>RRZU011632790.1_pt1 | contig 30457 bp, 24 predicted proteins | sample 2165561 | NCBI WGS metagenome assembly RRZU01 (sample SAMN10456909, study PRJNA506462) | wastewater metagenome | isolation source: wastewater sludge | place: USA: Moscow, Idaho | reverse complement strand
TTTCGTCAAGAATTTCATGGCGGAAGCGGGCAGCATCCCGGCCGCCGTGACGGCATATGTACAAGCCGTCAAATCTGGCAGTTTCCCTTCGCGGGAACACATGTTCTGAACTCCCGATAGCTGAATTCCTAGACATGGACATTATTCGCACGATTGAAGAAATGCGGTCCTGGCGGCAAAAGGCCGGCCGTGTAGCCTTGGTTCCGACCATGGGCAACCTGCATGAAGGGCACCTCGCGCTGGTGCGCGAAGCCAAAAAGCAGGCTGAGCGCGTAGTGGTAAGCATTTTTGTCAATCGCCTGCAGTTTGGTCAGGGCGAAGACTTTGACAGCTACCCGCGCACTTTCGAGGCCGACCGTGACAAGCTGGCCGCAGCCGGCGTGGATGCACTGTTCCTGCCGGACGAGCGCGAGCTCTATCCCCGCATCCGGCAAGACTTCAATGTCGAGCCGCCGCACATCCAGGACGAGCTGTGCGGGGCTTTTCGCCCGGGGCATTTCCGGGGGGTGGCCACGGTAGTGACCAAGCTGTTCAACATCGTCCAGCCGGACGTGGCCTGCTTTGGCAAAAAGGATTTCCAGCAGCTGCACATCATCCAGGCGATGGTGGCTGACCTGAACCAGCCGGTGAAAGTAGTGCCGGTGGACATCGGTCGGGCGGCTGACGGACTGGCACTGAGTTCGCGCAACGGCTACCTGAGTGCCGGCGAGCGTGAAGAGGCGCCACGCCTGTTCCGCGAGCTTTCGCGCATCCGGGAAAACCTGATCGACGGTGAAAACGATTACGCCAGCCTGGAGCAGGATGCCCGGGCCACGCTGGAGCAGCATGGCTGGCGTGTCGACTACGTTGAAATCCGCCAGGCCGACACGCTGGAGCTGGCCCACGCCGGTGAAAAGCGGCTGGTGGTGCTGGCCGCAGCCCGGATCGGCAAGACGCGCCTGATCGACAACGTCGAGATTTTCCGCTGAGCAGCCTCCCGCCAGGCGGGAGGTTCGCTGTCATGTATCTGAACTTTTGAATGACCATGCAACGCACGCTACTGAAATCCAAGCTGCACCGGGTCCATGTGACCCAGTGCGAACTTCACTACATCGGCTCCTGCGCCATTGACGAGGATCTCCTCGAAGCGGCCGATATCTGTGAATACGAAGAAATCCAGATCTGGAACGTCAACAACGGCGAACGCTTTGCCACCTATGCCATCCGTGGCGAGCGGGGCAGCGGCATGATCTCGGTCAACGGCTCGGCAGCCCGCCGCGCAGCCGTTGGCGACATCCTGATCATTGCCACTTTTGCCGGGTTCGACGAGCAGGAACGACTGGAGCATCGCCCGCGTCTGGTGCATGTCGATGAGCAAAACCGCATCATCGAACTGCCCGCCGGTATTCCGGTGCAAGCAGCACCGTAAATGGGCTGCTATACTCGCGCCCAATTCTGAATTCAGCCCGATAGTGTTTTCATGGCCCAGCAACACAACCCCATTCTCCAGCTCGCCCTGCAACAGGCGATGCGGGACAAACCCAAGCGTCAGCAAGTCAAAGAGGCCACCGACCTGGTGTACAAGCGGTATGCCGTTTTGCGGCAGTTCAAACCGCTTGCCATCGGTGTTCACGAAGTCTTGATCAGCGAGCTGCCGCAATTCGATCCGGTCGTCGTCCAGCGCGTGATCCAGCGTCATTGCTCGACGGCACGCTACCTCAAGGCCATGCAGCGCGAAGGTTTCCGTTACCACCTGACTGGCAAGCGGGCCGCCGAGCTAACCGATCTTGAGCGCGACGATGCCAAACGCCGTCTGGATGCCATGAGCAAGGACAAGCCGGCGGCCGCAGAAAATGCACCGGAAGCAGAGGCTGATGCCAGCGTCGAAGTGCAGGCCGGTGAGCGCGTACAGGTCATCGAGAACGTCAAGGCCGAACTTGGCGAACTCATCAAGATGATCGACGAAGATTCATCCGCCAAACCGGCGTAATGTCCGGTAGAAGTGCAGAAAAGCCGCAGGGAGACTGCGGCTTTTTCCATTCAGGCGTTGCCTTTGTCCGGAAATGTTCCGCTTGTCGGTACATTTCCGCTATTTTTGACCTTGACCAGATGCATGGTCGGGTCGTACCCCGATAATGTTGCGCTTTGGCCGACCACTATTCCGGCCGCGCTATCCGTATTGGAGCCCTATAAACCACCATGTCAGCAGATTCTTTAATACTGTTTTTCAAGTTCCGGCCACGACTCATTGATACCCTGAAGGGGTATCGCATCAATGACTTGCGTGATGATGCCATGGCCGGCCTGACCGTCGGTATCGTTGCACTGCCATTGGCCATGGCGTTTGCCATCGCATCCGGTGTCAGTCCGCAGGCCGGTATTTTTACCGCCATCATTGCCGGCTTCCTGATTTCGGCCTTGGGGGGTACCAACGCCTGCATCGGCGGCCCCACCGGCGCGTTCATCGTCATCCTCTTCGGCATTGTCAGCAAATACGGCTTTGCCAACCTGATGATCTGTACCTTCATGGCCGGTGTCATGCTGGTCCTGATGGGACTGCTGCGCATGGGGCAGATCATCAAGTATTTCCCCATGCCGCTGGTGATCGGTTTTACCAACGGCATTGCGGTGATGATTTTCCTGACCCAGATGAAGGATTTCTTCGGTCTGCCAGTCGCTGCTCCGTCCGGTTTCTTCCCGACGGTCGAGATGCTCAAGAACCATCTCGCCAGCTTCGACCCGGCCACGCTGGGTCTGGCCGCCGCTTCGCTGGCCCTGATCCTGTTCTGGCCCAAACGGCTCAACAAGTTCCTGCCGTCACCCTTTGTGGCCTTGATCCTGGCAACGCTGGCCGCTGCCATCATGCCGTGGGATGTGGCCACCATCGGCAGCAAGTTCGGCGGCATTCCGCAGGGGCTGCCGGAGTTCCGCCCGCTCACCTTTGACCTTGAGCACTTCTCCTATCTGCTGACACCGGCATTCACCATTGCCCTGTTGGGCGCGATTGAATCGCTGCTGTGTGCCGTGGCTGCCGACCAGATGACCGGCACCAAACACAACAGCAACCAGGAGCTGATCGCCCAGGGTATTGCCAACATGGTAGTACCGTTCTTTGGCGGCATCCCTGCCACCGGTGCCATCGCCCGTACCGGGACCAACATCCAGAACGGCGGCAAGACACCTGGCGCAGGCATCGTGCATGCCGTGCTGCTGCTGGCAGTCATCCTGGTGGCCGCACCGCTGGCGCAGTACATTCCTCTGGCCGTGCTTGCGGCCATCCTGATTGCCGTCTCGCTGAAGATGGGCGACTGGAACTGGCGTGAATTCCGGCTCTATCCCAAGCGCGACCTGATCGTGATGGCCGTGACGTTTGGGCTGACGGTGGTGTTTGACCTGACCGTGGCCGTACAGATCGGTCTCTTGCTGGCCGCCGTGTTCTTCATCCAGCGCATGGCGGGTGCCTCGGGCATCCATCGTCTGCGTCCGGAAAATGCCCAAGCGTATGTGCGTCATTCGATTGCCGGCAAGGACCTGCCGGAAGAATGCGCAGCTTTCCGTGTTGAAGGCGCACTGTTCTTTGGTGCGGCTGACCGGCTGGACCTGCTGGTGGAGGACTGTGGCGACGCCCGGGTGGTGATCCTGCAACTGCATCGCATGGTGCTGCTGGACGCGACCGGGATGATGGCACTGGGGGCCTTGAACGACAGGCTGGCCGCGCAGGGCAAGGCGCTGATCCTGTGTGGTGCCGGCGGGGATGCCGCGCGCATGGTGCATCACGCCCGTGAAACCCTGCACCTGCATCCGGAAAACGTGCAGCCTGACCTTGAGCATTCGCTCCGGCGTGCGCGTGAGTTACTGGCTGCGTAGGCCGGACAAGACTTGGCGTTTCGGACGAATCCGTTACAATCCTTGCAATACCTGATTTTTGCGCGCTGTCCCGGATTGCGGGCAGCGCGCTTGTCCTTTGCCCCAGATGCCCATGAGCCATAACGACCATTCCGCTCCGGCCGCGCCGGAAATCAAGCATTTCATCAAGAACGCCATCGATGCCGATCTCAAGAGCGGCAAATGCCAGTCGGTTGCCACGCGCTTTCCGCCGGAGCCGAACGGCTACCTGCACGTGGGGCACGCCAAGTCGATCTGCCTGAATTTCGGGCTGGCCGACGAGTATGGCGGTACCTGCAACCTGCGCATGGACGATACCAATCCGGAAAAGGAAAACGACGAATACGCCGAGTCGATCAAGGAAAGCGTGACCTGGCTGGGCTTTCACTGGAACGGCGAAGTGCGTTATGCGTCCAATTACTTTGACACGCTGTACGGCTATGCCGTCGAGCTGATCAAGGCCGGCAAGGCATACGTCGACGACCTGAATGCCGACGAAATGCGTGCCTACCGCGGCAGCCTGACCGAGCCGGGCCGCGAAAGCCCGTACCGCAGCCGCAGCATCGAGGAAAACCTCGACCTGTTCGCCCGCATGAAGGCCGGCGAGTTTCCCGACGGCAGCAAGACGCTGCGCCTGAAAATCGACATGGCTTCGGGCAACATCAACCTGCGCGACCCGGTGATCTACCGTATCCGCCGGGCCCACCATCACCGCACCGGTGACGCGTGGTGCATCTATCCGATGTACGACTACACCCACTGCATTTCCGATGCACTGGAAGGCATCACGCACAGCCTGTGCACGCTGGAGTTTGAAGACCACCGGCCGTTGTACGACTGGGTGCTTAACAACATCTCCATCGACTGCCATCCGCAGCAGATCGAATTCTCGCGCCTGGAGCTGCTTTCTACCCTGACCTCCAAGCGCAAGCTCAACCGTCTGGTGACCGAAGGCCTGGTGGCAGGCTGGGATGACCCGCGCATGCCCACCATCGTCGGCATGCGACGCCGCGGCTATACGCCAGGCGGCATCCGCCTGTTTGCCCAGCGCATCGGCATTTCCAAGAGCGAAAATGTGGTTGACTTGTCAGTGCTGGAAGGCGCCGTGCGCGAAGATCTGGAAAACAGCGCACCGCGCGTCATGGCCGTGCTTGATCCGGTCAAGGTCACGCTGACCAACTACGATCCTGCCGTTTGCGGCAGCCGGACGGCACCGTTTCACCCGCATCATCCCGAGTTTGGTGAGCGCGACGTGCCACTGTCGCGCGAAATCTACATCGAGCGCGACGATTTTGCCGAAGTGCCGCCGCCCAAATGGCAGCGCCTGACGCTGGGCGGAGAAGTGCGCCTGCGCTACAGCTACGTGATCAAGTGCAACGAAATCGTCAAGGATGCTGACGGCCGCGTTGTGGAGCTCAAGTGCTCCATCGACCTTGATACGCTGGGCAAGAACCCGGAAGGCCGCAAGGTCAAGGGCGTCATCCACTGGGTCAGTGCCGAACATGCCATCGAGGCCGAGGTCCGCCTGTATGACCGGCTGTTCTCGGTTGAGCGCCCGGATGCCGTGCGTGACCCTGCGACCGGCGAATACGTCGATTTCACGCAGTTCCTCAATCCGGCCTCCCTGCAAACCATCACCGGCCATGTCGAAGCCTGCGTGGCGGATGCCTCGCCGGAAACCCGCTACCAGTTCGAGCGGGTCGGCTATTTCGTCACCGACCGCGTGGACCACCGTCCCGGCGAGCGCGTGGTGTTCAACCGCACGGTTGCGCTCAAGGACGGTTTCACCGCCAAGTAATATCGGGCAGTGAGCGCGCATTCGCGCTCACTGCGCCAGTCATCTTCAGGATTCACTATGCTGCACCTCTACAACACGCTCTCGCGCCAGAAAGAACGCTTTCAGCCCATCCAGCCTGGCAAGGTCAACATGTACGTCTGTGGCATGACCGTGTATGACTACTGTCACCTGGGGCACGCCCGCGTGATGGTGGTGTTCGACATGGTGGCCCGCTGGCTGCGCGCGTCCGGCTACGATCTGACCTACGTGCGCAACATCACCGACATCGACGACAAGATCATCAGGCGGGCTGCAGAAAACGGGGAGCCGATCAACGTGCTGACCCAGCGCTTCATCGATGCCATGGACGAGGATGCCGCGGCCCTTGGCGTGCAGAAGCCGAACTTCGAACCGCGCGCCACCCAGTTCGTGCCGGACATGATCAGCATGATCGAAGAGCTGATCGGCAAGGGCCGGGCCTACGCTGCGCCGAATGGCGACGTGTATTACGCCGTGCGTGAATTTGCCGGTTACGGCCAGCTGTCGGGCAAGTCGCTGGACGACCTGCGTGCCGGCGAGCGCGTGGACGTGGATCCGAACAAGCGTGACCCGATGGATTTCGTGCTGTGGAAAGCGGCCAAGCCGGGCGAGCCGGCATGGCCGAGCCCGTGGGGGCAGGGGCGTCCTGGCTGGCACATCGAATGCTCGGCCATGAACGAACATTACTTCGGCCCGCATTTTGACATCCACGGCGGCGGCGCGGACCTGCAGTTCCCTCACCATGAAAACGAAATCGCCCAGAGCGAGGGCGCGCACGACTGCAAGTTCGTCAACTACTGGATGCACAACGGCTTCATCCGCGTGGACAACGAGAAAATGTCCAAGAGCCTGGGCAATTTTTTCACCATCCGCGAAGTGCTGGAAAAGTACGACGCCGAAGTGGTGCGTTTCTTCATCCTGCGTGCCCACTACCGCAGCCCGCTCAACTATTCGGACGCACATCTGGAAGACGCCCGCAGTGCGCTCTCGCGGCTTTACACCGCGCTCAAGAACGTGCCGGCTGCCGATGTTGCCCTTGACTGGGAAGCCAACGATTACGCCCGCCGTTTCCGCTCAGCCATGGATGACGACTTCAATACCGTCGAAGCCGTAGCCGTGCTGTTCGAGCTGGCGGGCGAAGCCAACAAGTCCCGCTCGGCCGAACTGGCGGGCTGGCTGAAGACCCTTGGTGGCGTACTGGGCCTGTTGCAGCGTGACCCGGTTGATTTCCTGCAGGGCGGCAGCCTGGAAGGGGAAATCAGTGCTGACGAAGTCGAGCAACTGATCGCTGCCCGCAAGGCCGCCCGGGCCGGCAAGGACTGGGCCGAAAGCGACCGCATCCGTGACGAGCTGATTGCCCGTGGCATCGTGCTGGAAGACGGTGCCGGTGGCACGACCTGGCGGCGGGCCTGACATGCTGGCAGTCCGGCCTGCTGGTCAAGCCGGACGGGCCAGCGTATAATCCTGAACTTTTCGTAAAGCAGCGCAGGCAAAACCCCTGCGCCCGTTTGTAAAGGTAAATCATGAAAGCCAACATCCATCCGGATTACACCGACCTGAAAGTGACCTGCTCCTGCGGCAATGCTTTCACGACCAAGTCGACCATGAGCAAAGATGCTTTCCACATTGAAGTGTGCTCGGAATGCCATCCGTTCTACACCGGCAAGCAAAAGGTGGTGGATACCGCCGGCCGTATCGACAAGTTCAAGCAAAAGTTCGGCAAGTTCTCCCGCGGCTGATCGCCCCGGCAGACGCCAAAACAAAAAAGCAGCCGTTCAGGCTGCTTTTTTTGTGGCCGCAACATCCGTTGCTCCCGGCTGTGCCTGCACTGGTGCATTGACCGGCAGGCTTGCCCGGTAGCCTGGCGGGTGTAACCGGCAGGGAAGACCGCAACAAAAAGGGCACCATGCCTATCAGCACCAGCAAGCAGTTGCCCCAGGAGTAGGCATGGTGCAAAAAACGGTGCCCGAAGGCACCGAACCGGTCTGGATCAGCGGACCGCCAGCGACACGTTATTGACTTGCTGGTTGCCGATGCCGGCGCTCAGGTTGACACCCACATTACCCACGTTGCCCTTCACCGAGTCAGTCAGGCTGGCATTGTTGACCAGCGGCAGCCAAGCGTAGACGGTATCGTTGGAATGCACCTGCATGCCACCGGCCGAAGCCACCACCAGCGTGGCGTTGTCAGCCTTGGCAATCGCCAGACCGTTGGCCTGCTGGTTGCCGATACCGGCCGACACGTTGGCCGCAATGTTGCCGACGTTATCCTTTACCGAATCATTCATGTTGGCCGTGCTGTTGAGGGCGATGTACGGAGCGGTCTGCTCGGTCGCCCACGGCATGCCGCCGGTCAGCTGGCTGTTTCCGCCGATGATGCTGTAAGTGTTGTTTTGTCCCACCTGTGCGCCGCCGGCATCGGCATAAGCCAGCCGGGCGTTGCTGTCGATGGCCATTGCCAGGTCGTTCTTCTGCTGGTTACCGATGCCGGCAGTGGCATTCACGCCCACATTGCCGACGTTGTTCTTGACCGAGTCGTTCACGTTGACAGTCGCGGCATTGGTATCGCTGGCATAAGGCGTGCCGATGCTGACCTTGAAGCCATCGACCAGCTGCTCGTAGCCGGTGACCGCAGCGGCGGCGGTATCGCCGCGATGATCGTCGCCTCCCGATTCTCGCTTGTCGGAGGAATGTCCGCTCTGGTTGACAGCCATCGCCACATCGTTGGCCTGCTGGTTGAAGATGCCGGTGGCGGCGTTCACGCCGACGTTACCGACGTTGCCCTTGACGCTGTTGGTGATGGAAGTAACAGACGGATCCGGTACTTCGACAGTCGATTTCAGCAGTTTTTGCGTGTCATGGGCCGAAGCCAGTGTGCCCTTGCTGACATTCGGATCGAACACGAAATTGACGTCAATGTCCTGCTTGATGTTGTCGTCGTTGGTGTAGCTGCTGGTATCGGTATTGTTGTACTGGGTGGTGTTGCTGATCGACAGCTTGTTCTGGCCAGTCAGGGTGGTGGTCAGCGAGGTGGGGGACGGCGGCGGGTTGTTCGGCCCGTCGGCAAAGGCAGCGCCGGCTGCGGCAAAGAGGGCGGTGAAAACCAGGGTGTGCTTGATGGTTTGCTTCATGGTGACTTCTCCTGTGCATGGTGCTGAAAGTGCCGGAAACTGGCCGGCAGGCAGTGCGGAGGGCCCGCAGTCGGTAGGCCGACTTTAATGAACTGCTTCTTTGCCACCTGGCTGGTTTGCCTGGCGGTGCACGGCTATTGCAGGGATCGGGCCATGTTTTCAAGCTATTGAAAAAAAAGGAAAAAATTTTATGGCGGCAGGAGCAGAGGGCGTGGTTGTCGCATGCATGCGACGCCAGCCGGGCCGGGCAGGGAGGATTACCGGTCATGTCGATGTAATGTCGGCGCTTGTCCTGTAATCCTGCTGGACAAAACAGGACGCCCTGTCTGCATGGCCTGCCCGGCGGGCAGATCAGGAGTACAGGGCGTGTTTTGTGACTGAGACAGTCAGGTCAAATCAGCGGGCGGTTTCCAGACGGAAGCGGTCGTGGCAGCTCTTGCAGCTTTCGGCTACCCGGCCGAAATCCGGTTTCAGGGTCGCCGGCGAGGCTTCCGGCAGGGAAGCGGCTTGTGCCAGTGCATCGATGCGGCGATAGAAGAGATCGCGCTCATTGTCGAAGGCTGCCGGGTTTTGCCAGATTTCCGGTTTTGACTTGCTCGGACCCTTCGGCGGTGTGCCGAAATGCTCGAATGGCAGGCGGGCTTCCTGTTGCAGGCGGGTTGCCAGTGCTTTGGCTTCGGCCGGGTCAAACGGCTGTTTGTCACGCACCATCAATCCCAGTGGCTCGAAGGTATTCAGCATGGTCTTGAATGCCTTGACCCGGGTCGTGGTGGCTTCGTCGGGTGGAGCGGAGGGCGAGCAGGCCGACAACAGGAGGACGGCAGCGGACAAGAGCAGCGGGCGAAAGGCAATGGAGCGCATGGAGATGACAAAGTCAAAAAGGTTGGCAATTGTCGCAAATCCGCGGGTCAGCTGCATCCCTGTCAGGAGGCGGCCTCTTCCTGCTGCTGCAGGCGCCACATGTCGGCAAAGCGCCCGTCGGCTTCCAGCAAGGAACGGAAGTTGCCACGCTCGACGATGTGGCCTTGCTCCATCACCACGATTTCGTCAGCATCAACGATCGTGGACAGGCGGTGGGCAATGATCAGCGTGGTCCGGTCCTGCGAAATGACCGTCAGCTCGCTCTGGATACCTTTTTCGGTTTCCGAATCGAGCGCGCTGGTGGCTTCGTCGAACACCATGATCGGCGGGTTTTTCAGCAGGGTCCGGGCGATGGCCACCCGCTGCTTTTCCCCTCCGGACAGCTTGAGTCCGCGCTCGCCGACCCGCGTGTCGTATCCGTCCGGCAGGCGTTCGACAAACTCGTGGATGCGCGCAGCGCGGGCGGCTTCGATGACTTCTTCCCGGCTGGCGTCCGGCCGGCCATAGGCGATGTTGTAGTAAATGCTGTCATTGAAGAGGACGGTATCCTGCGGCACGATGCCGATGTGTGCCCGCAGGCTGGCTTGCGAATAGTCGCGCAGGTCGCGGCCGTTGAGGCTGATCCGGCCACTGTTGACGTCATAAAACCGGAACAGCAGGCGCGAGAGGGTGGACTTGCCAGCGCCCGACGAGCCCACTACCGCCACGGTATGGCCGGCCGGAATCTCGAAGCTGACGTCGTGCAGGATCTGCCGTTTGCTGTCGTAGCCAAAATCCACGTGCTCGAAACGGATGGCGACCGAGCGGCTGTCTAGCGTGACGGCGTCCGGCCGGTCAGCGACTTCTTCCCCGACATCCAGCAGGGTAAACATGCGTTCCATGTCGGCAAGCGAGTGCTTGATTTCGCGGTAGACAAAGCCGAGGAAGTTGAGCGGGGCATACAGCTGGATCAGGTAGGCGTTGACCAGTACCAGGTCACCGATCGACATGGTGCCCTTGACCACACCGTCGGCAGCCAGGCCCATCAGCAGGGTGACACCGGCAGCGATGATCACGCCCTGGCCTGCGTTGAGGAAGTTCAGCGACGTCTGGTTCTTGACGGCACTGTCTTCCCACGAGGCCAGGTTGCCGTCGTAGCGCTGGATCTCGTAGCGTTCGTTGCCGAAGTATTTGACGGTTTCGTAGTTGAGCAGGGCATCGATGGCCTTGCTGTTGGCCTTGCTGTCGAGGTCGTTCATGCTGCGGCGGAACACCATGCGCCATTCGGTCACCGTCAGGGTGAAGGTGATGTAGGCGACGATGGTGCCGATGGTAACCACGGCAAAATACCAGTCGTAGCGCCACAGCAGGATGCCGGCGACCAGTGCGATTTCCAGCAGGGTCGGCAGAATGTTGAACAGGGTGAAGTTGAGCAGGAAGCCGATGCCTTTGGTGCCGCGCTCGATGTCACGGCTCATGCCGCCGGTCTGGCGCTCGAGGTGAAAGCGCAGGCTCAGGCGTTGCAGGTGGGCAAAAACCTGCATGGCGATGCGCCGGATGGCGCGCTGGGTCACCTTGGCAAAAATGGCGTCGCGCAGTTCTCCAAAGACGCTGGTGGAAAGCCGGGCCAGACCATAAGCTGCAATCAGGCCCATGGGCAGGGCCAGTACGGCATGCGGACCGCTCAGCTGGTCGACGACATCCTTGAGGAAAACCGGCACGCTGACGTTGGCAAGCTTGGCCGCAACCAGGCAGGACAGAGCCAGCGCCACCCGCCATTTGAATTCCAGCAGGTAAGGAACCAGCGTTTTCAGGGTTTGCAGATCGTTGCGGTTGGTTGGCGCGGGGCCGGAGTGGGTGAAGCGCATGGCAGTCAGATGGCAAGGCAATGACCGATTATCGCGCAAACCCCGTTCAGACGAGAACCGTTTTCAAGAGCGCATTGGCATGAAAGGGCGGTGAATGGGCATTCTGTTGCTGGAGGCGGGGGTGGCGCTGGCTTTGGGCCTGCTGATCGTCTGGTGGACCTGGCCTCGCCGTTAGGGTTGTGATCCCGCCTGGCCTGTCACTGTTGCGGATTGCCCGTGTGGTGCCGGCGTGGCCATGTCAGAAGGCTTTGCCGGTTGCAGATGCTGGTCGTACGGGTAACGAGATGTGCTGAGCAACCAGGGCTGTGTGTTTTCTTGAGGCATCCATACGTACACGAGCCAGTGGCTGGCGCAAACGGCGGTTCATCAGGACCGGAGCTAGGCCGGAGAAAGCTCGTATGCCATCATGTACGCCACGAGGCCGGCGCGATCCCGCCATTCGTTGAGGTGTCGGCGGTCCGGTATCCCTGAAAGGTTTACAGCTGGAGCACGTCGATCAGTTCTGCCTCGATCTGCAAGGCCGTCCTGCTGTCCTTGAGGGCCGGGCCGGTCAGGAGAAAGCTGTCTTCCACCCGGCTGCCCAGTGTCATGATCTTGGCGGCATGCACGGTAACCTGGTATTGCGCCAGCACGCAGCTGATGTTGGCCAGCAGGCCGCGCCGGTCGCCGGCGACGATCGACAGCACGAAGTAGTCATCGCGGTCGTCCGGACGGATGCTGACCTGGGGGGTGATCGGAAAGAATTTCAGGTGCCGGTCGATCCGGCCCGAGCGTGGCGGGCAGATGGCATCATGACGAATCAGGGCGGCGGCCAGCTCGAACTCGACGAAATTGATCATGTCACGGTATTCGCCGTCGTGGTGCTCGGGCAGGAAGACATGGAAGGTGTCGAGGGCATAGCCGTTGCGGGTGGTGTAGATGCGTGCATCGGCAATGCTGTAGCTGGTATGTCCGAAAAAGGCACAGATACGGGCAAAGAGGTCGGGCTGGTCCGGCAGGTAAACCAGCACCTTGATGCCTTCGTGGCTTCTCGACATGCGTGCCCGGACGACCGGCTCGGTGGTGTCGACCAGCCGGTTGAGCACACGGGCGTGCCAGGCGATGTCTTGCGGCTCGTGCCGCATGAAATAGACATCGTCCAGATGTTTCCACAGCCGGTTTTCCACGCCTTCCGGTACGGCCGCCAGCCGCAGCAGCGATTGCGCCTCCTGCTTGCGCTCGCTCAGGAGCGTGCGGGTGTCGATGCCGTCACGCCGCAGCACGTGCAGTGTGGCGTGGTACAGGTCCTCCAGCAGCTTGCCTTTCCAGGCGTTCCAGACTTTGGGGCTGGTGCCGCGGATGTCGGCCACTGTCAGCAGGTAAAGTGCGGCCAGCCGCTCGGGTGTGCCGACCTGCTGGGCAAATCGGGCAATCACCTCCGGGTCGTAAATGTCTTCTTTCTGCGCCACGGTCGACATGGTCAGGTGCTGTCGCACCAGCCAGACCACTACTTCGACATCGGCCGGAGGCAGGCCGTGTGATTCGCAGAACTGTCGCGCATCCTGGGTGCCCAGCACCGAATGGTCGCCGCCGCGGCCTTTGGCGATGTCATGAAAGAGTCCGGCCAGATACAGGAGTTCCGGCTTGTCCATCCGGCCGATGATCTGGCTCATCAGCGGGTATTCGTGGTTGAAGGCCGGCACGGCAAACCGGCGCAGGTTGCGTACCACCATCAGGATGTGTTCGTCCACGGTATAGACGTGGAAGAGGTCGTGCTGCATCTGGCCGGTAATCCGGCCGAATGCCGGAATGTAGCGGGCGAGCACGCCGTAAAGGTTCATGCGCCGCAAGGCCCGGGTGACGCCGGCCGGTTCGCGCAGCAAGGTCAGGAACAGTTCGTGGTTGGCCGGGTCGCGCCGGAAGCGGTCATTGATGCGGCCGCGTGCATGCCAGAGCGCACGCAGGGTGCGCGGAGCAAAACCCGAAAGCTCGGGATGGCGGGCCAGTACGATGAAAGCCTCGAAAATGGCCGAGGGATTGCGCTTGAATTCGTCAAGGTCACGCAGCGCCAGCATGTCGTTGACCGCCTTGAAGCGCTCGTTGACCGGCAGGTTGGGATAGGGGCTGTGCGAATACAGGCGGGTACGGAAGTTCGGCAGCAGGATGCCGTTGAGCTGGATGACCGTGCGGGCTGCGCGGTAATAGATCTGCATCAGCTGTTCGCTGGCACGGCGGGTGGCCGTATCCGACAGTCCCCAGCGTTCGGCCACACGCTGCTGCAGGTCGAAAACCAGCCGGTCTTCGCGGCGGCGGGCCAGCAGGTGCAGGTCAATCCGCAGCCGCGCAAGCTGGCGCTGGGCGTGCCGGATCAGGCGGCTTTCAGCACGGGTGAGGATGGCCCGGCCGGCCAGTGCGTCCCAGTCGTCTCCCAGACCCAACGCATGTCCGATCCACAGGATGGTTTGCAGGTCGCGCAGGCCACCCGGACACTCCTTGATGTTGGGTTCCAGATTGTTGGCAACGCCGAAAAACTTGTTGTGGCGCTGCTGCTGTTCCAGCAGTTTGGCTTCAAAGAAACCTTCCGGATTCCGGCGGGCCGCCAGCGTGCTGTTGAGCTGCTGGTGCAGGCTGGCAGGGCCGCAGATCAGCCGGTCTTCCAGCAGGTTGGTTTCCACGGTTACGTCCAGATCGGCTTCTTCAACGCACTGCCCGATGGTGCGTACGCTGTGGCCGACTTCCAGGCCGATGTCCCAGAAATGTCCGATGATTTCCTCGATGCGGACGGCCAGTTCCGGGGCCGGATCGGTTTCCAGCAGGATCAGCAGGTCGACATCCGAATGCGGATAGAGTTCGCCGCGGCCAAACCCGCCTACCGCGATGATGGCTGCTTCGCTGTCGAGTCCGTGGGCCTGCCACATGCGGGCCAGCATTTCGTCAACCAGACGGCAATGGGCCGACAGTACCGAAAAGGGCTCGCGTTCTGCTTCAAAGGTCTGCCACAGGGCCAGCCGGCGGGAGGAGAGTTCGTCGCGCCAGTCGGCGACAGTCAGGGAAGCAGGAGCAAGCATGGTGTCAGCGCCTTTCTTGCCTGACGAGGAACCAGGTGCCCACGGCCAGGAAAATCAGCGTGGGCAACAGGGTCACCAGCGGAGGCGACCAGCCATACAGGAGGCCCAGGTGGCCGAACAGCCGGTTGATGAAGTAAAACGCCAGCCCGATCAGGATGCCGACGAAAATGCGTGAACCCAGATTGGACTGCCGCTGGTTGACCGGCGTGAATGCCAGCGCCACCAGGGCCATGGTCAGGCAGGCGAGGGGATAGAACAGCTTGCCCCACAAGGCGATTTCATAGCGCAGGGTGTTCTGGCGGTTGGTGGCCAGATGCTCGATATAGCGCCCGAGGTCAGCGACCGACATGCGCTCCGGTTCGACCAGCAGGGTCGACAGCAGTTCCGGTTGCAGGATGGATTCCCAGCGCTGGCTCGGCAGGTCTCTGGCAATGGTGCGGTTGGCCTCGATGCGGGTTTCCTTGATGTCTTCCAGTTGCCAGCTGCCGTCCGGCTGGTAAATGGCGCGGCGGGCGTAACGCACGTCGGTCAGCCGGTCATTCTTGTCGTAGGTATAGATGTTGATGCCCAGCAGGGTGTTGTCGGGCAGCATTTCGCGCACGTTGATGAAGTGGTTGTCATCCTTGATCCATGCGCCGGAACGGAAGTCACCGGAGATGACCGCGCCGGTGGACTGCAGCTTGGTGCGTTCGCTGGCCTGCTCGGCCCACGGCGCGGCAAATTCGCCGGTCACGAAGGTCAGTACGGCAAACAGGGCACCGATGCCGGCCAGGATGCGGGCCACTTGTCCCAGCGACATGCCGGACGTGCGCATGACGGCGTATTCCGAGCTGCCGGCCAGCAGGCTCATGGCCACCATGGTGCCGATCAGTACGGCCAGCGGCATCAGCTCGAAAGCATGGCGCGGCAGCTTGAGAGCCACCACCACCAGAACGTCGGAGAACGAATAGCCACCCCGGCCGATATCGGTCAGCTCGCTGAGGACGTCAAAAAAGGCAAACAGGGACAACAGCGCCAGCAGGCCGAAAATGCTGGCAGCGATCACGTTGCCACCGATGTAACGGGTCAGGATTTTCATCGTGAGCCTCCGGTCAGGGCCTGCCACCACACCTTGAGCGGTTTGCGCCGCATGACCATCAGCAAGACGAAGAGGCCGAGCATGGTCAGGTGCAGCCAGACCATCGACCAGACCGACAGCTCGCCCTTGCTGATCCAGCTCTGCACCACGCCCATGAGGTTGTAGTACAGCTGGTATACGAAAATGGCGATCAGCAGGTTGAAGGTCTGGCCACTGCGCGGGTTGTAGTAGGAAAGCGGAATGGCCAGCAGTGCCAGGATCAGCGAGGCAATCGGCAGGGACACCCGCCAGGCGAGTTCGGCACGGGCATCCGGCGTATTGGCCAGCCACAGCATGCCGCTCGGCACCGACTTGGTGCGGGTATCAACCGTAGTGCGGATGTTCTGGTTGATCTTGACCTTGTACTTGCGGAACTCGACGACTTTCCAGTCGGCGGCACCGGCTTCGCCTTCATAGCGTCGTCCATCGGTGAGATAGAGATAGCGCTCGCCGTTGGGCTCGGTCCTGACAATGCCTTCACGGGCAAACACCAGACTGGTCTTGCCGTTTTCGATGCTGCGGACAAACAGGTTGGTTGCCGAACCGGCTTCGCCGGAATAGTTCTCGACAAAGTAGACCTTGCTGCCGTCACGGGACTCCTTGAACACCCCCGGCGCCACGGCGCTGATTTCATCCTGCTGGCGCAGGATGTCGGTGTATTCGCTGCCCTTGCGCGCGGCCCACGGCCCGAGGAACAGGCTGACCGTGGCAATCAGCAGCGTCAGCGGCACGGCAAAGGCCAGCACGGGCCGGATCCAGCGGTTGGGTGACAGGCCGGATGTCAGCCAGACGGCCATCTCGTGATCGCGCCAGATGCGGGTGAGGACCACGATGACCGAAATGAACAGGGTGATGGACAGCAGGGTGCCGAAATAGCCGAGTGTCGAGAAGGCAATCAGTGCCACGATGGCATCTGCCGGCAGGGCACCCGAAGCCGCCTTGTCAAAAAGCTTGACGACCTGGGTCACCACCATGATGGCCAGCAGGACACTGAAAACGGCGAAGGCAACCGCAGTGAGCTCGCGGATCACGCTGCGGTAAAAAATCATGACAGATGCCTTTTTGACATTTTGCGAAAACGGCAGAGATAATCGAAATTGATTTGAGAAAATGCTTTGATTTTGAAAATATCTTTTCTATCGGCTAGTCTGCATGCAATGCCGGAGTCTCTCCGGAGCGCTTATTCATCAGGGTTTTCACCTGAATCCGGGACGAAGCCCGAATCTGCCTGACAGGAGATAGATAATGGAATTTAGCATAAAAAGCGGTAGCCCGGAGAAGCAGCGCGTAGCCTGCGTGATCGTGGGGATTTACGAAGGACGCAAGCTGACGCTGGCTGCCGACCTGCTGGACCGCATCTCGGACGGCTTTTTGTCTGACGTGCTCAAGCGCGGGGACATGGACGGCAAGCTCGGCAGCACGCTGGTGCTGCACAGCGTGCCGCATACCTTGTGTGACCGCGTCATGCTGGTCGGGCTCGGCCGCGAGCGCGAGTTCAAGGAAAAGGAATACCGCGAAGCCATCCGCTCTTCGGTACGGGCACTGGCCCAGACCGCTGCGGTCGAGGCGGTCAGCTACATCACCGAGCTGACGCTGAAAAAGCATGATGTCGAATGGATGATCGAGCAGGCCGCCGTGGTCACGCTTGACACCCTGTACAAGTTCGAACGCTTCAAGACCAAAAAGGCCGACGAAGCACCCAGTCGTGAATTGCGCAAGCTGACGCTGTCCGTTCCGCGCCGCAGCGACCTGGCCGAGGGGGAACGCGGCCTCGCGCTGGGGCTGGCGATTGCCGATGGCGTAAAACTCGCCAAAGACCTTGGCAACCTGCCGGGCAATGTCTGCACGCCCGAGCATCTGGCCATCACCGCGCGTGAGCAGGCCGCAGCCGTGGGAGCCGAGTGCGAAGTGCTGGACCAGGCGGCCATTGCCGAGATCGGCATGGGCGCGTTTCTGGCCGTGGCCAAGGGCAGCGACGAGGCTCCGCGCTTCATCGTCCTGCGTCATCGCGGCGGCACCGCCGGCAGCAAGCCGGTCGTGCTGGTCGGCAAGGGGATCACTTTCGATTCCGGCGGCATTTCGCTCAAACCGGGCGAAGCCATGGACGAGATGAAGTACGACATGATGGGGGCGGCTACCGTGCTGGGCGCCTTCGTGGCCGCAGTCAAGATGAAGCTGGCACTGGATGTCGTCGCACTCATCCCGACCTGCGAAAACATGCCGTCCGGCCGGGCCGTGAAGCCGGGTGACATTGTCACCAGCCTGTCCGGCAAGACCATCGAAATCCTCAACACCGATGCCGAAGGCCGGCTGATCCTCTGCGATGCCCTGACCTATGCCGAGCGTCTGGAGCCGCAGGCAGTGGTGGATGTCGCCACGCTGACCGGTGCCTGCATCATCGCCCTCGGGCATGTCGCTACCGGCCTCTTTGCCAACCAGGACGGACTGGCCAGGGAGCTTCTCGCCGCCGGTGACGAAGTAGGTGACCGTGCATGGCACATGCCGCTGTGGGACGACTATCAGGAACAGCTCAAGAGCCCGTTTGCCGATCTTGCCAACATCGGTGGCCGGCCGGCCGGCAGCGTAACGGCCGCCTGCTTCCTGTCGCGCTTCACCAAAACCTACGACTGGGCGCATCTGGACATCGCCGGCACGGCATGGAAATCAGGCAAGGACAAGGGCGCCACCGGCCGCCCGGTGCCGCTCCTAGCGCAATTCCTGCGTGACCGGGCAGACCTTGCCACCGGCAAGGTCGTGCGGCGTGGGCGTCCGCGGCAAGAGCTTGCCGATCAACCGCCGGTTGCCGAAGATGACGCGGGTTGATTTTTACCACCACGTTGCCGATCCGCTTTCCTTTGCCTGCAAGCTCACCTGCACGGTGGTCGGCAAGGGGGAGCGGCTGACGGTCCTGTTTGCCGACGAGGCTGCACTGGCGGCATTCGATACCCGGTTGTGGTCGGTGCCGGCGCAAGGTTTTGTGCCGCATGTGCGGCTGGACGATCCGCTGGCAGCAGAAACGCCGGTCTTGCTGGCCACCTCCCTGCCGGAGGTGCCGCCAACCGGCGTGCTGCTGAACCTTTCTCTGGGAGAGCCGGCCGGTTTTCCGGCGTGGCCGCGCATCCTGGAGATTGTCGGCGAGGATGCCGGTCAGCTGGATCGCGCCCGTGAGGTGGCCCGGGCCTACAAACGTGCCGGGCTGGATACGGTTTACCACGACATGACGGGCAAATAGCCCGCTTGCAGAGAGACAGAATGGGATATCGCCTGAGCAAGATCACTACCCGCACCGGAGATGCCGGAACCACTGGCCTCGGTGACGGCAGCCGGGTCGCCAAGGACAGCGCCCGCATCCATGCCATCGGCGAAGTGGACGAACTCAACAGCCAGCTGGGCGTCCTGCTGGTCGAGCCTTTGCCTGATGACGTAGCCGGCTGGCTGGCCGGGGTGCAGCATGACCTGTTCGATCTGGGCGGTGAGCTGGCAGTGCCGGGATACGTTGCCATTGTGGACGCTCACATCCTGCGGCTGGAAGAGATGACCCGCCTGATGAATGCCGAACTTGCCCCCTTGAAAGAGTTCATCCTGCCGGGGGGCTGCCGTGCGGCAGCCCTGGCGCATGTGGTGCGCGCAGTGGCCAGGCGCGCCGAACGTGCGGTCGTGGCGCTGGGCGGGCATGAGGCGGTATCGGCACAGGCACTGGCTTATCTTAATCGTCTGTCCGACATGCTGTTTGTGCTGGCCCGCTACCTGAATCACCGGGCCGGGCGTCCGGACGTGCTGTGGACGCCCGGGCGTGATGCCGGCGTGCAGCCGGGTTGAAACCGGTTATTTGTCGTGCCGCTACATGCGGCACATTTTTTGCGTGTCGGTCATGTCATGAGAATAAATACTGTGCTCTTGCGGTGCTTTCGCATACTGGCCGGCAGGTCATCGCCAGCCCGCAAACTGGCTGCCCTGATGCTGGTGGGGCTGGCGGTCATCGGTGCGTGGTGGGCCCAGCCGGGTGAGGCTGCCCGTTTTTCTGCAACCGTGATTGGTGTCAGTGATGGAGACACCATCACGGTGCTGGACGGTCGACGGGAGCCGGTCAGGGTGCGTCTGGCTTTCATCGATGCTCCCGAACGGCGCCAGCCATACGGACAAAAGGCGCGGGAGCTGCTGGCCGGAAAACTGTTCCGCCAGTCCGTGGATGTAGAGGTCATCGATCATGACCGTTATGGCCGGATTGTCGGCCGGGTACGCATGAACGGTGTGGATGTCGATTTCCTGATGGTGGCTGCCGGCTTTGCCTGGCATTACCGCCAGTTTGCCCGTTTGCAGCCTGCCGGGGATTTTCAGCGCTATGCAGCGGCGGAAGCCGCTGCCCGCGAACGTCATCTGGGCTTGTGGGCGGATGCCCGGCCGCAGCCACCGTGGGATTTTCGCCGTGCAACCAACCGTCCGGGCTGGATGGTGGAAGAGTGACGGCATCATGTTGCGGGCAGCTGCCGGGCCCTGACATTGCCAGCCGGTTTTTACCGGGCATTCCGGGATGGCAGCTCGTCCGGCAAAACGGGCAGTGCCGTTTGCGGGCATGACTCTGGTGCCATGTCTTTCTGGCCGGGTTGACGGACAGTAATCTTCGTCAACTCCAGTGCCAGCCGGTAGCGGGTGACGGCATTGCGGCGGGCCGCGTTGCGCATCAGGTAAACCCGGACCGTATAAACACCGTCCTGAGGCAACAAGCCGTGAAAACGGTCGCCACTGACCGATCCGTTGAATAATGCCTCCTGTTCGCCGGGAGGCAAGACATTGAAGTATGTCGAACTGTTGCTGGCACGCAGGCTGACGGTCATCTGCTGGCCTTGCCGGGCGCACAACAGGTAATCGGCATAAGCATAGCCCTTGATCGTGCCGTGCAGGTGCAAGGCCGGTCCGCCGGGAGCGATCGTCACGTTTTCGATATGCGGCGCGGCCTGTGGTGCCGCCAGCAGTAGCGGACTGCTGACCGTCAGCAGGGCCAGAAACAGGCCGTACAGGCTCATGGTTTGCAAACGGCGACAAGCCGGCATGCAAGTGTCCTCCGTATCGGGTTCAGGGTTGCAGGTAGCCGCTGGCCTGGGGCAGGTAGCGCAATGAAAACACGCCCGTTGCCGACGGACACAGGGACCGGGTTTCGCGGGTCTGGGCCTGCCATTGTGCCGGTGAGGCCGGAATGGCCGCAAACGGGGTATCGGCAGCACTGGTCTGGCGAAAGGCTTCGAGTACCAGAGCGGGTGTGCCGGCCTGCTGCGGGCAGGCAAACAGGGCATCAAGATAGCTTTTGCGCTGCGCGGCAGTCAGGGCGCGGGTGCCTGCTCCATCCTGCACCCAGACTTGCCAGCCCTGCTGCTGCAACTCGCCATACCAGCGTTGCAGCTGGGCCGGTGAGCTTTGCCCGGTGAAAAAGGCGCTGATGCCGGCCGGGTGCAGAGTCGCCGGCAATCCTGAGCGGATTGCACTCAGGGTCGCCATCAGCCGGGCCCGCTTGCCGGCCTGCTGCCAGTGCAGGTCATCCAGTTCGGCCGGCAGATACCAGGCTTGCACGGCACCGGACGCAGACCACGCGCGGGCCGTTGCCAGTGTCTCGCGGGCGTAACGGGCCAGCTCGATGTCAAGCTCCGTACCATCCTGTTGTATCCACCGGAAAAACTGCGGGTCGGCGTACAGGCCGAGGTTGATGGCCAGCCCGGCATCACGGGCCTGTTCCACGGCCCGGGCCAGCCAGCCGTCGCGGCCGCCAAAATCCTCTTCTCCCCAGCGGGTCCACTGCACCAGCAAGGTGTCGAATCCCGCCTGGCGGACAGTCCGGAACAGGGTTTGCCAGTCGCTGTCGGCAAGCCGGGCGTCGCGGTTTTGCGGCTGGTAGAACACGGTGGCCGGTCGTGCCTGTACCGGCAGGGCCAGCAGCCAGACGGCCAGGATTATCCATATGAGTCTGAGCATTACCAGCTGCCCTCGTACCGCAGGAACCAGCCGTTGCCGTGCGCCAGTGTCGAGTCCAGCACGGTCTGCCATTCCAGTTTCAGCTGTTGCTGTTGCCGGTAGGAGTGGTCGTGATCGGCGGCGAAAAAACCGCGCCAGGCAAGGCCCAGGCCTGCGCGGGTATCCCGGCCGGCGTCAGTCTTTTGCGCCTGGAGCAGGGCATAGGGCTGCACTACCTGCGCGCTGGTTTGCGACAGTTTGTGGTTGTAGCCGAGGGTATAGCGTGCCAGCAGGGTGTAATGGTCGTTGACCAGCCAGCGGGCAGCATCCAGATAAAGGCTTTGCTGCCACCAGCCCGGACCTTCGGCGTGCCACTCAGGCCGCCAGCGTCCCTGGTCAAGAAAACTGGCCGACGCGCGGACCAGCCAGTCGTTTTCCTTGCCGGCTCCGGCCACCTGCCACAACCGTTCCACCGACAGGTAAAGATTCTGCCCGCTCAATGGCTTGGTACGCAGGCCGATGCCCAGCCAGCGTGACTGTCCGGGCAAAGGGTCGCCGCTGCTGCCCTCGGCAATCAGCCGGGCCGTGATGGCGGTAAAGCGGTTGTTGTCGACCGGTTGCTCGCCCAGTCGCCATTCACCGTTGATTTCCAGTGAGTTTTTGGGTGATCCGGCAGGGTTGGGCGTACCGGCAATCCACTCGCCCGGTGCGGCCTGGCTGCCGATCCAACCATTGATGCCGAGGCTCCAGCGGCGTTCCAGGTCGCTGCGTACGGTGCGCAGGGCATACTCGCGCGCGGCGGCTTCATCGGCGGGTTGCAAGGCAAGATAATCGGGTGCCAGCTCCAGGGCCCGGTGCTGTGCCAGCAGGGCTTCCTGGTTGTCACCGAGGCGGGCGTAAAGATAGGTCAGCGCCTCGTCCACCGGAAAGGCACTGGCACCGGGCAGCTTTGCGGCCGCCAGATTGGCTGCGGCGAGGGTCGGATCAGTTTCTGTCAGGGCAAAGCCCAGTGCTGCCCGGTATGCCGGATTGGCCGGCGCCAGCCGGACCGCATCGGCCAAGGCCTGCCTGGCAGCCTGGGGTTGCTGCATCTTTCTGGCCAGTTCGCCTGCGGCATAGGCATCCGCCGCATCCTGCGGGGCCAGCATCCTGGCCTGTTGCCAGCGTTCCTGTGCCAGCGGCAAGCGGTCTTGCGCCTCGGCAATGGCGGCGCCGGTGGCGTACCAGCCGGCCTGTTGCGAAAGACCGGCCGCCTGCCACCAGCCATCGGCGAGGGCCGGATCGCCGGCCGCGAGTGCGCTGCGTGCAGCACTCAGGCGGTCACTGGCAGTCAGGGTGTCCGGCGGCAATGCCTGCCAGGCTGCCACGGCCAGTGCGGCATCTCCGGTGCGGGCGTACAGCTCCGCCAGGGCCCGGTTTGCCGCCTGCGGATCGGTTGCGCGGGCCGCTTCAAAATAGCCGATGGCGATGCCGGGATGGCGGGGCGCCTGGCAGTGACCGAGCACGAGGGCGGCACGGGCCGGCAGCGGGGATACGGGTGCCAGCACGGATTCTGCGGCCTCGCAATCGTTGCGCAGGCGCCAGAGTTCGGCCAGTGCAATGCGCTGGTCTGGTGACAGGGGTTGCCGGCCAAGCATGTCAAGATCAGCCGCAGAGGCGAGCGCCGGTTCTGCCTGGTAAAGCGTGAGCAAGCGGGTGGTGAGTACATCGCGCCGGGAATCAAAAGGCAGGGCGGATTGCAACAGGCGGGCTGCGGCCTGGCTGTTGCCGGTTTCGGCCAGCAGGAAACTGGCCTGCTCCAGCGCCTGCGGGGTGCGGACAGCCTGGTAGCGGGCCAGCCAGCCCCGGGCCGCGGCTTCGCGCTGGCCCGTGGCTTGCAGTGCCTGCAGGCGGGCAGCAAATGCTGGGCTGGCCGGTGGAGTACTGGCGGGCACCTGCTCCAGCACGGCATCAAACTGCCGTTCGTGTAACGCGTGTTCAAGCAGCAGTGTCTGCTGGCGGGCCGCCAGCTGCGGAGTCGGAGCCTGAAAGGCGCGCAAGGCCGGCCAGTCGTCGAGCCGCGCCCATGCCTCCAGCAGCAGCGGCAGTTGTGCTGCGTCGGCCCGGGTTGTCAGCCGCTCGGCCAACTGGCGCGCGCGCGCCATGTCGTGGCTGGCCAGTGCGTTTTCCAGTCCCTGCCCGAGTTGCGCCGGAGCCAGCGGTTCGACCTGGTCCAGCATTTCCAGCGTCTGGCTGGCCAGCGCCGGTTGGCCAAGGGCACTGGCGCGGGCGGCAATGTCCTGTGCCAGTATCCGGCCACGCGGGGTGGCAAGCGTTTCCGGTGTCAGCAGTCTGGCTGCCGTTTCGGCTTCGCCGGCGGCCAGCAAGGCGTAGCCGTAATCCAGTGTTTCGGCCGGTGTCAGCGGGCGCTGCTGCGCCAGTGCCTGCCACTGGGCGATGGCGGCAGGCCAGTCCTGCCGGCCTTGCGCCAGCCGGGCCTGCATCTGCCGGGCCGTTGCGGGGTCGTGTTGTGCCAGTTCCTTCAGCCACGGGGCCAGATAGCGTCCGGCGTCGGCGGAGCGGTCCTGCCGTGCCAGGGTATCAAGTACGGCCTCGGCATAGCGAGGTTGCAGGGCCGCAGGGCTGGAGGCCAGCCAGTCATGCACGGTCTGGGGTGAAGGCAGCGGATGCCCGGCCAGGCGCTTGAGCCGGCTTTCCAGCAGCAGGCCGGCTACGGACGAGGAGCGGGCGTCCAGCGGCCTCAGTATGGTTTCAACCTGCCCGAACCGGCCTTGCAGCATCAAGGTGCGGGCCAGTGCCAGCCGGATGGCCTGGCTGTCGGGGGCAATGTTCAGGGCCTGTTGCAGCAAGGCGCTGGCTGAGGCGTAACGTCCGGCGGCGTTGTCGCGCAGGGCGCGGTCAACCAGCGGGTATACCCGGTAGCGGGTCAGCTCACCCAAGGATTCTCCGGCAAAAAAATCACTGGTTGCCGGAGCCGGCTGAGCCGCCTGCGCGGTGACCGCCGCACCGAGGCCGGCAAGCAGCATGAGACGCAGCATCACGGGGCTTTGTCCGGCAGGTCCAGGAAGTCGGCCACGTCCTGACGGATGCGGCGGGCGGCCCGGCCATCGCCAAACGGATTGGCCGAGCCGGGGTCGATCCGGCGTTCGCCTTCGATCCAGGCCCGGGCGGCGGCGAGGATGCGTGCCGGGTCGACCCCGACCAGATCGGCCATGCCGGCCTCGATGGCTTCCGGGCGTTCGGTCGTGTCGCGCAACACGAGGCAGGGAACACGGAAACCGGCGGCTTCTTCCTGGATGCCGCCGGAGTCGGTCAGGACCAGCGTGGCCTGTGCCAGTTCCTGCTGCAAGGCGATGTAGTCCAGCGGTGCCGTGAGGCTGATGCGGGGCTCGTGGTCGAGCAGCGGGTGGACGATCTGGCGTACCAGCGGATTGGGATGCAGCGGAAAAACGGCTTCCAGCATGGGGTAATGGCGGCACAGTGCCAGCAGGGCTTCGCAGATGTTGGCCAGATACGGCCAGTTTTCGCGCCGGTGGGCGGTGACCAGCAACCGGGGTGTGCGGGCCGGGGCGCGGCGGATGCCGTAGTGGCGGGCCAGCGCCTGCTGGGCATCGACGATGGTATTGCCGGTCAGCCGGATGGTGCCGGGGGTAATGCGTTCGGCCCGCAGGTTGGCCAGCGCCCGCGGCGTGGGGGCGTAATGGCGGCTGGCCACTCCGGCTACCAGCCGGCGGTTGCTCTCTTCGGGAAAAGGCTCGCCAGGATGGCCGGAGCGCAGGCCGGCTTCAACATGGCCAACCGGGACATGCCGGTAAAACGCTGCCAGCGCCCCGGCCAGGGTGGTGCTGGTATCGCCGTGGACCAGCACCATGTCCCAGTCCTGCCCGGCCAGAACGGCATCGCATCCTTGCAGCAGTCCGGCCAGCAGGTCTGCCAGTGCGTGCCCGGCCGGGCGGGTCAGCACGATGTCCGGCGTGATGCCGAAAAAGTCGAACATCTGGGCGGCGATGATGTCGTGCTGGCCGCTGTGGCACCAGGCGACATTCAGGTCCGGCAAGGTGGAAAGCTCCCGGTAGACCGGAGCCATCTTGATGATTTCCGGGCGGGTGCCGGTAAGGATCAGAAGCTGCTTCATCGTGGCGTTCCTGCAGACGTCAAGGCATCTCCCTGGTCGAGCAGGCTGTCGATATCGATCTGCTCGGCCCGTTGCAGGGCCAGCGCCTGGTCCAGCCCGGCCTGATCGAGTACCCCTGCCTCGACCAGAAAGCGACCGAAGGGAAGGTCACTTTTTTCATAGGCGATAAGTGCCTGATTGAGTACGGCAGCTTCGATCAGGTTGAAGCGCAGCAGGAAATCCCCGAGTACCGACTGGCGCGAAACATACTGCTGCCACAGCTTTCCGGCCTGTTCCGGCCGTACGTCGCCACGCTCGATCGCTTCGGACAGCCGTACCCGCGGGTCCGCATCATTCCGGTGCCGGGCATACCAGTGGCGCAGGCCCACGGTGACCTGCCCTGGCGGGCAGATGCAGTAGGCCAGCGGTCGTCCGAGCCGGCGGGACAGGGCCGCCAGCAAAACGGGGGGCATCGGGCTTTCGCGTGCCAGCAGCAGGCTGTCTGCTGATTCTTCCACTGGCAGGACGGCGTACTTGAGAGCAAAGCGGGCCGGCAACTGGCCGATCAGTCCGGGCGGGAGCTGCCAGGCATCCACATCACGGCTGGTGACGCCGGCCTGCCCGGCCAGCGCGGTGGCCAGGGACATGGGCGATACCAGCCCCTGGCGGACCAGGTAGTAACCCAGCCGCATGTGCTGTGCCGGTGCTGCTTCCAGGGCTGCTGTCAGTGTGTCGCGCGACAGGGCGCCGGCGGCCAGCAGCCGTTCGCCCAGCGGGGGGCCGCGGTTGGCATCGTCCACACCGGGAAAGTCGTGCCGGGTCTTGTCCCATGCCACCCGGTTGACATTGCCGATGGCGAGTATCTGGCGCATGGCCCGGATCTGGGCCAGAAAGTTGATCAGCATGCCCCAGACCGTGCGCGGGACGGACAGCAGGGCCTGCACGGGCCCGTAGCTGTGCCAGACGAAATAGCCGCGACTGCCCATGCGCAGCAGGAACAGCAGCCCGTTGACCAGGAGCAGGTACCACAGCAGCGAGCCTGTCGCGATCAGGGCCGGAAAATGCCAAGCATCCGGCCACGCCAGATACACCAGCTGCATGCCGGCCAGCTGGAGCAGCACTGCGAAAGCAGCAAAGCTGACCAGGTTGGTCAGTGCGCCCCGCCGGTCGCGCCACAGGAAATAGTTCACCAGCGGACGCCGGCTCCAGCGCAGGTTCTTCATGCCCTGAAACACGATGCCGACCACCCAGCGGGCTTTTTGCCGGACAGCAAGCGACAGGCGGTCGGGAAAATACTCGCGCACGCCGATCTGGGCATTACGCACGGAATGCCCGTCATGGCCCTGCATGGCAGCAGGCAGGTCTTCAAAGCGCACGAACACACCGTGCAGGCCGTGTGCTGCCAGCCGGAAGCCGATGTCGTAATCTTCGGTCAGGCTTTTGGTGTCGAACACCACGCCATCGCCTTCTTCCTGCAATAGCTGGATGGCCCGGCGGCTGAAGCAGGTACCGACACCGGCGCTGGGTACCTGTCCGATCAGCGCCTCGCGCACGATCACGTCCTTGCCGTGGGTTTCGGCAAATTCGTCGAGGTAATGTGAGCGGGTGAACTGGTACCAGTGGCCGGGCAAGGGGGAGACCGGCAGCTGGATCAGGTCCTTGCGTGCGACCAGATGGTTGAATAGGCGTAGCTCCAGCGGCGAGATCACGTCTTCCGAATCGTGCAGGATGAAGCCGGCAAAGCGGATCCGGGCACGTCCTTCAAATGCCAGGATGCTGCTGACGATGTTGTTGAGGCAGTCTGCCTTGCTGGTGGGGCCGGGCAGGGCGCATACCACCTTGTGCACGTTGGGATGACGGGCGCACACCCAGTCCACCTGTTCCTGCGTGGCGGCGTCGTTGGGGTAGGTGCCGATGAAAATGTGATAGTTCTCGTAATCCAGCGTTCGCGCCGCCAGATCGGCCATGTGCGCGATCACGTCGGCTTCCTGCCAGGCCGGCACCATGATGGCCAGCGGCTGCTCGTCCTGCCGGTACAGCAGGGGAGGGCGTGCCCGCTCCTGCCGGCGGTAGACCGTCAGCCGGCGCCAGCCGCGACGCAGCCAGAACACGGCGTCGATGAACAGGTCGTCCAGTCCGAAGAGCAGCAGCAGGATGGCAATGACCAGTATCAGATATTTGAGCCCCAGCAGATAGACTGCCAGGACATCGACCAGACTCATGTGACGGACTCAGCAGGGGATAAAGAAAAATGCGCACGAGCATGCGTTATATAGTCATTAAAATGCTGCTATCTAATGCCAAAATTCATGAATATGCATGCATGTTTGGCAATTGCCGGCAATTGATGCAACCGGCACGCAGCAGAATGGTGCCAGGCAGTTTTTCGACATCCGCTAGAATGCCGGGGTGACGAATTTTCTCCCTGCGGGGAGACGGAATCAGGAGAAGAGTTATGCCGTCGTTCGACATCGTGTCGGAAGTGAATCTGGTCGAAGTCAAAAACGCACTGGACCAGAGCAACAAGGAAATCACCAACCGCTACGACTTCAAGGGCAGCGATGCGCGGGTCGAACTGGCCGACAAGATCATGACGGCCTATGCCGACAGTGACTTTCAGCTGGACCAGGTCAAGGATGTCCTGCTGGGCAAGCTGGCCAAACGCGACGTGGACGTACGCTGCCTTGATTACGCCAAGGTGGAAAAGGTCAGCGGCAACAAGGTCAAGCAGGCCATCACCGTGAAGGTGGGCGTGGAAACCGATCTGGCCAAAAAGCTCGTGCGCCTGATCAAGGACAGCAAGCTCAAGGTGCAGGCCTCGATCCAGGGCGATGCCGTGCGGGTGTCGGGTGCCAAGCGTGACGTGTTGCAGGAAACCATTGCCATGGTGCGCAAGGAAATTACGGATTTCCCCTTGCAGTTCAACAATTTCCGCGAGTGAGTACATTCTTGCGGCAAAGCCGGCGCCGGCCTGTGCCGGCGCTTTTTCATGGTGTCGGCCGGGGCTGGGGCTGCATGGCAGTACCCCAGTCGCCACCCAGTGCCAGATACACCGCCACGGCATTGCTCAGATAGCCGGTGCGGGCCGAAGCTGCGTCGATTTCGGCGGAATACAGCTGGCGCCGGGCATCAAGCACGGTCAGGTAGTTGGCGATACCTCCCTGGTATTGCAGCATGGCCAGGTCCGCATATTCACGACTGCTGGCTTGCAGGTCTTCAAGGGATTTCAGGCGTTGCGACGAGGTCTGCCAGCCGGACAGGGCGTTTTCGACGTCTGCAAAGGCCTGCTGGATGGTTTGCAGATAGGTCTGCTCGGCTGCGCGGGTCGAGGCCTCGGCACTTCTGACTGCGCCGACGGTGGCACCACCCGAGAAAACCGAACCGGCCAGCGCGCCGGCCACGCTCCAGATGCCGGCCCCTGCGGTCAGCAGGCTGCCGGTGCGGGTGGCCAGGCTGCCAATGCCGGCATTCAGGGTCAGTTGCGGGAAATACTGGGCCCGGGCCACGCCGATTTTGGCATTGGCCGACACGAGCCTGGCTTCGGCCTCCAGGATGTCCGGCCGCCGGGTCAGCAGGCTGGAGGGCAGCGCGCCGGGAACCGGCGGCAGCCGGAGTTCCGCCAGCGGCTTGCCGCGCACGACCGGGCCAGGATTGCGCCCCAGCAGCAGGGAGAGGGCGTTTTCGGTCTGCACGATCGAGGCCTCGATCGGCGGAATGCTGGCCAGCGCTGACTGGTACTGGCTGCGGACCTGTTCCAGCGTGATGCGGGCAATGGCTCCGTACTGGTATTGCAGCTCGAACAGCTTGACGGTGTCGGCGTAGCTGTTGGCCGTCCGCCTGGCGATTGCAAGCTGCTGGTCCAGCCCCCGCAATTGCAGGTAGCCCTGTACGGTCGAACTCACCACCGACAGCCGAACGCCGCGCCGCGCCTGTTCGCTGGCCTTCAGCAGGGCCTGTGCCGCTTCGGTCTGGCGTCGCAGTGCACCCCACAGGTCGATCTGCCAGCTGGTGCTGCCCAGCAGCTCGAAGCTGTTGCCGGCCTGGCTGCCTGGCAGGAGCTGCTGGCTGCTGTTGCGCCCCCGGCTTGCACTGGCCTGGTAATCCAGCGTGGGGAACAGGGATGCCCGGGCAATGGTCAGCTGGGCGGCCGCAGCATCGACGTTGGCAACGGCAATGGCCAGATTGCGGTTGTGCTCCAGCGCTTCGCTGACATAACCGTCCAGTACCGGATCGCCGAAGTCCTTCCACCACTCGGTGTCCAGCGCGGCGTCAGAGGCATCCGGCTGCTGGAAGCGGAATCCGGAGGGAACATCCACCGCCGGTCGCCGGTAATCCGGCCCGACGGCACAGCCGGCCAGCAGCAGGGCAAGGCAGGTCGTTGTCAGCACCGCTTTCATGATCGGTCTTCCTCGTCGTCACCGGCCGGCGGTTCGCCAGCTGCGGCCTGCGGTTTTCGGCTGCCTTCGCGCCAGCGTTCAAAGTGATAGAAAAACATCGGCACGAACAGCAGGGCGAGCGACGACAGCACGATCATGCCGCCCACGATGCCGGTACCGATCGAGTGCCGGGCATTGGCCCCGCTGCCGGTGGCCAGCGCCAGGGGCAGGGTGCCGAAGATGAAGGCCAGCGAAGTCATGATGATGGCGCGCAGGCGCAGCTCGCCGGCATCCACCGCCGCTTCGAGCAGGGATTTGCCGCCCTTGTGCAGCTGCACGGCA
>RRZU012325380.1_pt1 | contig 30488 bp, 29 predicted proteins | sample 2165561 | NCBI WGS metagenome assembly RRZU01 (sample SAMN10456909, study PRJNA506462) | wastewater metagenome | isolation source: wastewater sludge | place: USA: Moscow, Idaho | reverse complement strand
CTGTTTTTTCAAAAGCACTAGAGATGACTACTTTTCTAACTTTTTTCTCACCCTTTGTCCCTGAATCAGTTAGGCTTTGATCTATATCATCTTCTGATTCAGATGTTTGATATATTTTTAATAAATCTTTGATTATTTCTTTTGTTACAACTTCTGAATTTACCTCTATATTATTTAAACTACCACAACTTTTCTTTCTACCTTTTTGATGTTGTGTTTGTGTATATCTTTTAGTAGCTGGAACAGGCTTTAAAACTTCTGTTGTCTCATCTGGATCTTCTTTATCAACTTTGGGTAAATTATCTAAATTATCAATCTTAGGAATATATTTATCTCTTTCAATAATTTTTGTAAATTTATTAAAGCCTATATCTGAGTAATCATTTAAAATTTCATAGATAAAATAAAACTTTTCCTTAGTTGCATCATTTGTAAAAACACTAACTCTTGTATCAATTTGAAATTTTTCCTTTACTGGAAAAGTAGCTTTAATAGGTATACTCTCTACCTTTTTATCTAAATTCCGCATATAATTTAGATAATAATGTATATATCTTCCAATATTATCAAAAGCATTTTTTGCAATATATTGACAAGCAAATCTATGTATAAATGCTGCATCTTCGTCTGTTCTTGGAGTATTTAAAACTATTTTTGCATCAGTTCTATCTGGACAACAAAATTCATATAAACTATCTAAATTACAATCTAAGACAGCTTCTCTCATTTCTGTAAATCTAAAGTAATAATAAATAGCAATGGCAAAGTGAGGAATGATAATTTGAATATCATCTTGTTTTATTACATAGCAGTTGATATATTTTACATCATTTAAAAAAGTCCTTTTCCATCCAATAAGTGAAACTAAACTTTTTTCATCTAAGATTTGATGTAGTTTTTTTGTATTTGTTTCATTTAAAATTGAAGTATTAATTAAAAAGCTTTTTTCTTCTATATCTTTGTTCTTATAAAAATCATTTTTTTTACCATTTGCAAAAGATTTTTCAATAGGAAAATGTGTGAATAAAAGTTCTGGAGATAATTTATATGTGAATAATTCATTTTTAGACATATTTTTAATTAAAACATCGAAATGACTATTCCCAAATTTATCTTCATCAAGAATTAATTTTAAAGGCATTAGGAGCTTAAAAGTATCATCTGGATTTTGAGCCATAAACTCAGGAATGATACTTCTATTGTTTAACATGCTAGATTAGACTCTCATTATCATTTTTTATTTTGCACATTATCAATTTATATTGAATCATTATCAATCTTTATTGCTTCTGACAACTAAATTTAAATTTAGATGAATAATATCAAGAGCTGCTGGTGTAATTCCTGATATCAAACTTGCATTATAAAGTGTTGGTGGTCTGTGTTTTTCTAACTTCTCAATTACTTCATTTGAAAGACCTGGAAGTCCTCTATAAGAGAAATTATCAGGTATAGAAAGTTTTAGCATTTTCTTCATTTTTTCTATTTGTTTTTGTTGTTTTTGGATATATCTATAATATTTTGCTTCAATAATTATTTGATTTTTTAAATATTCATCCAACTCTTTTAAGCTAGGTACTAAAACATCGAATTTTTCAATATCAATAGTGTTTCTTCCAATTAAATCTATTAAAAGAACTTTATCATTGATTTTCTCTTCGCCAATAGATTCTAAAAGTTCTAAAGTCTGTTTTTTAGAAGTTATCCAAGTAGATGCCATAAACTCAACTGCTTCTTCTAAAGCTTTTCTTTTAGCCTCAACTTTAGCAAAAGTTTCATCATCTAAAAGTCCTAATTTATGCCCATAACCTGAAAGTCTAAGATCAGCATTTTCTTCTCTTAAAAGAAGTCTATACTCAGCCCTACTTGTAAACATTCTGTATGGTTCTTGAGTTCCTTTTGTAACTAAGTCATCTATTAAAACCCCAATATACGCTTCATCTCGTCTAAGAATAAAAGGCTCTTTTCCATCTATAGCTAAAGATGCATTTATACTTGCCATCAATCCTTGAGCTGCTGCTTCTTCATATCCTGTTGTAGCATTTATTTGACCAGCATTATAAAGATTTTTTATCTTTTTTGTTTCAAGACTATGTTTAAGTTCAGTTGGATCAACATAATCATATTCAATAGCATATCCATATCTTATAATTCTTGCATTTTCTAAACCTTTTACAGAGTGAATCATTCTTTTTTGAACTTCAATTGGAAGAGAACTTGACATTCCATTTATATAATATTCAGTACATTTTGATGTTTGAGGTTCTAAAAATAGTTGATGTCTCTCTCTTTCACTAAATCTTTTTACTTTATCTTCAATACTTGGACAATATCTTGGACCTGAACCTTGAATTTGCCCTGTGTAAATTGGTGCTCTATGAAAATTTGAAGAAATGATATCGTGCGTATCCAAATTTGTGTATGTTACATAGCAAGGATACTGTGTTGGACTAAATGTTTTTTTATCTGTTCTAAAAGAAAAAGGTGCAGGTTTTATATCTCCTCCGTGCATATCCATAACTGAAAAATCAATAGAATTTGCATCTAATCTTGAAGGTGTACCTGTTTTAAGTCTTCCTACATTTAAACCTAACTCTTTTAATTGTATAGACAGAGTAGATGACGGTAATTCCCAAGCACGTCCAGCTTCATAAGTATTTTCACCAATATGAATCAATCCTCTCATAAAGGTTCCCGTCGTAAGAATTGTTTTTTTAGATTTAAATTCTTCACCAAGTTTTGTTTTTACTCCAAGAACTTCATCATTTTCAACTATCAATGAAGTTACTTCATCTTGATAAATATTTAAATTAGGAGTATTATGACAAACTTTTCTCATATATTCTCTATATTCATCCATATCAATTTGAGCTCTTGTTCCTTGTACAGCTGCACCTTTTGAATCATTTAAAATTCTAAATTGAATTCCTGTAGCATCTGTACAAAGTCCCATTTCTCCACCAAGAGCATCTAACTCTTTTACTAAATGTCCCTTTGCTAAACCACCAATAGCAGGATTACAACTAGCTGCTCCTATTTGTTCAACAAGCATTGTGATTAATAATGTTTTTTTTCCTAACCTTGCACCTGCAAGTGCTGCTTCTATACCAGCATGTCCCGCACCAACAACGATAATATCGTATTGCATTAACTTTCCTTTTTATAAAGAGTATCAGATTTTTAAATATTAGTAAAAATTAGCTTCTTATGAATTTTTGGCTATTATAACCAAATTTTATCTAAAGGTTTTTTAAGTGTTTACAGGACTTATAAGAGAGTTGGCAAAGGTTGAAAGTTTTTCAAATAATATTTTAACTCTAAAATCAAATTATAAACCAAAAATTGGTGATTCAATAGCAGTTAATGGTGCATGTTTGACTGTAGTTAAAATATCAAATAACTCTTTTAGCGTAGAGTTATCTCCAGAAAGTACAAAAATTTTAGCTTTAGAAAACTATAAAAATGAAGTTCATATGGAACCTGCTATGCAAATGGGTGATAGATTTGAAGGTCATATTGTTCAAGGTCATGTTGATTGCATTGGTACTATAAAAAAAATAGATAAAAGTGGTAATTCCACAGATTTTTATATCTCTTTACCAAAAGAGTTTATTAAATATGTTATTCCAAAAGGAAGTATCACTATTGATGGTGTATCACTTACAGTAAATGATGTTTTTAGTGATTCTTTTAGACTTACAATAATCCCACATACAATTGAAAATACACTTTTTAAAAAATATAAAATTGGCAGTAGAGTAAATATTGAGACTGATATGTTCGCTAGATATATTTATAATATGTTCAAAAATAAAAAAGAAGATTTATCTTGGGGAGATGTTGAAAGAATAATGGCTAGTTATTAGTCATTTTTTCTGGCGCTTGACTTCCATAAAGATAAAAATATCTTTTTTTACTTGCATTTATATATGGTTTAACTTTAGCGATTCTCATATCAGCTAAGTTTATAACTTCTGTTACAACTCCAACTTTTAAGCCTTCATAAAATATATTATCCATTCCAGATGTAATAACTTCATCACCTTCTTTTATTTCAGCTAAAACTGGAATAAATTTTATTTGAAGGCTATCTTCATTTTCACCTGCCATAATAATTCCAGGACTTTTTTGTTCTCCTATAAAGACTGAATATGAACAATCTTTATTACCATTTAATAATCCAATTGCTCTATTTTGTTGATTAACTACTATTCCAGCTGCGAAATTATCAGAAATAAGCCCTAAAATCTTATCACTTTGTAAATCTTTAGCTAAAGAAACTTTTGTGAAATCATTGAAGCTTAAATATGAGATAACTTTTACCAGTTCAACATGAGAAGTTGTTTGTGGTACATTTAAATTCTTTAAGAACTCATCTTTTACAGCTAACTCTTGTTTTGCAATATCATACAAAACTTTATAATCTCTTAGCTCTTTATTTTCTTGTTTGAGTTTTTCTATAGTTTTTGCCTGATTGAAATATTTATCAAACAAGCTTGAGACATCTAAAACATTTTTTACATAAAATGTTTTGATATCACTTAAAAATGTAAAATTCTTTACAATTAATTCATCTACTTTAAATATGTAAGATAAAATAGCTATTATAAAAAATGCTACAAAAATTAGCTTTCGCATTAGTTATTTGTAATTAATTTTAATAATTCTGGTTGTTCTAATACTTGGCTTGTTCCATAAGCAACAGATAAAAGTGGATCATCTGCAATTTGTACTGGAAGTTTTATAATATCAGCTAGATATTTATCTAAACCTCTAATTAATGCTCCTCCACCTGTTATAATTACTCCATTGTCAACAATATCACTTGCTAAATCTGGTGGCATATTTTCTAAAACACTTTTTATTGCAGAAGCTATTTCTCTTAAAGGTTCTTTGATTGCTGTTCTTACACCTTCACTTCCAAATTCAATAGTTGAAAGAAGTCCAGAGTTATCTCTTCCTTTTACTTGCATTTTTAATTCTGTTTCAAGTTTTATTGCTGCACCAATTTCAATTTTAATATTTTCAGCAACTCTTTCACCAATAAATAGATTATAATTTTGTCTTACATGCTCTATAATAGCTTTATCTATTTTATCTCCACCAACTTTGATAGATCTACATAATACTAAACCACCTAAAGATGTAACACCAATTTCAGTTGTTCCACCACCAATATCAACTATAACATATCCAGATGGTCCAGAAACATCTATTCCAGCTCCTATAGCAGCAGCCATTGGCTCTTCAACAAGAAAAACTTCTCTTGCCCCTGCACTCATAGCTGATTCTTCAACTGCTTTTTTCTCAACTTGTGTGATTCCATAAGGAATACAGATGATTACTCTAGGTCTTATAAATGATTTTCTTGAATGAGCTTTTTCAATAAAATATCTAATCATTCTTTCAGTCATTTCAAAATCTGCAATAACACCATCTTGCATAGGACGAACCGCTTTAATATTTAAAGGAGTTTTTCCAATCATCTGTTTTGCTTCTTGTCCAACTGCTAAAATTCTATCTTTTCCATGTTTTTCACTTTGAATTGCAACAACTGATGGCTCATTTATAATTATCCCTTTTCCTCTTACAGAAACAACTGTATTAGCTGTTCCTAAGTCTATTGCCATATCATTTGAGAAAAAACCTATTAATTTATCTACAATCATCTATTTATCCTTTGCTATAACTTTTGGCTGATCAGTTTTTAAAACAACTTCTTTTGTAATAATAATTTTTTTATTTTTATATTTTGGAAGGTCAAACATAATATCAAGCATAATATCTTCTAAAATTGATCTAAGTCCTCTTGCACCAGTTTTTCTTTTAATTGCTAAATCAGCTAATTCTAAAAGAGCATCTTTTTCGAATTCTAGAGTAACTTTATCCATTTCAAAAAGTTTTATATACTGTTTTATTAATGCATTCTTTGGTTCTGTTAAAATATGAACCATATCTTCTTTTGTAATCTCATTTAAAGTTGCTATCATATGAAGTCTTCCAATAAGTTCAGGAATAAGCCCATATTTTACTAAATCATCTGTTTCAACTTTAGAAATAAGTTTTGATTCATCATTCTTTGATTTCTTCTCGTGATTAAATCCTAAAACATTTGAACCTTGTTTTCTTTTAATGATGTCTTCTAAACCATCAAAAGCTCCACCACAAATAAATAATATATTCGATGTATCAACTTGTAAAAGCTCTTGACTTGGATGTTTTCTTCCACCTTTTGGAGGTATATTTACTAATGCACCTTCAACAATCTTTAATAAAGCTTGCTGAACTCCCTCACCTGAAACATCTCTAGTTATACTTCTATTTTCACTCATTCTAGCAATTTTATCAATCTCATCAATGAAAATAATTCCTCTTTCAGCTTTTTCGATATCTCCACCTGCTGCTTGAACAAGTCTTGTAACAACATTTTCAACATCATCTCCAACGTATCCAGCTTCAGTTAAACTAGTTGCATCTGCAATTGCTAAAGGTACATCAAGATATTTTGAAATAGTTTGCGCAAGAAGTGTTTTACCGCTTCCTGTTGGTCCTATTAAAAGAACATTTGATTTATTTAACTCAATATCACTCTCAAGTTCATCTTTTCTAAATATTCTTTTATAATGGTTATAAACAGCTACACTTAAAACTTTTTTAGCTCTATCTTGACCTATAATATACTCATCTAGAATCTTTTTTAACTCTGCTGGAGTTTTTATTTTCACATCTTTTGGTTTTTTAGAATTATTAGATGTCTCATCTAATATAATTTCACCATTCATAATATCGTAAGCTGCACCAACACAAGATTTACAAATGCAGGCATTATCACCAGTTATAATAGGGTTTGCTTTAGTATCAGCTGCTCCACAAAAATCACAAATTATTTTACTCATCATTACTCTTTAATTTTCTTTCAAAAGGAATTCCTCTTTTTGTATTTAATACAAAGTTTGCTAATTCCTTAACATATTTATTTTGATCATTTTCAAATAAATCAAGTGCAGCATCTTGAAGAGGATTTCCCATATTAAATAAAACCTTATACGCATGTTTTAAAGCATCTATATCTTCTCTATTTTCTAATCTTCTTCTTAATCCAACTAAGTTTAATCCCTTAACACTAGCTTTGTTACCCTCAGCTAGGCAAAATGGTGGAATATCTTGAGCAACAGCACTTGCTCCTCCAATCATTACACCAGTTCCTATCTTACAAAATTGGTGAACAGGAGTTAATCCACCAATAACCACAAAATCTCCACACTCAACATGCCCTGCAAGTGTTACACCATTTGCAAAAATTGAATTATTTCCAATTACACAATCATGTGCTACGTGTGTATATCCCATAAATAGGTTATTGTCTCCAATAACTGTTTTTCTATGTCCTGTTACAGTACCTGGATTAAATAATGTGTATTCTCTAATTTTATTATTATCTCCAATAATTAATTCTACATCATCACTTGGATTAAACTTTAAATCTTGAGGAATTGTTCCAATTGATGCATGTGAAAAAATATGATTATTCTTTCCAATTGTTGTTTTACCAACAATTACTGTGTGGGAATCAATAACTGTTCCATCACCAATTTTTACATCTTTTCCTATTATTGTATAAGCTCCAATTGTTACACCGTCACCTAAAATTGCACCATCTTCAATAATGGCAGTTTTGTGAATATTATTCATTTTAATCCTAATTATTTATCAACAATCATGGCTTTAAATTCAGCTTCAGCTGTAAGTTTTCCATCAACATAAGCTTTTCCCTCAAGCACCATTAGAGTACTTTTCATTTTAACTGCAATTAATTCATAATCTAGTCTATCACCAGGACGAACAGGATTCCTAAATTTTGCTTTGTCTATGCTCATAAAATATATAACTTTATCTTTCATTTGCTCATCACTTAATCCTGAGCTTTTTAGAGCTAAAACCCCCCCACATTGTGCCATACCTTCAAGTATTAAAACACCTGGATAAATTGGATGTCCTGGGAAATGGCCTTGAAATGCTGGTTCTGAAATAGAGATATTTTTAAAACCTTTTATAGATTTAGATAATTCCATTTCTGTAATTCTATCAACTAATAAAAGTGGGTATCTATGAGGTAAAATCTCTTGAATTTGTATAATGTCAAACATATTTTAATCCTGAATAAAAATTTGTTAAAGTTGAAGATTATATCTAAAAGTAGTTTAGTTTTTTATAATCCTTGCTACATTCTCTGAACTACCGTGTTTTAGATACTCTCTTAAAAGCTTTGAATTGTTAAAAAAATCTTCTTTATTCATATTATTATAATCATTTAAAAGATTATTTACAGTAACATCATTTTGTAAAAATTCACTATGCAGTTGACTTTTTTTCATTTTTTCAAAAAATATATTTGCAAGTCCAACAAATTGGAGTTTTACAAAAGTTTTTCCTATAAAAAAATCTAATTTTTTTGCAATATATGAAAGAGTAAAAGGTGTACCTATAAGTGCTGCTTCAAGTGTTGCTGTACCTGAACAAATAAATGCATATTCTGCTTGATAAAGTGCCTCATGAGAATTTTTTGATATAGTAAAATCTTTTATATCACCATAAATCTTTTTTATATATTCATCGTCAAATTTTGAAGGAATTACTAAAATATACTCTTTTTCTGGTATTTTTTTTGTAAGCTCTCTAAAAATTGGCATAAGATTTGTAATTTCTGTTTTTCTACTTCCTGGCATAAAAACAATTTTATTTGAAGTAGTTAAATTTTCTTTAAAATTTTTTATCTCGTCTAAAAGAGGATGCCCTACATACCTGATTTTATTTTTATCATTATAAATTTCACTTTCAAAAGGTAAAATTGAACACAACTTCGTGCAATATTTTTCCAAAGCAATTACACGTTTTCTTTTCCAAGCCCAAGCCTGAGGTAAAATATAGTAAATAATCTCTTTATCCGGATAAGTATGTCTTAGTTTTTTTGCTAAAGGTAGATTAAATCCAGAGCTATCTAGTAGTAAAACTTTGTCACAATCTTTTGCTAAATCTACAAGCTCATCTCTTAAACGAAAAAAGAATCTTAATTTTTTAAGAGCATCAACAAATCCCATAATCGCTAAAGAACTTAAATCATATAAAGGTTTACCCAACTCTTTGTCAAATACTCCAACAAATTCAACATCATCCAAATATTTTTTTAACTCTTTTAAATGAATATTTGATGAAGCTTCCATTGCACTAACTAAAATTTTCATACAATTTCCTCTTTTATATCTTCATAAGTTACTGCATTAATAAAAATTTCATACTTAGCATCCATAACCTCATCAAGAACGATTAAAGCACTTAAATCAAAAGGATTTTTTAAAATATCTGCTCTTAATTTTATCTCTTCTTCAAAGCTCATAGATTTAAATATAAGCTCTTTTGTACTAGCATAGTTAGTTTTTGCAAGTTTGTTGAAAGTTTCTAAAGTTATTATTTTAACTTCATCTTTAGCAAGATAGTTTATACCATCTTTTTGATATTCAATTTTTGAACTAGTTTGATTTCTATTAACAGTGGAATATACAAATATATATGAAGATATCACCTCTTTGTTTACAACAACTTTTCCACTAAGTAGTCTATAATTTAAAAATCTTTGTTTAATTAATTTATACTCTTTATTTTCATCTGCAAGAGTATTTCTTTTTTTGTAAAGCTCTAATCTTTGTTCTATTGATTCTGGCATTATTTGATTTGAAATTGGATTAAACATCTCATCCATTATTTTCTTTTGATGTTCTCTTTGAGCTGATAAACCAAATAAACAACCACAATAATTTTGTCTATAAAGTCTATGTTCTTTTACTCTTCGTCCTTGAATTTCTGCACCATTTCCACTTCTGTAATCTCTAAAAATAAACTCTACTCCAGTTTTTTTAAAAAGATTATTCCCAATAATCTCGAGTTTCTCTTGGGATTTTTTTGGAGAAATTAATAAAGTTGTAGTGAACTTATCATGACCCAATTCTAAGGCTTTTTGAACACTATTATCAAGTCTATCATCATAGCAAACTGTACAACGATCTCCTTTCTCAGGTAAATGTTCCATTCCTTTTACTTTTTTTAACCATTCTTCAAGGTTATACGGCCCTTCAAGTAATGGAATTCCTAATTTCTTACAAGAGTATTCAACATCCAAATATCTAAGTCTATATTCACTATATGGATGAATATTAGGGTCATAAAAATAACCTACAAGTTTTTCTTCTGGATACTCTTCTTGGATTTTTTCTAAAAAATAGTGGCTATCAACTGCACAACAAATATGAACTAACAATAAAATTCCTTTTTATAAAATATATTCAATTTTTTAAAATAAGGTATAATTATAGTTAAAATTTTTTAAATAAAGGATTTCCAATCAAAAACATATTATTTATATCGATTCTACTATTCTTAATAACTGGATGTAGCCAAAAAGAGCCTCAATTAGCTTCAAACAGCGCAACTATTTTATTTAAAACTCCTAAAATGAAATTTCACGATAAAGGTTTCATTTTTAAATATAAAGATTATACTCAAGTTCAAATATTTAATGCAGGTGTTGCCATTTTAGATATGAAAATTTATGAAGATAAAGTTTGTAAAAGTACTTTTAAATGTCAAGATATAGAGACATTTAATAACGAAAACCTAAGTTCTACTTATCCAAAACATTTCTTAAAAAAGTTATTTGACAAAGAAGGAAAAGAGATTATTCACCGAGATAATGATAATGGTGTTTTAATCAAAATTATAAGAGATTAAGAGTTATAGAAATTTAATTTCTATAATCTTTTAAGTTTTGCATAACCTTTTTTAATTAATTTTAATAAAGGTCTTCTATATGAACTAAATACATATTTTTTAATTTCATAAGCTAATCTTCCTTTTACAGTTAAAAGCCCATAAATATCTCCAGCTGCAAATTTTCCACCAAGAGCAATTAAGATACCATCTAGTTTTGGATTACATTTAATTAAAGGTCTTCCATCCATTAATCTTAAAACATTTATACCTGCATTTGCTCCACTAATTCTTGCAATCGTAACATTTGGAGGCATTATTTCACCTGCACTATTTTTAATCTCTGCAATATCGCCAACGGCAAAAATATTTTCATATTTATCAGTTTGCATAAACTCATTTACAACAATTTGTCCTCTTCCATTTCTTGCAACATCTAGTTCACTTGATACTGTAGAAGCCTCAATTCCTCCTGTAAATATTACAAAAGAGTGCTGTATTCTAGTTCCATTTGAAAATTTACAGTAACCTTCACCAACTTCTTGAAGTTTAATTCCAGTAATTACATTTATTCCTAAATCTTTTAATCTTTTTTGAGAGATATTTATTAAATCTTGTTTTAATCCTGGAAGAATAGAAGAAGAACTACTAATTAACGAGATTTTTAAGTTATCACAAGAGAAATTACCTCTTTTGAAAAATTTATTTGAATAATATGCCATTTCAGCTGCAATTTCAACTCCAGATAAACCAGCACCAACTACTACAATATGAGTATCAGCACATTGTTTTACTTCATCTCTAACTTTTTCAAAAAGTTGTGTTTCAAAACTTTGTTTAAACGTAATCGCTCTGTGTAATTTTTTTATGTCATCCGCATTATTAAGCCCAGGGATTGAACTTGGGAAAAATGTTCTAGTTCCTGCTGCTAAAATTAAATAATCAAACTCAACAATTTCTTGCTCTTCTGTATAAATCTTTTTTGCTTGTTGATCAATTTTTCTAACTTTTAAATTTTTAAAATCCAAGTGATCATGATCAAATCCTTTACAAAGAGTCGTTAAATCTATCGTTACATCAGCAAAAGTTGAATTATTTGCTATTAAATCATAAACCTCAGGTTGCAAATTATGATATGTATGTTTATCAATTAAAGTAATTTTTATATTCTTGTTTCTTACCAATTCACCTAATGCATAAATCCCTGCATATCCTCCACCGATTATAACGACTCTCTTCATTTTAAGATAAACCTTTTACTTTTGATTTTTTTGATTTTTAGTACAAATTCTTGTAATAATTTGGACAGAATTTTATTTTTGAATTCTATACTTAGCTGTTTTAGGATATGATAAAAAGTAACAAATATGTATCAATTTCTTTTTTAGAGTGTTTACATATGTTACTTTTTGAAATAATAGGAATATAAATGAAATATTTTGGAGCTCACGTAAGTGCAAGTGGTGGTGTTTATAACGCGCCATTGAATGCAATTGAGATTGGTGCAAAAGCATTTGCACTATTTACAAAAAATCAAAGACAATGGAGTGCAAAAGCTTTAGATAATAAAACAATCGATTTGTGGTTTTTAAATCTTGAAAAAAGTAAAATCTTAGCAAAACATATACTTCCTCACGATTCATATCTTATAAATTTAGGACACCCAGATAGTGAAGCTAGAGAAAAATCTTTAAATAGCTTTATTGAAGAAGTTCAAAGATGTGAAATTCTAGCTCTTGATAGATTAAATTTTCATCCAGGATCACACTTAAGAGAAATAAGTGAAGAAGAGTGTTTAAATAATATTGCAGAATCTATGAATAAAGTGTTAGATAAGACAAGTGGAATAAAACTTGTTCTTGAAAATACTGCTGGTCAAGGAAGCAATCTTGGATATAAATTTGAACATCTTGCTTATATCATTGACAAAATAGAAGACAAAAATCGCGTAGGTGTTTGTATAGATACTTGCCATATGTTTACAGCAGGGTATGATATAAGAACAAAAGAAGCCTATGATAAAACTTGGGATGAATTTGAAAAAATAGTTGGATTCAAATATTTAAGTGGAATGCACATAAATGACTCAAAACCAGAACTTGGAAGCCGTGTTGATAGACATGACAGTCTGGGAGAGGGTAAAATTGGTTGGGATACTTTTAAATATTTAGCGAATGACCCAAGAATGGATGATATCCCTCTTATACTTGAAACTATTGATGAATCAATTTGGGCAAAAGAGATAGAAACACTTTATAGTTTTATAGAAAAGTAAATTCAAATCTACTTTTCTATCAGAATTTTATTAATGCATAACATTTTTTATATGTTTTGCATACTCTATTGCATCATTTATATTTGAAAAAGTTGTAACATACTCTATCTCAGCTCTTTCCAATTTCTTTAACACTCTTTGATTAAGTCCAGAAAAAATAAGTTTTTTATCTTTTGATTGAAAATTCTCTACAATAGATTTTAAAGCAACAATAGCTGTCATATCCATCATTGATACATTTTTCATATCAAGTATTACAATGTTTTTTTCATCATTTATATTTAACAAAGTTTTTAAAGCTTTTTGAGCAGCCCCAAAAAACATAGGACCATTTATGTCATATATCAATATGTTTTTGGGTAAATCTATATGCTCTTCTAAATTGCTACTTGATAGTTCAATTGAATATAAATCAATCGTTCTTTTAATAAACAACACTGATGCCAAACCAATTCCAATAGCAACAGCAACTTGCATATCTATTAAAACTGTCAAAGAAAAACATGTAAGTAATACGTAAATATCATCTTTTGGAGCAGTTTTTAATATATTAAAAAAGTGTTTAACTTCACTCATATTCCAAGCAACCATAATTAAAAGCGCAGAAAGTGCTGCCATAGGAAGATATGAAATGTATGGAGCTATAAATAATATTGAAGATAAAATAAATAAAGAGTGAACAATCGAAGATAACTTTTGTGTTCCACCAGAGTTTATGTTTGCAACTGTTCTTGCAATTGCAGCTGTTGCTGGTATTCCTCCAAAAAATGGTACAGCAATATTTGCAATTCCTTGACCTATTAACTCTTTATTTGGATCAGTTTTATTTCCAGTCATTGCATCACTAATAACAGCACACAATAAAGATTCTAAAGCACCTAAAATAGCTATTGCAATAGAGTGAGGAAGTAGTTTTAATAACAAATCAATATTTATTTGTTCAGGTGGTAAAAATTCCCAAGGTAAAGAAAATTGTAAAGGAATAGGAGGTATTCCATTTCCACTAATTCCATTTATATCGTATGTAAAAGTTGAATTTATCGTTGAAATATTTAATCCAAATTTATAATTAAAATATGCAACAAATATTGTTACAAGTCCTAAAGCAACCAATGCTGCTGGTACTTTACTTTTTGTTTTTCTCCAAATAATCAATATAGCAAGTGTAGCACTAGCTGTTAAAAATTCATAAAGATTAAAAGTGCCAAAAGAGTTGAATAGTAAAACTATTTTATCTACATAACTTCCACTAAAGTTCTCAATAGTTAATCCAAAAAAATCTTTTATTTGAAAAGTTGCAATTACAACAGCAATTCCTGAAGTAAAACCAACAGTAACAGGATAAGGTACCAATTCTATTAAATTTCCAAGCTTCAAAAGCCCTACAAATATCAATATAATACCTGACATTAGACCACATAAAAGAAGTCCTGTTATTCCAAATTCTTGAACTATTGGGATGAGTATAACTATAAAAGCAGCTGTTGGACCAGATATATTTACTTTACTACTTCCAAAAATAGCAGCAAAAATACCTGCAACTATAGCTGTATATAGCCCTAATTGAGGGGGAACTCCTGTTGCAATAGCTAAAGCCATAGATAATGGTAAAGCTATTATTCCAACAGTTAATCCAGAAAAAATGTTACTTTTCATATTTAATTCTTTAAATAAAATTGGCGACCTTATTTAAAATATTATAAAACATAAATTTTGTGATTATTATCTTCTACATTATTTTTAAGTTTATTTTGCCAAAACTCATATTTTACTTTATCTTTTGGCTGATCAAAAAGTCCTGTTTTATAAATATTTGAAAGCATATCTTGAGCTTGTCTTACACCTTTTTGTCCAGCAAAATCAAGTAATTCAATTCCTTTTTCTACATCAACTTTTGTATTTATCCCTTGAAGATAAAATCTTGATAATTGATATGCAGCTACTGGATCAACACTACTTGATTCATTTAACAACTCAAAAGATCTATTTATATCTTTATTTACACCATCACCTTTATAATATAAAAATGAGATTGGAAGATTTGCATAAATATTTCCATTCTCTTTTGCCTTATTTAAATATTTTGTAGCATTTTTATAATCTTTTTTATCAGCGTAATATGTACCCAATCTTAATTGTGCAAAAGAGTTTGTATTTTCAATTTTTTTATAACAAGCTAATTTATCATTATCTCTTTCCATCTTCTGACAAATATTTGCTTCTTTTAAAGGTCCTTCATATTTATCACCTGATTCAAAACTCAATACATCAGGCACTTTAAACGAACATGCTGTAAACATAAAAGCTATTATAGCTGTACTTAAAATTTGTCTTTTCATTTATCTTCCGTAAACATCTTTCATAAAATCTTTCTCATTTTCATCTAATTTTGATTGCCAATATGTACTTTTTTCAAAGTTTGGTTCAAAATATTGAGAATTTGAATAAAGAATAGTTAATTGATTTTGTGCATCTTTTACACCATTCTCACCAGCAAACTCTAAAAGTTCAATCGCACTATCTACATCCCCATCTCTTAAATAGAACATAGCTAACTTATAAGCTGCAATTGGATCTACTTTTCTTGTATCTTTTAAAAGTGAAATTGCCTTATTTTCGTCCATATCAACACCAAATCCATTTATATAAAGCTCCGCTATTAAAGCATTTGCATAAAAATTTCTCTGATTTTTTGCTATTTCAAATCTATCTTTTGCTTCTTTAAAATTACCTTTATATTGTGCATCAATTCCTAATCTTAACTGTGCAAAACTATTTTTATGTGAAATCAAATCATAACAATCCAACTCCACATTAAAGTTTTGATTTTTACACTCATTTGCAACTGTCTTTTCATTATCCATTGCTTCAAGCACTTTTGGACTAGTTGAACAAGCACTTAAGAAAAGCACTATAAAAGTAAGTGTTAATGGTTTTAAAATTCTAGTCATTTTCCCTCTTTTATCTCTTAGTTATTTGAAATGTGGTTATTTTATCATTTTTTTATTCATTTGCAGTTAAGAGATAAAAAGATAATATATATAGAATAAATATAAATATCTGAGGTTAAATGATAGAAGTAATTGAGTTTTTAAAAGCAAAAAACGTAGAAAAAACAAAATTTTATGAGCAACTAAAATGTACTATTGATGAAGCAAAGGTTCTACAGTACCTTTCAAAAGAGTATATCAATGGAAGAGATATTTTAAATGTTATTGATGTTTTAGGTCAATTTTATAATGTTGAAAAATATGAGCATTTAGAAAAACTAGATATTATAAAATCTCTTTTAGAGTATGGCTGGATTGTTCAAGCATCTTTTGACCAAGTAAAACTAAATGAATCTTCAAAGCTAGAGTTAATTAACTCAAATATTACTCTTTCAAGTTCTTATTTAAAAATGCTAGAAAGTGGTAGTAGTGATTTTATTTTACCTGAAATTAAAAATTATGGTGACCATCTGGAGTATTTACAAGACCAATTTCTAAAAATCGATTTAGCTCAACAATTAAATATTGTAAAGAAAAATTTTGATGCAAATAGCCCTAGTTTTAATAGATTAAAAGCAAAACAAGCTTTATTAGAAAATAGAATAAAAGATAGAATAAAAGCAACTACAAATCCTATTATGCTTGAAGATTTTTTTAAAGACAACAACTTAACAATTCAAGAACAAACTCTATTCTTAGCTCTTTTAAAAGAAGAGTATAGTGGTGGAGATGGAACGCTAAGAGAGATGAACTATTTAATAGATTTAATCTCAAATGATGATTATGAGAAAATTAAATATAGAAGCCTACTTGAAGAGAGTTCAACTTTAATTTCAAAAAATTTAGTTGATTATGATGAAGTTTTAACGCCATTTGGAGGAATTAATAGAAATTTTTATATTCCTGATGAAGTTTTATACAAAATTTCACATCCTACAAAAAAAGGTTCAAGTGTTGCAAAAATAAAACTAGAAAGTATTATAAAAGAGCAAGAGATTTTTGAGCTCATTAATACAACAAAAACACTTGATGATGTTGTTCTTGCAGAAAAAACAAAAGAAACATTAGATGCTCTTTTAAAACAAGTAGATAAAAATGTAATCAATAGACTAAAAGCTTGGGGGATAAAAGATAAAAAAAGAGGAATTGATGCAAAAATAATCTTCTATGGAATTGCTGGAACAGGTAAAACACTTACTGCTTTAGCATTAGCAAAATCTCTTAAAAAAGATGTTTTAAGTTTCGATTGTTCAAAAATTTTATCTATGTACATTGGAGAAAGTGAAAAAAATGTACGAAATATTTTTGATAAATACAATGAAATTAAAGAGCAATCAAAAACGGAACCAGTTTTACTTTTAAATGAAGCTGATCAATTTTTAAGTTCAAGAAGTAGCGGAACTGGAAGTAGTGCTGATAAGATGCACAATCAAATGCAAAATATATTTTTAGAGCAAATAGAAAGATTTGATGGAATTTTAATAGCTACAACAAATCTATTAGAAAATCTTGATAAGGCATTTTCTAGAAGATTTAACTATAAAATTGAATTTTTAAAACCAAATAAAGATCAAAGAATTGCTTTATGGAAAAAATTGCTTCCTGCAAATTTACCTTTAGAAAAAGATTTTGATATAGAAAAAATTGCAAAACATGAACTAACTGGTGGACAAATAGAGTTAGTTATAAAAAATACAGCCTATAAACTTGCTATACAAGAAAATGCTGTATTTAAACTAAGTGATTTCGAAGAACAAATAAGTAAAGAGAAAAAAGGTCAATTTGATAGTGAAAACAAAGTTGGATTTTTTTAGGGATAGATTATGACTCATATAGATTTTGCTCATCCATATTTTGGTGCTTTTATGATGTTTATTTTTAGCTTTGCTATTTTTGGTAGTGCTTTAGCACTATCAAGATTTATTAGTAGAAAAATAGCTAGATTAAATACTGAAAAATTAAAAACAACAATTTATGAATGTGGAGTAGAAGTTACAAAACAACCAAATAAAATATCAACTCAATTTTATTTAGTTGCACTTTTATTTATACTTTTTGATGTTGAGATTATATTTATGTTTCCTTGGGCTATAAATTTCAAAGCTTTAGGTTGGTTTGGATTTATAGAGATGCTTATATTTTTACTAATTTTAGCTATTGGTTTTTTATATGCTTGGAAAAAAGGAGCCTTAGAATGGCACAGCATAAAGTAAATTATTTTCAAGACAATGGAACTGCTATTAAATTAACAACTATCGACAAAATAGTTAATTTTGGAAGAAGTAACTCACTTTGGCCAATGACTTATGGACTTGCATGTTGTGCTATTGAAATGATGGCAACAGGCGGTTCAAGATATGACTTTGATAGATTTGGAACAATTTTTAGAGCAAGTCCTAGACAATCTGATGTTTTGATTATTGCTGGAACTTTAACAAAAAAACATGCAGAATTTTTAAGAAGATTGTATGACCAAATGCCTGATCCAAAATGGGTTATTTCCATGGGAAGCTGTGCAAATACAGGCGGAATGTTCAACACTTATGCAACAGTTCAAGGAGCAGATAGAATTATTCCTGTAGATATTTATCTTCCAGGATGCGCTCCAAGACCCGAAACATTACAATACGCTTTAATGATGCTTCAGCAAAAGATTAGAAAAGAATCAATTTTTAGAAATATAAAAAATAAGAGGCTTATATGAGAGAGTACAGTAAAAAAGATGATGTACAAAGAAAATCTTACTACAATGATAGATTTTTTATAAGTCCAACTCAAGAATATATTAGTGTAGAAAATGATGAAATTTTTTATAAAGATTTACAAGAATTAGAAAAAACTTGTAAGATACAAAAATTGTATATATGCCATGCTCATTTGATTTTAGAAATATCAAAAAATGAAGTATTAAATATTTTAGAAAAACTAAAAACTTTAGAATATGATATGTTAGTTGAACTATCTTGTGTTGATTATTTAGCTCAAAATAACTCTTTTGAAATTTTCTATGAACTGCTTTCAATCTCTAAGAAAAAAAGAATCAGAGTAAAAACAACAATTTTACAAAATGAAAATATAGAATCTGTCTCAAAAATTTTTAAAAGTGCGAACTGGAGCGAAAGAGAAGTTTATGATATGTTTGGAGTGAAATTCATAAATCATCCAAACCTAAAAAGAATTTTAATGCCTGATGATTGGTATGACCACCCTTTAAAAAAATCTTATCCTCTTCAAGGTGATGAAGTAGCTTCTTGGTATGAGGTAGATAAAATCTTTGGAAAAAGTGCAAGAGATATTATTGGTCCTGAAATTAGAGATAGTGCAAGTATAGATAGATATGATACTACAAGATTTTCAAGACTTGGTCACGAAGTTCCTTTTGGATTTAAACCAACAAATGAAAGTACAGATATAAAATATCAAGAAGAAAATCAAAGATTAGTAAAGAATCTAGACCCAAATAAATCAAAAACTTTGGAAAGAAGAAAATAATGCAAACAGCGAATAGACTTAAACCATTTTTTGAAAATATTCACTTCCAAAGAGAAGATAATACTATGACTGTGAATTTCGGTCCACAACATCCATCTGCGCATGGACAATTAAGATTAGTTTTGGAATTACAAGGTGAAGAAGTTGTAAAAGCTAGACCAATGATTGGTTATTTGCATCGTGGAATGGAAAAAATGGCAGAAAATATGATTTATAACGAATTCTTGCCAACAACAGATAGAATGGATTATATAGCAGCAACTTCAAATAATTACGCTTATGCAAAAGCTGTTGAAGAACTTTTAGGTTTAGAAGTTCCAAGACGTGCTGAATGTATTAGAGTTATTTTATTAGAACTTAATAGAGTAGTTTCTCACCTTTTTTGGCTAGCAACACATGCACTTGATGTTGGTGCAATGTCTATGTTTTTGTACTGTTTTAGAGAAAGAGAGTACGCTCTTGATTTAATAGAGGATTACTGTGGAGCAAGATTAACTCACAGTGCTATTAGAATTGGTGGAGTTCCTTTAGATTTACCAGAAAACTGGATAGAAAACTGTGCAAAATTTTTAAATAATTTAAAAAAAGAGATAGATAACTACGAAAAACTATTAAATGAGAATAGAATCTGGAGAATGAGACTAGAAAATGTTGGAGTAATCACACCACAAATGGCCAAAGATTTTGCTGTTTCAGGAGTTGCATTACGAGGAAGTGGTATAAAATGGGATTTAAGAAAAGAGATGCCTTATAGTATATACAACGAACTTGAATTTGATGTTCCTATTTCAAATAGTTGTGACTCTTATGGAAGATATAGACTTTGTATTGAAGAGATGAAAGAATCTATAAAAATAATAGAACAAGTTTTTCCAAAATATTATGAATCAGACACTCAGCTTATGAGTAATAATCCTTTATATGTAAGTCCAACAAAAGAGGATATTATGACTCAAAATTACTCCTTGATGCAACATTTTGTATTAGTAACTCAAGGGTTTAAACCACCAGTTGGAGAAGTTTATGTAGCAACTGAATCTCCAAAAGGTGAACTTGGATTTTATATAAAAAGTGATGGGAAAGAGTATCCATATAGATTAAAAGTAAGAGCTCCTAGCTATTTTCATACGGCACTTCTTGAAGAGCTTTTAGTTGGTTGTCAGTTAGCTGATGTGGTTACTATTATTGGAAATTTAAATATTGTTTTTGGTGAGATTGACAGATGAAAAGAGTTGATTTAAGGCACTTAAAAGATAATTTTTATGACAAAATGCTTGAGATTTTAAAATCTTTACAAAATGAAGAAGTGGTTATTTTTCTATTTAAAATAGGAGATTTTTCTCATATTCAAAAAGTTGCTGATTTTGTTTATGAAAATGAGTTTACGCTTATGAATTCACTAAAATTCAATGAAAAAGATTGGACAATTGTAGTAAAAAATATAAAACCAGAAATTAAAAAATTAGAAGAGGAGATAAAAAATGAAGAGGATTGAAGAGTTAAAAAATAGTGATTTTATTGTTTCACTTGGAACTTTTTGTGAAGATGAGAGTTTAAGAAAAATCGTACTAAATAGAGGAAAAAATGTAAACTTTGTCTATATGTCTCCTATTGATAATCCACTATTAAAAAATAGTTACAATCAATTTATAAAATATGAAGCAGGAAGTGAAGAAGCAGTTATTGCACTTTTATTAAATACTTTTGCTAATCATTTAGATGACAAAACAAAAACTTATTTAGATGAACTTGACCTTGGATATTTATCTGCTGAAAGTAGCGCAGGAGAAGAAGAGTTTGAAGAGGCAAATGATTTAAGCTTTGAAGCTTCAAATAAAGTTTTAATTGTTGGGAATGATTTAAAAAATCATTCAAGAGTTGAAAATATTGCAAGATTACTTGGAAGAGTTGAGAAGTTAACAGAGCTTTCAGTAATTATTTTAGATGAAGAGTTAGAAAAAAAAGTTGAACATTTTAAAGATGAAGTTTTAGAAGATATTGATAATTTAAAATCTTTTAATGGAACTGTTGTTTATGAAATTTTGGGAGATGAAAAATATTTAATTACTAGCCAAACTTTTTTAAATATTGCAAAAATAAAAGATGGTGACCACGTTGAAATATTTACAAAAAATCAAAACTACAAAAGAGTTGCCAAATTAGATTCTAATCTTCTTGGAACAATTGCTCTTTTAGAAGTATCAAATTTTTCAAAAGAGTACAGATACAAACAAGCAAAAATAGAAAAGAGTGAATAAATGAGCGAACAAATAAAGCTTACAATAAATGGCAAAGAATTTACAGCAGAACCTAGTGAGACAATTTTAAATATAGCAAGAAGAAATAATATATTTATTCCTGCAATTTGTTATTTAAACTCATGTTCTGCAACCTTGGCTTGTAGGCTTTGTTTGGTTGAAGTAGATGGAAAACAAGTATATGCTTGTAATGCAAAAGCAAAAGAAAATATACAAATAGTTACAAGTAATCCTAGTATTGAAAAAGAGCGAAATGCAATAATGCAAGTTTATTGTGTAAATCACCCTTTACAGTGTGGAGTTTGCGATAAAAGTGGAGAGTGTGAACTTCAAAACTATACTTTATATATGCAAGTAACAGAACAAAATTACTCTATAAAAGATACTCATAAACCAAAACAACATTGGGGAGTTATGAACTACGACCCAGCTTTGTGTATAGTTTGTGAAAGATGCGTAACAGTTTGTAGTGATATTATTGGCTCAAATTCTTTAAGCACTACAAAAAGAGGTGGAAACGAACTTGATAAAAATCTAAAAGAGAGCATGCCAAAAGATGCTTATGCTATGTGGAATAAACTAAATAAATCACTCATAGCACATAATAGTGATTCTTGTATTAGCTGTGGAGAGTGTATTGCTGTTTGTCCAACAGGTGCTATGATTAGTAACAATTTCCAATACACTTCAAACGCTTGGGAACTAGAGAAAATTCCAGCAGCAAATCCTTTTTATAGTGATTGTTCATTTATGTATTATGAAGTTAAGCAAACAAGTATTGATGATAACCGAAAGAAAGTATATAGAGTAACAAATGAGTTTCATTTTCAAGAACTTTGTGGAGCAGCTAGGTTTTGTTTTGATTATGAAAATAAAGATGCAGTAAAAGCTAATGTTGCTTTTAACAATACAATAGATGCTTTAAAAAAAGCAAAAAATATAATTTTCAACTCATATATTACAAATGAAGAGGCATTTATTCTTCAAGAAATTTCAAATTTTACGAAAGCAAAACTAGTAAACAATGAAGCAAAACTATATAAAGAATTTTTAGAAAACTATTCAAAAACAGCTGGTGAATCTTTATACAATGGTTCACTAGAGAGTATAAAAAATAGTGAATTTATAATAAGTATTGGAAGTTTTTTAAAAACAGATGCTCCAAGTATCAAAAATGCTATAAACAATAGTGTAAAAGTAAATAAAGCAAATGCACTATTTTTTCATCCCTTAGTTGATACAAATTTAGAATTAATTGGAAAAAAAGGAAAAAATACAGAGTTCATCTATCATAAACCAAATATGCAAGAGTATATTTTTATTCTTTTATTAAAAAAATATGCCTTTAATCTTCCAAGTAAATTTGAAAATTTGATAGATTTTGAAGACTCTTTTTTACTTCAAAAATTAGAAAAAGATGAAAGTTTTATTGAACTATTAAACAATTTTAGCAACGATAAAAAGAACTTCACTTTAGTTATTGGTGAAGATGTTATCACTCATAAAAATAGAGAGTTTTTAGCAAAAATTATTGGATTAATTGCAAAATACACAAACTTCAAAGTTTTAATAATTCCACCAAAAACAAATAGTTTAGGAGTATCATTAATTTGTAATTTAGAAGATAAAGTTAATGGTTTTAGTATTGGATACAATGAATTAGCAGATTTTACGATAGCTTCATTTGGGAAAAAAGATTTAGATATGCCAACACTTCTTGAACAAGAAGGAACTTTTACAAATTTAGATAAAAGAGTAGTTCCTACAAATGCTGCTTTAAAATATAATGGTTACACTTTAAATGATATTGCAAATGCTATTTTAAATAAAGATATAGAACATACTATTGAATATACAAAAACTCTTCCTACAAACAAAGGTTTCAAAGAAGTAGAATTTGATGATTTACCAAATAAGTTTTTAAATAGTGGTTTTGAAGATAGAGGTTACTTACTAAATAGTTTTAATGTAATTTATGAAAATAAAATAGAATTGCCTCAAATAGAAGAGAAAGTTTTAAATGAAAATGAGATTTTTATATATAGAAAAAATCCTCTAAATCAAGTAAATGAGTTTACAAGTGTCTCAAAAGAGTTCAAAGATAATATAGAAGATGGTATTTTCTTTTCAAAAGAAAAGTTTTCAGATTTAAATCTTGAAAAAGATTCAAAAGTTGAAGTTTCTACAAAAAATAAAACTCTTATTTTAAACGCTTACATAGATAATCAATTATCTGGGAATATTCCTTATGTTTCTACTTTTCTGAAAAATGAAAACAGAGAGTTGTTTTTAGAAGATAGATATGAAATAGCAAAGATAAGAAAGGTTTAAAATGGAAGCAATTATCATTGAAACTATCATAAAAATCTTTGTTGTTCTTGCTGTTTTTGGATTTTTGGCAGCTTTTACAACATATATAGAAAGAAAGATTTTAGCATTTTTTCAACGAAGAGTAGGACCAAATATTGTTGGTCCATTTGGAATATTTCAACTTCTAGCAGATGGAATTAAACTCTTTACAAAAGAGGATGTAGTCCCAGCAAATGCCAATAAAACTATTTTTATGATTGCTCCATTAATTACAGTTTCTACAGCGTTTATTGCTATGAGTGCTGTTCCATTTTTACCTGAATTTACAATATTTTCACATACAGTAAAACCTATAATAAGCGATATAAATGTTGGTCTTTTATTTGTTTTAGCTGTCTCTTCAGCGGGTCACTATGGAGCACTTCTTGGTGGTATGAGTAGTGCTTCAAAATGGGCATTACTTGGAGGAGCAAGAACTACAATTCAGCTTTTATCTTATGAAGTAATTTCAGGACTTGCTTTAATTTCTCCACTGATGATGATAGGAAGTTTATCTTTAATTGATATAAACAACTACCAAAGTGAAGGCTTATTTTCTTGGGTTGTATTTTCACAACCAATAGCTTTTATTATGTTCGTAATTTCTGGATTTGCACAAACAAATAGAACTCCTTTTGATTTACTAGAGCATGAAGCTGAATTGGTCGCAGGATATGCAACAGAGTATTCAGGACTTAGATGGGGTATGTTTTTTATAGGAGAATATGCAAATTTATATACTATATCTTTCTTAATTGCTTTAATTTTTCTAGGTGGATTTAATCCTCTTTGGATTATTCCAGGAGGAATTGCAATAGTTTTAAAAGTTATGCTTTTAATTTTTGTATTTTTATGGACAAGAGCAACTTGGCCACATATTAGACCAGATCAATTAATGTGGCTTTGCTGGAAAATTTTAATGCCTTTAGCATTTTTAAATATTTTGATAACGGGCTTTGCCCTTATGTTTTAGGAAATTATGATGAGTGAAAAAAATTACAAAATTGTAGTAGAAGATGATTATCCTAAGTCAAATTGGGATATTTTCAAGCAAATTATAAAAAGATCACTTAAAGGTGAACTTCTTGTTGGTCTTAAAATAACTATTGGAATATTTTATAGAACTCTATTTAAAAATGAAAGTGCAACTGTACACTATCCAAAAGAAAAACTTCCCTTGAGTCCAAGATATAGAGCAGTTCATAAACTTCTAAGACTTTTGGAGTCTGAAAATGAAAGATGCATTGGTTGTGGACTTTGCGAAAAAATATGTATCTCAAAATGTATAAAAATGGATACAAGAATTGATGAAAATTCAAGAAAAGAAGTTCTAGAGTACACAATAAACATGGGAAGATGTATTTTTTGTGGATATTGTGCAGAAGTTTGCCCTGAATTAGCAATTGTTCATGGACAAAGATATGAAAATGCTAGTGAACAAAGAGCTCATTTTACTCTAAAAGAAGATATTTTAACTCCTAAAAATAGTTTAAAATGGCAAATAGAGTATGATGGTTTTGGAAGCGTTTCAAAAGATGCTGATAAAAAAATCAAAAAAACTCCACTATCTTATTAGGATGAAAAATGTTTGAAATAGTAGCCTTTACTCTTTTTTCAATTTTAACAATATCTATGTTTTTAATTACAGTTTTAACAAATAATACTTTATATGCTCTAAGCTCACTTGCAGCTGGAATGATTTTTATCTCTGGGTTTTTCTTTCTACTTGATGCTGAATTTTTAGGAGTTGTTCAAATAGTTGTTTATAGTGGAGCTATTATGGCTTTATATGCTTTTGGAATGATGTTTTTTGACACACTTAGTGAAGTCGAAGAAAAAATCAATAATCCTAGGCTGACATTCTTTCTATCTGGAGTTATTGCATTAATTGTTGTAATTATATTAATAGCCCCTATTTTAGGACAAAATATAGAAGCTCAAAATCCAGTAAATAATGAAGTTTCAAACAGTGTAAATATTGGAATGACTCTATTTACTAAATACCTTTTACCTTTTGAAATGGCTGCACTTATGCTTTTAATTGCAATGATTGGAGCGATTGTTCTAGCAAGTAAAAAAATGAATATCTCTTTTTCAGAACTAGAAGAAAAAGATATTGACAAGCTTCTAGAAGATAAAGAAGCTTCTAAGAGAGGTGAAATATGAGTTTAAACTACTACTTAATTCTAAGTGCTGTACTATTTTTTATTGGAGTTTTTGGAGTAATTAGAAGAAAAAATCTATTAATGCTTTTCTTTTCAACAGAGATAATGTTGAACGCAGTAAATATAGGTTTTGTGGCTATTTCAAAATATTACAATGACCTTGGTGGTCAAATGTTTGCATTTTTTATAATAGCAGTTGCTGCTAGTGAAGTTGCTATTGGACTTGGTCTTTTAATTCTATGGTATAAAAAATCTGGCTCTTTAAATCTTGATGATTTAGCAAAAATGAGAGGATAAGATGGAGAATTTTTTATATATAGCACTCTTTTCACCACTCATAGCTACTCTATTCTCAGCTTTATTTGCTTTTTCAAAACCATTAAAATTTATTGGTTTTTTAAACTCTACTCTTATTTTAATCTCAATGATTTCAAGTTTTTATCTATTTTCTTATATTTATGAAAATGATTTTGCTATAGAGATTTTTTTATTTGATTGGATAACTATTGGAAATTTAGATTTATCATTTTCATTTAACCTAGACCATGTTAGTGTTGTTATGCTTTTGGTGGTTACTATTGTTTCAACAATGGTTCACTTTTACTCTATTTGGTATATGGAAGATGATATTGGTTTTAATAGATTTTTTAGCTATTTATCTCTTTTTGTTTTCTCAATGCTTGTACTAATATTAGCTGATAATTTTGCTGTTTTATTTATTGGTTGGGAAGGTGTAGGAGTTTGTTCTTATCTTCTAATAGGATTTTATTATAGAAAAATTAAAGCCTCTAAAGCTTCTAATGAAGCATTTATTGTAAATAGAATTGGTGATATGGGATTAATGATTGCAATGTTTTTAATCTATTGGAATATAGGAAGTTTAAATTTTGATATAGTTTTTAAAACTATATCTTATTTAGATAACTTTACCGTTCTTTTAATTGGAATTTCTCTTTTTGTAGCTGCTATGGGAAAATCTGCTCAATTTCCTCTTCATACTTGGCTTGCCAATGCTATGGAAGGTCCAACTCCAGTTTCTGCATTAATTCATGCAGCAACGATGGTAACAGCAGGTGTTTATCTAATCATAAGATGCAATGAAATATATTTTTTAATTCCAAATCTAAGTTTTATAATTGCTTGTTTAGGCTCTTTTGTTGCAATATTTGCAGCTTCTATGGCTTTAGTAAACAATGATTTAAAAAGAATAATAGCTTACTCAACTCTATCTCAATTAGGTTATATGTTCGCAGCTGTTGGAGTTGGTGCATATAGTATTGCCCTATTTCACTTATTTACACATGCATTTTTTAAATCGGCTCTATTTTTAGGAGCAGGAAATGTAATGCATGCAACAAATGGAAATTTGGATATTAGAAAAATGGGGAATTTATACCCTAAAATGAAAGCAACTGCAATTATAATGATTATCTCATCACTAGCATTAAGTGGTATTTTCCCATTAGCTGGATTTTTCTCAAAAGATAAAATTTTAGAAAGTGTTTATAATCAAAACTACTTAATTTTATATATTACATTAGTAATCACAGCATTTCTAACAGCTTTTTACTCTTTTAGATTAATTATGAGAGTGTTTTTTGTAAAAGCAAATTATGATGAAAAAAATTCAAATATTCATGAAGCAAAAAGTTTAGCTATATTTTCTATTCTACCACTATTATTTTTAACAATAATTTCTGGATGGAGTTCAAAATATTTTGAAGAGTTTGTAACAAGGCTACTTCCTGCTTTTATAATAAATTTAAATCATGAACAAATTTGGATTTTAATTTTAATTGCTAGTTTTACATCAATATTTGGGATTTTATTTGCAATTCTTAAATACAAAAATAGCCAAACAAAAGAAGAAAATATAGGAATCATCAAAAATATTTTACTAAAAGAGTATTTTATTCCAAAAATTTATAAGGCTTTTATAGTAAAACCTTACTATAGATTTTCAGTTCTTTTAAATAGATATATAGAGATAAAATTAATAGATAATACAATAGATAAAATCGGTTACTTTGCATATAATTTAGGTGCAAAACTAAGACCTATTCAATCTGGAAATTTATCAACATCACTAAGACTTATGATATTTGGGCTTTTATCAGCTCTTTTATTTATCATAGTTTTATTAGTTTATTAAAGGTTTTTTATGGAACATATTTTAACAATGCTTATATTTTTTCCAGCAGTCGCAGCCATTTTAGGATTTTTAATAGATAAAGACTCTATGAGACAATTTGCAATAGTGGTTACTTTTGTTGAGTTTGTTTTATCTATGATTTTATATTACAACTTTGATGTAAATAGTGCTGATGTTCAATTTATGGTAAATATCCCAATAATTAGCTCTTATGGAATTAACTATTTAATAGGAGTTGATGGAATCTCTTTATTTTTAATAATTATGATTACATTTATGACGATGATTGCTGTTATTGGCTTGACTGAAAAAAGAGATGTAAAAAACCTCATCATTACTATGTTATTTTTAGAGATGACAATGGTTGGAGTTTTTGCAGCATTTGACGTCATCTTATTTTATATATTTTGGGAACTTACTATTATTCCAATGTTTTATATTATTGGGTTTTGGGGTTACAACAAAAGACTTTATGCAGCCGTAAAATTCTTTTTATATACATTTACAGGTTCACTAATAATGCTTGTAGGAATACTATACTTTGGTTATGTTTACTATCAAGCAACTGGTGTTTGGAGCTTTGCTTTATATGATTGGATGAATATAAACTTACCTTTTGATTTACAACTTTGGCTTTTTATAGCTTTTTTCTTTGGATTTGCTGTAAAAATGCCAATGTTTCCATTTCATACGTGGCTACCTTTAGCTCATGGACAAGCACCAACAATTGGTTCAATTGTTTTAGCGGCAATTTTATTAAAAATGGAAACTTATGGATTTATTAGATTTTCTTTAGGACTTTTCCCTGATGCTAGTGTATATTTTGTTCCTTTACTAGCAACATTAGGAATAATTGCAATAATCTATACTGCGATGATAGCTTATGCTCAAGAAGATATGAAACAACTAATTGCGTATTCATCAATTTCACATATGGGAATTATTACAATTGGAGTATTTGCTTTAAATGTTGAAGGGGTTTCTGGAGCTGTTTTTCTAATGATTGGACATGGTATTGTATCTGGAGCTTTATTTATGTGTGTTGGACTTTTATATGATAGAACTGGGACAAAACTAATCAAAAAATTTGGTGGTTTAGCTTCTAATATGCCTTTATTTGCAACACTTTACTTAATAGTTCTTATGGCATCTATTGGCCTTCCTTTAACGGTTGGATTTGTAGGAGAATTTTTATCACTTTTAGGATTTTTCAAATACTCTCCTATTCTAGCATCAATTGCAGTTTTAACAATAGTTTTAAGTGCAGTTTATATGCTAAATATGTATAAACAATCATTTTTTGGAAGATTAAAGATTATAAATATGAATCTAAAAGATATTTATGGAAGAGAACTGGTAGCATTAGGCTCTTTAGTTATTTTGATTATCTTTTTAGGAATTTATCCAAAAATAATTCTAGACCCATTAAATGTTTCAGTTACAAATCACCTACAAATTATGGAGAGTAAAGCTATAAAAATTGAAACAAAAGATAAATTAAATGAACTAAACTCTATAAAAGGAGCTTTAAATGAGTGAAATTAATATTAGTTTAGACTCTTTAAATTTAAACTCTATTGCCCCTATGTCAATAGCTATTATTGGTGCATTAAGTATCATTTTAACTGATATTTTTAATAAAAATAAACATAAATCTTTATATGTATTTTTAGTTGTTCTATTTTTAGTTTTTGATTTATTCACTCTAATTGCATATAACGCAGACAAAAGAGGTATGTTTGATTTAATACTTCTTGATGGGGTATCAATACTAGCTCAAATAATTATCATATTAAGTGCTATTATATTTATTTTTTTTGCTATGTCAAAACTTAGATTCCAAGAATATAGAATGGCTGAATATTTTGCTTTATATCTTTTTGTAATAGCCTCTTTCCAATTTATGGTTAGTAGTGATTCTTTAATTTTGATTTTTATAGCACTTGAAAGTTCATCTTTAGCTCTTTATGTATTAATTGCAATGCATAATAAAATGGCTAGTTTAGAAGCAAGTATAAAATATTTTACAATGGGTTCAATTGGTGG
>RRZU012999615.1_pt1 | contig 30490 bp, 28 predicted proteins | sample 2165561 | NCBI WGS metagenome assembly RRZU01 (sample SAMN10456909, study PRJNA506462) | wastewater metagenome | isolation source: wastewater sludge | place: USA: Moscow, Idaho | reverse complement strand
TGGAGTTTTTGTAAGTGGTGTGTCAACCCACTCATTACGCAAAGAAGATGAAGTCTGAATTGGAAAATGATCAGCTTTGATCAGGATTCAAAGAACGGTCAAGTCTTGATTGTTTAAAGCCTGCACTACCCAGCCATGCAGCAACGCCTCTTCCGATGCGGGATACAACGTGCTCAAAAGCTGCCACCGCGCATCGTCTTGCTGTGTCCATGGCCTCCCCTGAGACGCCAGATAATGCTGAAATCGTTTCAATGTCGTTTTTTGCACTACAAGGGGCTTGGGCTTCTCAACGCTATAATGTATACTCTGGCAATGCATGTTCAATCGTACCCATCTAGCTACAACGACCCCGCATGGGAAAATATCTTTCTTTCCCTTGACGATGCCGAGGTCGGAAAAGCTTGTCAAGCTTGGTTTGAACAATGGTGCGACGTAGAAGATCTTTTTTCGCAGGGTTCCAAACCTTTTTTCGAATGCATGCCAGCATTGCATGCGCTGTCCAACCGTACCACAGCAAACATCGACGCCTTCCTCAACAATTTGGACGACGAGGAGCTGTCCCAAAAGCCGGGGTATATCTGGGCACGCAGTTTGCTTACGGCCGCCGTCGCGGCCTATGGGTGGGAAGGTTTTGCCATGCGCTGCTGGACGGATGCCCGCGCGTATGCCGGATTCATGCAGCACATCGAACGCGAGGGTCTTTTCGCCCATGTGGATGATCTGGCCTTTCATCCCCATGCTGGCAAAGCTTTGAAAGGGGCTTTGGACTTGTATGCCGCAGACATTGCGTACCCATGGATTGGTGCGGCCTGCATTCGCTGGGCCCTTTTTGGGAAGAACACCATGGTTGAAGAGCTTCCGCAGAGCGTGCAGTGGCTCAAAAACCTGTACTACCAGCGCCACACCAAAGACTATTGGAGCGCGCGCGATGTGCTTGAAACGGACATGGATTTTGGAGCGCACGCGCCTGTTATCAAGGTACTCCTTCAATCGCCCGACGTCTGGCGCCACATGTACCTGCAAGAAGGCAAGCACTCCAAGCAAGGGTTTGACACATCCTGGCTATGGATTCACTGGGCCAAAAGCGTTGGATTTGAACGGCCGCAGGCCCTGGCACTCTGGGAAGACCAGGACATGTTGGGGTTGTGCAATTGTATTTTGCAAGGAAGCGCCACAGACTTGGCCATGATGCGGCTTGGTACGCCCTACGAATGCCTTCTCACCCAAGCGCTGCACGAAGGGAAGAACTTGGAGGGGCCGTTGCCCCTTCCAGATTTGTTGGATCCTTCGCCCTAAATGAACTACTGAAAGGTGCCTTGTTTGTAACTCATTTCAGTAATGTGCTTCAACGGTTGGGCCAAGAGGGTCAATCCCTGAGCGGCTTGCCCAATAGGGTCGTCGGGGTTCGCGGACACCCATTGCACCGGATGCCCGTAGATATAAAGCAAGACACCCAGTGGTTTGTACGTTTTGATGCTTCGCGAATACGCAGAAATGGCCATTAAAGCGGCAATGTCGTGCGAATTCCAATTGTTCAGGTTGATGTTGTTGGGGAACATCAGCCAAAAGGGGTCTATCTCGCCCATTAAAGGACTGCGCAACACGGCCTGAGCCCGTTGGTTAATGGCGTGCTCTTGCGCTCTATACGCGGGGAATCGATCCGCTTTGATGGCAGCAACCCACTCGTTGTAGACGCTACCGGAAAGAAGATGCGCGGGCGTCTGCTCTTGCAAGGTTTCTCCGTAATACAAAGCCGCATTGAACGTGCATACATCGATGGGATCCTCCCATTCGATTAGCTCCACCAAAGGCCAGCAGTACGTTTCAAGCTCCTCGCTGAACCGATCGCGGTTGAGCTGCCGGCTGATCTTGAGCAGATCCGATGCCAATTCAAGCGCATCGCTCATGCTGCGTCCTTGGGTGTCCAAGCCATCACTTTTGCCTTGAAGTCAGGCACATCGTTGGAGCTATCCCAAAGCTGTGCTAGTGCCAAAAGCATATCTTGTTTGCCCGTGGCCTTGGCCAAACCTGCCAATTGAATGGGCATAACAGTTAAATCCTCTATATGGCGCGCGGCATCGCGGTATTCGTCCGCGTCGAAGCCCATGAAGTCCAAGCTTTGTGCGTCTTGGGCCTCCACCACCGGACGGTGCTTGTACCAAATGCCGCTGTAACGCAATTTTTGATAGGTCAACACCACCGCATCCATAGGAAGACCCAATGCTTTGTTGATTTGCTCCAAAAACAGGTCCAAAAATGGCAAAATGGCCTCGTGACGCCCTTCTTGCAACTCGTACAAAACAGTTACCGGGGTACCGTCTCGGTCATGGGTTTGGCCCAACAAAATTGATGGAGCAGTTTCTTGGTTGATGTTGAGCAAATGAAATGTCATGTATGGAACCGTGTGGTCAATCCGTAAAAAGGTCAGCGTATTGCTCTTCCCAGCGCATACGATGTTCGATGGGTAGTCGGCTCCAGATATTCTTGAAAAAAGAACGTTTTGCGAGCGTTTCAAGCCAGGTGCGCTGCTCGGACGGATGGGACGCTTGCAGCCAGCGCAGGGCGCGAGCCGTTTCATCGGAATATACCTGCGCGTGCATATTGTCGTAGGCATCGTCAGGAACCAACGCAAGCAAGTCGCTATCAGCACTCCCCAGGGCAAGCGTCAACCAGGCCGATTTTACCAGCCATGTCGTGTCTTCCTTGGGCAGCCAGGCCCCCGCAATGGCAAGCCAGGCATCGCGATGCAGGCACAAAACCCAAGTGATAGCAGCACTGGCCAGCCATTCTGGGGCATGCCGCTCGCTCCAATGGCCCAGGTTCTCGAGGTAGGCGCTGTGGCCGTGCCAAGGAAAAATACCACTACCGAGCAGGGTCTCTCCGGTAGGCCCCAGTTGGGACTGCACCAACTTGGTGCCGTCCTGAACCTGCAACAGGGAAGGTCCCGTCTGCGGAATGGACACACTAATATGGTTGAGAAAATCGGGATTTTCGCGTTGCAAACGCACGAACCAAGTCACCGCGTCGAATCGACGCGGTAGTTGCCACACCTGGACAGGTGTGGGCGTCTCCAGTGAAGAGGCCTTGATTTCCATGGCTATTGTACGAAAGTTATGACAAAATTAGCATAAAAAGAAAACCCGCACAAGACCTGGAGGCGCCATTGGCCCGCAACAAAAAAATCAACGCTATTATTGCAATTTCTCTGGCACTGGCCGTCGTAGGCTTCCATTTTGGTACAAGTAAAAGTCGCAATGACGATGCCGAATGGAAAAACTTCCTTATGGAAAACGGGCCAGGGCCAGAAGGACATTTAACCAGCCAAGAGGCCACCAAAATTCTGGGGTACAGCTGCAATAGCGTGACACCCTCTATATACAGACAGCTGCTTGCATCGAATTTGGACTACGCCTACAAAAACGATAAAGGCGATACCTTCTGGCATCTGTGCCAAAAGAGTCCGATGTGGGGAGTCTTGGTATCAAAATTGAAAGAAGCGAACGTATCGATGGAAACCTCGAACAAAGAAGGTCGTACTCCATGGCTTGTTGCGGTTGCTACGAATAATGTAGAAAGGGCCCGTTGGTTCAAAGACAATGGTGCAAATGTAGCGGCACTGGACAATACGGGCAACCCAGCTTGGTTTTTGGCGGGGCCTGTAGTGCAAGATGCACTGCAGCTGTGGGGGCTTGATAAATCCGACATGCGCAACGCCTTGGGGCAAACCGATTTCATGTATGCGTTGAGCAACAATCAGAATGAACGGGCCAAGAAACTATTCGATATGGGTCCCGACCTGGCGGTTCGAGATACCCAGGGCAAGGTGGCCCTTCATTACGCTGCCGCCAGCGGCAATGAGGAACTCACGCTTGCAATTGTTCAAAGAAATCCAGAATACATGTACATGGAAGACAACCGACGCAAAAAACCCGTGGACGTTGCCCAGACCCGAACCCGCTCCATCTTGCGGGAGTATACTAGCACCAATTCCCGTTATGAATGATATCAATAATGCGGCAGGCGCTGGCGATGCCCCGTATCCGGGTCCACCTCAATGAGGTCCAGAGGATAGTCCAAATGGGCATTGGACATGATCGACCGCAACACGCGATGCCACCATTTGTCGTTGCTGCGCATATCCAGGTCGGATAAGGAACAAACCACCACGCCATCCAACAAAAATTCGGTCATTTTGCTTTGACGGCGTACCTGCACCACCCGACCTTGTGCCCGTGGAAGAAGATTTTGCTCGGAAGCCCAGCTTTGGATTTCCTTGACTTCCTCTTCTTCCAAACTGCCGTGGCCATTCCACGATGCGCCGGTCAATGCCACAGCCAACGCCATGGTGAGCCACGGGTCGTTGGTGGACCATGGGGTGCTGCCCTCGTGAATTTCGAAATAAAATACGCCGCGATGGATGGCAATGTCGATGGGTGTTCGAATCATGGTACTGAATGTATAGCTAACCCACGATACGGAATCGAAATTGTTGTGTCAAGGCTCAAAGATGGATTACTGGACGAGCCAAGGGCTATTCTCTACACTTGAATGCAAAGGATACCGCCATGAAATCTTGGATCGCCATCGCCGTTTTGGCTTTTGCCAGCAGTTTGCCCGCCCTGGCCCACGTTCAATGGGAAAGCGATGGCTTGCCGTACGTGATGCCACCCAAGCACAATCCGGGTGTATTTGATCCAGACCGTGGCGTTGAGATGCTCAAGGAGCGCCGTGTAGAACTTCGTGGACTGAGCATGGACTTCAAGCGCATCTCGCACGTTGAACTGGAGATTTTCAACAACACACGTGACGTAGCGCAGACGGAGGCATGGGTGGAAATCGACGATATCCGTGTGGTCAGCGGTTTCGCCAAAGTCACGCGCGCCAAGGGCTTGCGCAAGTTCTATATTCAAGGCAACGGCCCTGTGCAACTGGACATCATTAACCGCGTATCCCCCAAGACCGATAGCAACGCGCTTGATGTAAAAATCAGCAGTCCCTACCGCTAAGCGACCATGCAAAACTTGGAAAACTTCTGCGTGGCCAAAAAACCGGCGATGATTTTGGTCTCGCTAATTTTTGTGGGGCTGTCCACCCATTTTCTACCCAAAGAATTGGGCTTTATCGCACAGCTTGGCTCTATTGTCGCGTATTTTTCGGCGGGCATGCTGGCCGCCCAGCACGCGCGCATCTGGGACAAGGCCCAACGCATCGGGCGTGACCCTAAAGAATAGCGGTCAGAGAAATCCGATATCGAAGCTCTCCGTGGAAATGGGCGCATATTCCACGGTTTCTCCGAGGGCTTTGCGACGATTTTTCTCTTCGCCCACCACGAACAATACACCAGGATTTTCCGGATGCTGGATGGCCAAGGCAAGCGTGGTGATTTGTAGGAACATATCGTTTTCTAATTTGGGCAGACCTTGGGCCAACTTTTTCAAGTCTTCGGCACCCAAAACTTTCTTGGCGAACAACTTTTCAATGGCCTTGGGGTAGTCTTCTTTGCGTGCCGGTGGCCAATTTTCCCGCTCGAACATTGACATGTCGATGTTCGAGGGTCCATCGTCTTGCTGCACGGAACTGTGCTGCACTTGCACGGCGGTTTGTCCAAAACGACGCAGTGGCGGTGGAGCGACAGTACGCGCGGTCTGGCCCGCCCCACCGCGTTGAGGCGGCGTACGAACTTGGCCGTTGGCGGCGGTGGGTGTTCCAGGCGCGGACAGCTGAACAGGCACAGGAGGCGGGGGTGCTACTTTGGGAGCAGGTTTGTTGGCTTGCTGGATGCAGGCCAGGCGGTTGATTTTTTCGTCCAGGGCGGACATGGGGTTGAAGTCTTCGTCCATGCAGTCGCCCGACTCCACGGTACGCCGCCCCACCACTTGGTTTACCGTAGGATTTTCGATGAACCCCACCGCCAGCAGTCGCCGCCACACTTCGACGGCAGGAGCACCCGTGATTTCCAACGCTTGGGTGGAGCGGATGATGCTCAAATCGGGAAAAATGGCAAACATGCTTTGCGCGCACATATCCATACTTTCGCCATCGTCTTCGATGGAATTTTCTTGGTAAAAAAAGCTTTTGGCAATGGGGTACACTGCGACGTGATTGCTGGAGACGGGAGCAACGGCCACGAAAAACTCGGACGGGTCAATGTCCAGTGTTCCTGAGGCTTTCATGTTTCTCAAATACTCGGTGCTGCGGTCAAAGTCCAGGCTCAATCCGTTTTCGTTTTCACGAACACTGAGCACAAGGCCTTCAACCTTGTGCTGAAATTCCCGGACGATGTTGCCGCCCTCTTTGTATTGGCTGGTTTTGTCCCATTCCTTGTCGGAGGTTTCCCAAGGAATCTGGCGGGAGGCGAGCTCTTTGAGCAAGAAAGATTTGCAATCGATGGTCGTGTACATGGGACCATTCTACCACGAACCATTACAAGAGAGCCATTGCCAAGGCGTTGCTGTTCGATTGTTGAAGTTGCAACGTGGTCCACTGCAAAACACGGCCCAGCTCCGGAGCGACCGGGTTTTGAACGCGCTCCAACTGTTTGTGAATGCTTGCTGTGTAACCCAAAAGTTCATTGACTTGCGCGGCCGTTCTTTTGTGCGCCACGCCCAAACGGGTTACGGCGTACCAAGAACGCGTGTAGGCTTGCAAAAAATCCTGATGGGCGGTATTCCATCCGATGTCGTTGCGTACATGAAGCTGCTCGTGCAAGGAGTCGGACAATGCGGTCATCCAATGGAGCATTGTGGTGCGAGCCTTGGCAGCAGCCTGGCCCGCCATGGTTCCTGCATCGTGCAGCGCCCAGGAGGATGTACCCGGTGGGCCACCGTAGTAGCGAGGACGCCAAATCATGCTGGCCGCAGCCTCCGGTTCTTTTTGTATGCCCACCATCGTCCAAAAAGCAAGTTTGCTGATTTCCCTATCGCTGTGGGCTCCGAATAGGTCTTCCGCTGCCAATTGATAGCTTGTGTCGTAAGCACTGCACGCTGGACTTTGAAACCTAAACGAGGTGGCGTCTTTGTGCAATGCATGGACCTTGTGCAGCGTATTGCCTCCGTTGGTAAAGGCAAACGGCTGCGTGGTGACGACCGCCACGGTATGGCCAGCACGCAAAACTCCGGGCACATTGGTTCGAGCGGGAAGACGAAGACTGCCCGGCCACTCTTTTTCATGCAATGCCAATCGCCATGTTTTCCATTCAGGCTTCGCCATCAGCTCGGGTTGCTCCAACGCAAAACGTGCGCACGTGTGAAACTCCAAAAGCGTTTGCCAAGCAGCATGAACCAGCGCGCTATGCTGGGGTTCCAACGCGAGCATAACAACGGGTGGCCACGGTGAAAGGCGCGACTGCATGTCTTTCAGTCCTTTAATGTTTTTCTGATCGAAAAACGTTTTTATATCGGCCCAGGTCTTTTGAAAATTGGTGTAGAGCAGGTCCATCTCGTGCGTGCGTTCCAGCGCATGCATGGCGCCATGCCACTGCTTTTTATGGGGGTCAAGGGTATGCAGAAAATCCAGCGGGCCCACATCCGGCCCACCTATACGTGGTGGTAATTTCATAGTCGATGTGTTTTTAGTCATTCTACATGAAAAATATCGACTGCTTCTTTATTACACGTGCCTTCCAATGAAAACGCCCTCCGAAGAGGGCGTTTTGCGTCTACATTTTCAAAAAAAGATTATAGCATTTCTGTTGTTGCACAGAGCAAACCGCTTTGATGTTGGGCTTGCCAGTTTGGTACTACTGGTATAAGTGCCAGCGCTGCCAGACCGAGATATGACTAAAGTTTGGTTAAATCAGCAGCACCCGTATGCCGTGCTGCTGTTGCATAGTACTGCCGGCCCCAGGTAGTTGTCAAGCGCTAGGCAGTTTAGTCGCGTCCGTACATTCCGTTGATAAACCCGTCGATGTTGCAATGCTGCTCCCGCGACGCTTGCATGTCCCGGTTAGCGCCTTCTACCCAAGCCAAGGCGGCTTGCACTTTTTCTTCGTAGGGTGCCGTCAACCACCACTGCGTGCTCTGCCCGGTGTATTCGCGGCCCACGGCTTCAACCGGAGGATAAATACCCATGGCTTTGACCGTGGCATCCCAGTGGTATTCGGGGGCCCAGCTGGTGAGCCATGCCCAGGTCTTGGCCTGCTCCTCCGGTGTCGCATCGGCGAGACCGTCCCAACGCCAGGGCTCGAAAGCACGTTCGTAGAGGTTGTAGTACTGGTCAATCAATTTCAGATGCGCCACGCGATCGTTGACATCGTTGGGCAGGCCATCCGGATAATGGGACTTGGCTTGTTCGAGAGCAAAAGCCCGCCCGCTGGTGCGGATGAAATGATCCCATCCTTTGTGGTAGTCACGCACGGGTACGGGCAGGTCCAACGTGTCTTTGGTCATGGCAACGCTTGGCAACGCGTCGACATTGAACATATCGGGGCTATCCAAAAGGTGGCGTTGCACTTCCAGTGCAGCGTGGATGCTAGCATCGCACAACGCCAAGTTATCGGAGATGCTCGTTGGGGGATGCGCCACGGCCAGTTTGGACCACATGCTCGTGGCCATGGTCCAAAAGCGGGACGTGCCGTTATCGGACATCTTTAAGCTCTTGCCGATGCGCGTCAATTGGATGTCGGTGGCTTCGTAATTGGCCGCTTCGTTCAGGCGGCTAAGCCAAAGCAGCGCACTTGGTCGCGTGCCTTCGAACTGCTCGCGCCACTGAGTTTCATGTTGTTGCTGGTAGTAGCCCAAGTTGGTGCGGAAATTCAACCAATCGTCGCGCGAGGGCTTGAACGTTTCTTGCCAGGCAACCACAGCGCGGGTCAGAAGAAGCACAGGAATCAACTGGTTTTTACGATGTTCTTCGGGATACTGGGCCACGAGCTCCTGGAGTTTGTCGTTGAACTGGTCCATGAAGAAAACACTGGCCGCAGCGGGGGGCACGGCGTATTCATCGGGCAGAACGGGCAACGGTTGACGGGCGTACATGGCGTGTGTCCACTCGGACATCCAGGTCTGCACGGCGGGGTCGGTGAATGCCACCGTTGGCCAAGGTTTTTCGGGCTCCTCAGGGACCTGAGCCTGGACGGGTTGCGGGGTGGCCGCGTGTTGAAGATTCGCATCGGCGGTTGAACTTGGGGTGGTATTGTCGCTCATGCTGATCATTATACCTGGTATCTCTCCATTTATCTTGTGGCATCCTAGCATCGGGCTTGCCAGAAAGGGTGTAGGACGATACAATTTCGCCATGTTGACCTCCGTTGCACCGCTTAGTCTTGCCCCCCGACCCCAACGTTTTGCCCCCGTTTGGTTGGTGGGAGTCATCGTCATCTCGGTCCTTGTCCATATCCTGGTTCTTTTTGTGCAATTCGTCATGCCCGAGAGCAAGACTCCAAGCAAAGCGGTCATCGAAATGATCTTGGTCAACGACTACAATCAAGCACGCAATGCCGAGGCCAAGGTTTTTGCCAATGCAGCGCTGCAAGGCGGCGGAGAAGCCGAGAGCGGGCGAAAGACCAGCCCACTGGCCCGCAGCGACGATGACAAGGATGGAACCTCTTTGCAGGCGCAGCAAGCCACCATCGCGAGTGCGGAGCAAACGGTCAAACAAAAGCTTGTGGCCAGCCGACAAAGCGCAATGAAAGAATTCAACGTCGACGGCATGACCGCCAAGGAGCGCCAAGAGTGGCAAGAGAGTTTTGCTGCTATTGCACGGCGCCAAGCCGAAATCGAGAAAAATATTCAGGACTACAATGCCCGGCCACGCAAATACTTTGATGGCCCACACACGAATAGCCATGAAGCAGCGGTCTACGTTCAGCAATGGCGCAACCGTGTGGAAGATTGGGGCAACCAGCACTACCCCGAGGAGGCCCGGGGCAAACTGTACGGCGATGTGGTATTGACCGTGGAAATTGATAACTCGGGACGGGCATTGGCCATCAACGTGCAAAAAAGTTCGGGCCACACGGTGCTGGACAAAGCCGCTATTGACAGCATCAAACGCAGCGCTCCTTTTGGTCGTTTCACCGCATCGATGAAAAACACCATGGATGTGCTGGTCCTGACACGCACGTGGAGTTACAGCCCCAACGGGCTGGCGACGAAGGCTCAAGACTCTTAATCGAAACCGGAGCAGTCAATGGGGATCCAGCGATGCCCCACCATCCACCGCCTGCCCCACTACGACGATTCGCCCATATCCGGCAGGGGCAGACTTTCTTCCTGAAAATGCGCATCTCCATGGGCTACCCACTCCAGCCAGCGCCCCAACCCATCGCGTGGCTCCAATTGGGAGATGGTGATGCGAATCAACGACGCCCCGCTGCGCCACTCTTCGAGCATCCTGTCGGAGAAAACATCGCGGTGCAGGTATGCCGCCGCCGGGCAGCGCGAGAGGGACTCGCTCGGGTGCATCTTTTGTGCATCCACAGCGGAGGTCAGGCAGTGCAGCAAAAAATATTGGTGCAAGCCAATCATGTCCACGAGGGGGTCGGCCAACACCAACGCGGCCCGGCGGTCCACCCAGTTTTTTAACTGTTTCAACGTAACGACGTTTTCCAGCCACCCGTTGTTGTAGGCAGGCACCACTGTTTCGCGCACAATAAGGCGCAGCTCTTCGGCCCCGATTTCAACTCCCGACATCGCGCACGTATGGGCCAACGTTTCAAAGGCGCTGTTTTCTGCGTACTTGGCAAACACCTTGCGCAGGGTTGCGGTTCCGAGGCGACCAATGCGACGTGCCAGCATGGACGATTCCTCGTATTTTGCAACACCACTCATACTGTTTAATATGCCAAAAATCGGTTTCGGTGTCGCCTATTACTGCGCGTGGTCATGGCTGCATTCCACTGGGAAGCTCAATGCGTTCGTAGGCTTCGGGCGAGGGCGAAATCATGGTGTTGAACTGCGCGTGCATGGAGGTAAAACGTCGCTTGGGTTTTTCATCAAGCCCCATGGCCCAGTCGAGCGCCGTGCGCACCTCGGCCGGCAGGTCGGGTGGGACGTTCAACGGGCCGCAAAGCAAGAAAGCGGCCGGGTACCAGGCCAGGAGCTTGTCGGACATCTCGCGGGTCCAGGGAACCTGCGAGTACTGCAAGGACAATTCAAGGGACTGCCCCACCACGTGGGCACGGGCGGCAGCGCGATCAAGGGGGATTTGGTACTGCGGCGGGCTGTTCAAAGGGTTGAGCAACGCAGCGGCAATGGACACCACGCTGGGGGTGATGGAGTGGACCGAGTCCATCACGGGCAGGCACTCTTGGCAGGCGTCGATGAATTCTTGCGTGAAAAAATTGAGCTGTTCGGCAAAATCCTCAGCATAGATTTCTTCTTCCGTCATTTCAGTGGGCGGGGTGGCCCTTTCGTGGCGAATTTTGATCATGAAAAACCGTTCGGTGAACGCTGCAGCCTGAAAGAGTGTCGGAATGGGGTAGCGTGGTTTTTCTTTGCCATTGCCGCGAAAAAAGCCAAGCGCGTTGACCATGATTTTTTCGTGCTCCTTGATGTCCAAGGCGCTGAGTTTGAGGTGGGAGTAGTCCTGCTGCATGTTTTCTATTATAGAGCATGGCGCAAGACCCTTGGCTTTACGAGGGGCAATCGAATCCACCGGGCAGCGAAAGCGTGGACCCCGCCTCGGGGCTTGGGTACCACAAACGGTGCAACGCCTGCAGGGGAGGTACGAGCTGGCACAGCAACATGAAGGCTCACATGCCAAGGTCGGGCAACGCAAGAACGGTGCGTTCTTCTGGGGATGGCGTGTTGGGGGCGTCCAAGGCCCAAATCTTGTCCAAGGCCTGCGTGGGGGAAAAGAACTGCAACTGCAACTCGAATGCGTCCAGCCATGCACGAGTTTCCGGGTTCGTGCGGTGCAGCTGCGCCCTCGTGGAGGCCGGGGCAGCCAGGGACCAGCGCGCGTCGGCGGGAATAAGGACGGACCAGGGACGGCTGGGGGCGCTCTCCCCCAGCTGCAGCATGCACCGAAGGGCCGTGCGCTTGAAGTCGTCGACCGAGGGAACGGGAACGCCGATCACCTGCAGTTGCACGGCTCCTTGAGCGCGCAGCACGACCGCGTCCGTGTAGAGCCGGCGGGCAATGGCCATTGTTTCTTCCAAAGGAGCGTCGGGCATGGACTCGAACAAAAGTTGAGCTGCTGCTGCGGCGTTGGATGCGGCTTGAAAGCCAGCGTGCAGGGGCGCATCGCGCTTGTGGTCAAGGATGGTGAAGGTGGTCAAGTCGATGGGCTGGTGCGGGAGCAGCACCAGCGTGTCCATGGCAATACCACCGAGCATGGCTTGACGAAAATACTGTGCCAGCTCCGTCGGGTCCCACCCGGGCATGGCTTCTATTTGCACCAACGCATTCTTGGTTCGGTCACGCAACGCCTGCAGGTAGGGCAACGTCATGGAGGTCATGCTCCATCGTAGCACGGGAGAAGCTGTCGGTGTCGGTGTCGGTGTCGGTGAAAACATTGTCGGTGCCGGTATGTTTGCCGACAGACGGTACCGACAAAAAACATCTGATTATGCACCAAAGTAGGGAATGTGCTAAAAGTTGTCGGTGTTGACCGCACCGACAAACCGACAAGGTGAAAAGTGTTTTAAATCATGACTTTAGGTTGGTATTCGGAGGTAATGTCTAGAAAGTGTCGGTGCAGCGAATTTCTATAATTTTTGAAAAGTTGTTTTAAATCAAGGACTTGCGGTTTTGTCGGTGTGTCGGTGTTGTCGGTGGTCCGAAAACTAATAGCCAAGCAACCACCGACAAAAGTTCGCGCAACACTGTAGGTATTTGGTATATTTTTGATATCAATACTTTGCGCGGTAAACAGTTTTTCCTGCACCGACAACACCGACAAATTCTAATTAACTATTTTTAATGAATAAAATCAATAACTTAGAGAAGAAAAAGTTGTCGGTGAGGGCCATTTTTTACGCACCGACAACGCACCGACAACACCGACAAATAGCATTAAAACAACATAATTGCACTAATTTGGTGCGTTTTGCCGTGTTGATTCAGAAAATTGTCAGCATTGCTTTCACTATTAGATGGATATTTGATATCTTTAATGCCGTGAATTAGGTGCCACGATAAACTATTGTGGTATTTGCACCGGGATGGTGCGTTAGTTCAACTGTTTTGTCGGTGCACTCTTTGCATTGGTATCAAGATTGAACCGCTTTTGTTATTTTTTTGCGATGGTCCTTATCATGGCTGCGTCCGCAACGACCTACCCGCGCAAGAATGGCGCGTTCCAATATGTTCGAGACGTGCATCATTTTGTGCTAACATAAATTGCATGAGCCGCCTTAACTTTCACTTCAATCATATTCCGCCACTAATGTTCGGCGAGACACCCATGGTGTATAAGGCCAATCATTATGCAAACACATTGCATTTTTATAGCCACGTTCCGTTGATAGAGCGTGCAGTTACAGGCGAATTCCAGCGAAAAGAAACTCGATCTATCTATGTCTCCGAGGACTACAAGGATGCGTTCGAACTGTTGACGCGACGTTTGGCCGAGACGCAAATCATTGGTGAAACAGAAAATAAACAATTGGCCGAGCAGCTCTCGCAGCAGTTTGTCAGCGTAAAGGAACAATTAGCGCAGATGAAAGTAGACCTTGCAAAGCAACAATCCGAGCTGGGCGCGCAAATGCGGGAAGACCTTTCCAAGCAAAAAACCGAACTTGGTGCACAAATGACCACCACCAAAGACGAGTTGATGGCCAAGAATTCGTCCTCCCTCGTTACCATCAGCGGTAGTGTCTTTGGATTTGGCAAAATAACGGAGGCGTTTTCCAAAGCCGTGGACTTGGTGCAAGGCATGCGGGGGGCGTGGCGCGGTCTTTCGACCGTTGGGACCAACGTGGACAATGTAAGTTTTCCTCGTCAGCTGGGCCGAGCCGCCATGGGCGGTGCACGGGGAACATTGAAAATCGGTGCGGCGGGCTTGGGCGCAGCCGTGGTCATGTCGGCCGTGTTGGCCACGTCGGGAATTGCGCTCAATAAAATGCACGATGTTTACCCATCCATTCCTTCGGTTGGTCAAGTGGTGTCGGGCGTTGCCCAGCAGGCAGCCAAACTCAAGGTAGACGTTGGTGGGTTTGAAGTTGAAAAAGCGGGCGGACCCGAAGCCAAGACCTTGGCCGCCAGTGAACGCGCTTCCGCGTTGTTGGCCCAGGAAGGTGGCAACTTCAACAAGGCCGTGGAAAAAGTCAATCTTGCGTTGGGGCAGTCGTACATCAATGATGCCAGCGCCGAGACTATCGCCAAACAAAAGGAATTGCTCACTACGCTGCAAGTTATGCAGGCCAGCGCCCATGCAGCGCTGATGTCGCCATCGTCGCCCACGGCACATACACCCTGAGCATTCTTGGCTGGTGCATGCAACAAACCCACCCCGGCGGTGGGTTTTTCGTTGGTGCCCGCCACTTGTGCGATAAATACACGTATCGCTATACTGAATGACAACAATCACGATTGCTTATGCGCGCTACCTCCATCCTCCTGTTCGGCTCCCCCGCCAAACTTCGTGCCTCCCTTGGCTTGGGGGCCTTGTGCGGCTTGGTTTTTCTGGTTAATCCGGCGGCGCGGGATGCGCAGCAAACGCAACAAGCTTGGGAGTCCTTGTGGTCCAGCGCGCCCGTGGCGGTTTCCTCGACAGCGATTACCGCCGACTATCCGACCAAGGCCATCGCGCAAAACACATCGAATGAGCCCTTGCCTTCCATTTCAGCGGGCGCCAAGTACTACGCGGTGTCCGTCAATGCCAAAGGCAAGGAGGACATGGAGTTCGATAAAAAAGTGACATCGTTCATTGAAACATCGCAAGCCAGGGCGGAGCTTTTGGTAGCGACCTTGGAAAGCAATCCGGCCCGAGCAAAAACGTGCGCCAATACGCTAGAGGGCAGCGTTTGCCGAAAGCTGAACGATGTGATGATGGACGCTGTAACATCGCTGGACCAGGCCGAGTTGGCGATAGCATCCTACCAAAAGAGGGGGGTTGTTGCGGATCCGGTGTTGGCCCGCCTGCAAGCGCAGGTCAAAGCCCTTCGTAAAGTGTCCGAGCGTTACCCTGGTATTGGTCCCCGCATGGAGCCTTGAATGCAAACCCGCTTGCGCTTGGGCAAACTGTACATCGCGTTGGGGTTGGCCATCGTTTCATCGATCGGTTGGTTGCTGGCGCCATCGTCTGGGTCGGTGCAGCAATCGTACCTTGATGTGCAGCTGCGCCAGGAGGCCAGAGAAAAACAGTTGGCCTCGACCCCCAGGGCGGTAGTGGAGTCCAAGCAATCGGAGGAAGAGCGTCGCCATGCGCCTCGGCGTCTTGACTTGTTGAGTGGTGCATCGGGCCAGCCCTTGAATGCGGGCAGCATTTTTGCTTTGTCTTCGCCAGTGGGCGACGGATTCGGCAAACTTGTTGTTGAGAAAGATGGGTATGGCTTGGAGGTCAAAGAACCCGCCGGAGCGTGGAGCCGCATTCCCGTGGTTCATTTTGACAAAAAACTGGTGTTGATGCGCCACGGAAAAGACTGCGTCCGCCTGGAAGACCCTGTTGAACCTACCGCCAATTACTACGCGATCTGCATGCGGGCCGAGGGAATCACCATTCATACGGTTGGTGAGCTGGAATCTTTCAGTTGAACGGCCATGCATTGCAATGACAAAGCCACACGATGTGGCTTTTTTCGTACAATTTTCGTACAAGAGGTGCCGTCTACAGACGGTCGACGGGCTTGGCGGGGGGAAGATTGACCCCGAGCAATTCCATGACCGTCATGGGGACATGGTCTCCCGCTTTGAGCACCGTGAAATCGATGCCCCGTGCATGCAGCATGCCCTTCATGCGCTGCGAGTCGGCGTCGCTCTCTTCTTCGGTTTGCAATCGGCCCGCTGGGTTGTAAGGGTGATTGCGTTCCAGAAAAATGTTGAGATTGTCGTAACGGTTGAACATGTCGAACACGAAAGGGGTGAACGATGCGGGGTAATCGCTGGGGGTATAGAACGCGGATAAGAACAAGGGCGAGTCGGTGATGACGAATTGAATCTTGTTGTGGGGAGAATTGGCGTAAAAGATACGGCTGTTTTGTTCGGCCAGGATGCCCAGCTGGTCGGCGAGCATGTGTTGGGAGTCCGCAAGTATCAAACGTTTGGCGTATTCGTCGATGAGTTCGACTTCTACATAGCGCTGCTTCATGGCGTAGGCCAACCCCAAGGCTGCTGTTGACTTGCCAGCGCCTGCGGAACCACAAAAATTGATGACCTTCATGCACTTTGCTCCTTAGGTGCCAGTCTTTCACACCGGATGGCGCCTTGGCAAGAGATGCAAAAAGCCCCCGGAAGGGGGCAGATTTAACCAAAATGAAAGGGGCTGTCAAGGCCCTTTCGAAGTAAACACATGCAAACAACGGTTGGATTGGTCCTTGATTTACTATACATTTTAGTATAGTAAATCTAAGATAAAAACGGGCTCGTTGGGTACCGTTTGGTGGTTGACACTAGATTGAAAAGGTATTAACAGGCGTTGTCTTCTTGCTGTGGATAACGTGCACTTGTTCAATGAAATCAACAAGATGGAAGACGCGTGGGTGTTCCACCAGGTCCCGATTCCAGGGGCGGTCACGCACGTAGCTTGGGATGCCAAGGCCATGAACGCCACGCACATGGGGTGGATTATCGTCCACGAAGCCTGCGATGGTCCCCTGAAAGTGGTTTTGAATGACCTCGTGTTTTTTCGCATCCAGAGGAACCGCGACAACATGGTCCACCGGGAGGGCGAAATTCTGTACGGCCGCCATGGTCAAGGCAAGCCCATCGTTGTGCCAGCCGCGCGCGGTCAAAATGCCAATTTGGTACCCGTGCGATTTTGCCAAGGCCATCGCCTGAGCGACGTCGGGCTCAAGCAACGCGGTTTCCAGCATTTTGCTGGAATGAAACAAATCGAGCAGGGTGGGGTGATCAATATCGTACGTTTTGCACAAATCGTACTGCACCCATTCATCGGCGGTGATATTTTTCCCGGTATGGTTGTTCAAATGCAGCGCAAGGCAGTCGCGGCCATTGACGATGACTTCGTCCATATCGAAAATGATCCAAGGGGCGGAGGGGTTCTTCATTTGCTATTGTCCTGTGTAATTTCCTATTATAGGGGAGACATGCACGAAATTGAAATTTTCTCCGTGGAGCCGTATTCTTTTGGGATTTCTGGCCTGGACACCCAAATCATGACCCGCATCTTGCCACGCGAAGGCGTTGTGATGGCGCCCATGGACCCCTGGTTCATGTTTTCACCGGTGGTGCTCCCCAGCATTTCAACGGAGTGGGTTCGTCAGTTCAATTTGGTTCCCAGCCAGTTGCGGTGGTTTTACTGGCTTCCCTTTGATTCACCGTTTGATGTATTCGAATGGTTTCCTCGGTGGGATGCAAGTGTCAAAAAGTACCACCCGCTCAATGCAACCGGGTACCCCATCAAATTGCCGTTGCGCAACGTTCCCGCTTGGGTTGTCGACACCAAAGGAATGTTTCAAGAACGCTACCTGGAAGAATTGGAACATGCGTACTTGCCGCCGTACGTTGTGGAGCGATTGGGAACGCAGGCACCCAAATCTACCCGAAAGCGTTAGACCGCTATCGAACCGTGGGGATGCCCATGGGATTCACGGCATTCTCAGCTGCGATAACCAAACGTACTTGGTCCCTTCTTTTTGTTCGATAAGCACGCGGGCCAACTCATGGGGTGTTGGTAGGCGGTCGGTGGACCACGATTTCACCACCGCCACATCCCGATTGAATTCCATGACAACGCCCGCACGAAGGTCCGTTGCTCTAGGCGCCCGGGATTTTTCCAACGCCGGGCGGGGGGCTTCCTTCGCCGTACGGTGCCGTGCGCAGACGTATGCATGCTCGCACAAAATCCAGCCGATGCACGCACCGTCTTGGAACGAGACATTCACCCACATGAGACCTTCGTGCTTGCTGGGACGGGCGAGCACCAACAGAACTTGGCCTTTTTGCAGTAGCCACCAAGGCTGACTTGCGGTGGCGTATGTCATGGCCGAGGGAGCATCCCATACGGGCATCTGGGCTCGGGCCCACAGCGCGCGTCGATTTTTGGACGCGGATGGGACAAGAAGCCGGTCTCCTTTAGCTAGAGTCTTGGCTGGCCAGGCCGTTTCAAAAACATTGGGCATGCTACCAGCATTGCACGTGCGTGCCATACCGTCAACGGGATAGACCTTTTTTCGGGGGCTGGCGTCTTGCTGCATGGGAGGTTGTCCTTGTAGTATACGCCCATGAATGCAACACCAGAACAACAAGCCGTTATTGATCATCGACAAGGTCACGCCCTGGTCTCGGCCGTGGCAGGCTCTGGGAAGACGGACGTTCTTGTCGCTCGCACAAAAGTGATGCTGGCGGAAGGCATCGACCCCGAAAGCATGCTTATTTTGATGTTCAACAAAAGTGCACAAGAAGTTTTCCAGCAACGGTTGAGCGACGGCCAGGAAGAGGGGGCAACGCTTCCGAGCGTCATGACTTTTCACGCGCTTGGGCTTCGTATTTTGGATATTTGGTACGACCGAAAGAAAGCGGCACCACCCATGCTGGTGGACGAGGAGTCCGAGTGGATGGGCCTTTTGGCGCAGGTCGTTGATATTGAAAACCGTATGCAGCAAGCGGGCATCAATGGGCATCCGGATCATTTGCGAAAAATCTTGGTGGCGTTCGATGTGCTTAAAAATATGGATTACCCCCACGAAAATCCCGATTGGGATGCATTGGGCTGGCCTGCGCATTTGCGTGAGCATGTGCAAATCTTGTTCCCAAAATTCGAAGCCGAACGCAAAAATCAAAGCATCTTGGGTCTGAACGATTTGCTCTACGACGCGGTGCAACTCATGCGCGCCCAATCGGACTACGCTGGGGAGTGGAGGGACAGCTTGCACCATATCATGGTCGACGAGTACCAAGACAGCAACCCACTGCAGCACTGGATTGTTGATCAGTTGCTGCACAATGACTCCTCGCTGATGGTGGTGGGCGATGAAGACCAATGCATCTACACGTGGCGAGCGGCCGATCCGGACATGATGGTTCGAGGGTTTGAGGCACGGTACAAAAATGTTCGCAGGTACATGCTGTCCCGAACATTTCGGTACGGGCACGCTGTGGCATTGATGGCCAACCATGTGTTGCAGCACAATCGGATTCGACCCGATAAGCTGGTGGTATCGGGTCTGGACAAGACGGGCAACATCGAAGTGGTACGTGGCAACGATGGGCTGGCGTTGCTTCCTGCACTTCGGGCATTGACGTCGGATGACGCTATTTTGGTGCGTGAGTTTCGGCATGCCGAGGATATCGAGTTGGTGCTTCGCTACCACGGCTTGCCCTATCGTCTGGAGGGAGCGCCCTTGTTTCCAGCCCGCCAGACGGGGTTGGTGCTTAGAATGTCGCTGGGCTGTGTTTTGGAAAAACCTTACCGCCCAACGGTTGAACAGGCGCGCGCATGGATCCGTTGGGTTGATCCCGATGCCTCCAGTCTTTTTGTGGACTATCTCGTGGATGATATGACCGTGTTGGGCGTGGAGTGTGGCATTCGAAACGCGATGGCGCGGGATAATTTGCCTGCACGCCAGCAAAATCATTTGGTGCAGATGCTGGTATTCAATGGACGCCTACGGGATGCGCTAACACAAAAAGATCCGATGGGGAGCGTGCAGCGACGGATGGAGGACGCATGGAGCCGCGCAGTTGACAAACCAGGCGAGCGCAATCCGCCGCCATTGGGGCTGAGCATGCTGGGTCTTTTTCATGCAAGCCCTTTGGAAGAAGTGGTTGAATTTTTGCAAAACTGGGAGGCCGATGAAACCGGCCCAGTATTGACCAGCATTCACCGAGCCAAGGGGGGCGGCTGGCCCACCGTGGTTTTGCCGCACACCGAGGCCAACCGATTTCCCACGGAAGTGTCGGAGGAAGAACGGCGGTTGTTTTATGTCGCCATTACCCGGGCAAAGGAACAACTTGTGCTCTTGGTTCCCAAGGAAGATGCCGTTCGGGATGCCTTGTGGCGTCAACCCGTTCAGGCCAATTTGGAAAGCTACCAAGGACCAACGGGCCGGTTCATGTTGGAAAGCTGCCCCGAATACGCGCTAAATACGGCCCGTGGATGGCTTTCCACTGGCAAGCCTAGCATGGATATACTAACCCCCACAGCGCGGCGCTATGAGGCTGTTTTGTACCCGAATACTTTCAAATCTTCAGGATTGTGGGATAAATTGAATTTCTGATAAAAAATTCATATTTGTGCTATACTAAATTTTTACGTATAACTATAGATTATTGTATTGATCTAATAAATATGTATATGGGTGTTTTTTGCTGGACCGGGCCGTAGTAGTATTGATATCAAACTAATATCTACTATGCGAACCGATGCTCGCGAAAAGTTTTCAAGCAATGGGTGCCCAGGTTTTGAACTGCAACGGGGCGTTTCCGAAGCGGTTGCCGTAATGACAAGAACAGTGCGTGAAATCGACAACGTTTTGACCAGTGCTGCGCAAAAGGGCCCGGCCATTGGGCAACAACGGCCTCAAAACGGCGTTGTTTGCTCGTCTTTTCGCAACCGACGCTGGAAAACAACGTCAAAACAACGGCGTTGCACCAACATCCATTGCCAAACCCCCGCAGGGCAGCGAGCGTTAAATGTCGCCGATGGTTACACCTTTGTGGTAGTCTGGACCATGCTTCGAAATTTGACGCAATGGGTAGCGTCTTCCTTCCAGTCCACCGATTTTCCTTTGGCCCCTGGCACGGACGTGCGTGGCTATTTGATTGAGCGCACCCTTCATCGTGGTGGGATGAGCTGGGTATACAAAGCACTGGATATGCGCGGAATCGCGGTGGTGATCAAAGAATTTTTTCCAGCAAGCAGTGCTTATCGCAGCAGCGACGGTTCCGTGCGAGCGCAACCTGGAAAAGAAGACTTTTATCGCGAGGCGTACCGTCGATTCCACGAAGAGGGTCGGTGCTTGGGTCTGTTCCGAGGTCCCACGTTCACGCGTGCTAGAACTTTTTTTCGCAGCGCCAATACCGCGTACATCGTGATGGAGATTGAACGAGGGCGTCCGTTGTCGGCCTACATCCGCATCGACAGGCAGCCCATTTCATGGGAGACAGCTCGTCCCTACATGTTGGATATCCGCAATGGTTTGCTAAAGATGCACAAACAAAATATTTTGCATTTGGATATTCACCCTGCCAATATTTTCCTAAATTTGAACGGGCGCGCATTGCTGCTTGACTTTGGTGCTGCGCGCCACTCGGCAGAACCCGTCATCAATACTGCTCGATTTTTTACACCAGGATTCTCAGCGCCAGAAATCAAACAAGGCGTGCAGTGGGGCACGTGGTCGGATATTTATTCGCTGGGGGCATGTTTGAAGGCTGCGGGCTCGCTTCGCAATCCTCGATGGCCTCGAGAAATCCGGGTTCTGACCTTGGAGTGCTTGCGCGAAGACATAGGCGCAAGAATTCATAGCTTGGAAGATCCTCGATTCAATATTCTACTGGACAAACCGGCCCCTCTGCCTCGGTAGCTGTTGCGTCGCTCGTCCATTGTATCAGTTCTGTGTCGGTATATACTGATGTCGTTATTAAAACCGGGACAAAAAAAACCCCACGTCGGGCGTGGGGTTACTTAAAAGAATATATGTTCTTTTTAAGCGACGGGGGTGTTTTCCTGACTTCCTTCCGTCGACAAGGGGTCAAAACGGAAGTTGGGACCCGGTTGAATGGTAGAAACTGCATGCTTGTAGACCAACTGGGGGCCTTTGTTGGAAGAGCTCATCAAGATGACGTAGTTGTCGAACGATTGGATGTGCCCAGTCATTTTGATGCCGTTGATCAAAAAAATGGATACTTCTTGGCGTTGCTTGCGGGCAGCATTGAGAAAATTGTCCTGCAGATTTGGTTGTTTCGTCATCGCGTTTCCTTGTAATAGTTAAGCCCGCGCGTTGCGGGCTTTTCTATGCTATACGCAACCTGCGGAGGTTACAAGTTTAGGCCTTAGCCCATTCCAAATTCATCGTCGCTCATGCTATCGAACGCTTTGGTTGGAGCGGGCGCGGCGGGGGGTTCGGCCAAACCTAGTACATCGATGACGGCTTGCTCGGCTGCAGCTTGTACCGGATTGCTTGAAGCCGCAGGCCCAATATTGAACAAACGCTCGATTTTTGCAACCTGCGCGTGAAGGGCTTGGCTTACTTTCTCGTCTTGAACAAAAATGAGTTTGGGATCCGTTTTGGAAAGGGTTTGGGCCAATTCCAGGGCATCGTCCGAAAAGTAGGTGGTGTTGGCCACACCAATGATGGTGGACGCATACGGCGCTTGCTTGTGCATTTTCTGTAGCCGATACACGCTCAACGGAAGCTTGTCTCCGGCCGAGCCCGAGACCGTTTGGTTTTTCAACTCAACGCGAACATCGTGTTCCGCTGTTGGACCAACCAACAGAAATTGTGCCCGACCAAGTGCCGACTTATTGACGCTTCGGAAATCAAAATTTTTCACAATGACGGGGACTGTACGCAGCGCGCCGCTGGCTTTCCATTCATCCATACTAAGAATGGTAAGCTTGTGCTTGTCCGCCACCGCTTGCATCAACTCGGTGGGTGCAGCGCTTTGTCCTTCTGCTGCTGGTGGCCGTTTGGCTTCAAACGCGCCCCCTACATTGAGTGTCTCGTAGAGATCCTCGGGCATGTTTTCAGGTTTGCTGGATGCCCGTGTCTTGCGGACCCGCTCGGGTTTGAAAAAAGCGCTTAGTCTCTGATGCAGGGCATCGAGACCTTCGCTCTTTGCAATTTGTAAGGTGCGCGAGGTGTACACTTGCAATTTACCCAGAAGCTTGTCGGGGTATTCGGCTTGGAATGCACGCACGGCATCGTTGGCCTCGTCTGGGCTGGCGGCCAGCATAATGCGGTGGCTTAACCAGCACTGCGCTTGCTGGTACGTGAAACGAGAACACCGGTCGGTGGAAAGAACCAACTCCAAGTTGTCATCGCTCATATCGAGCGTCAGGTTGTCCTCGGTGGGGTCGAACGTCAAATTGGAGGCGCGTACCCGAGTGGCTGTATAGACAGACTTCCAGTTTTCCATGGCCGAGCCGGCAGGTGGATTGTCCAAGGCGTCTTTGACGCCATTCCATACAAGTTCGCGGGTTGCACGCCATCCTGGAGACAACGCCAGATCAATTTCGCGTTGGAGCAGCTGCATAGCCCCCTTCATCGCGGAAAAGGCGAGAAATTTCAAATAATCGTTCTTGGCATGGGCTTCATTTTGGGTGGCCCACATAAGTGTGCGGCTTTCCACTTGCTTGTCGGCGTTGGTAGGAACATCGGCAGTGTTCACGACGCTCTCGACATAGACAACATGGTTGCGTGCGGAGGCCGCCAGCTTCGTACTGTCGATGAGAAATTGCTGGTTGATGGTGGTCATAGAGTTCAAGGGAAAGAAGTAGGTTTCATTTTAACAGACAAACGCGGGTTTGGTTGCGCGAAGCACCCCTCAAAAAACGTCCGCTTGACCCGTTGTTCATTGGCTGGCTATGCTCAAACTCCGATGCCCTCGGCAGAGAAAAGTTTTACTCCCAGCACCCAAGAAGAACTTGTTTTGGACACGTCGTCGAAACGTGCTCATGTGGAGGTGTGGTTTTCGGGTGGGCAAAAAGAACGCTTTGTTTTTGAGGAAGGAACGCTGTCGGTGATCGAAAAAAACGGTATCGCTTTGCGCCAAGTGGGCAAGGCCCATATCGAGATGGGTTCACGCAAGCTGCACGTGGTGGTAACCCGCGAGGATCTCAAACCGGATGTTTTCCATGTGCAGGCCATGGTTGGAACAGACATGCAAACTGGCACGTCCAATGCGCACATGGTATTGACCCCAGGGGAACAAAAAACCATGGACATGCCTTCCATGCCAACACAAATATCCATCAAACGGTTGCGCTGACCGGCGCTGCGTCTTGATGCGGTTTTTCGCTGGAAGACCCTGTTTTCCGAACAATCGTTGGTGGCATGTCGAGACCGTGGCGATGGTGCGCGCTATGCCTAAACATGGCTGGATGGTGCACCTGCGTTCGAACAGGCAACCCGTTGAACCAACTGTGAAGCCAGTTGGGTTGCAAAAAGCGCGTTGGGTTTGTATTCGTATTCGATGACCGGGTTGCTTGGGAGTGATGGAGAGGCATTGGGGAAATTGTAACACAGCGCGATGGATGCCGCCTTATTGTTTGTTCTCGGTGCGTTCATTTTTTAGCCCTACAGGGTGCTTGGCTTGAAAGCATCTTTGCGAAAGTGTATGCTTTTGTAGGAGAACCGCTTTTTTACAAATTATTTGGCTCTGTCACCTGAACGTGCTGGCGCCCTCTGCCAGAAGGGCTTCGGCGCCCTCGCCTGAAACCCGCGCCAGCGCGTGGCTCGTGGCGCTTCGCCAAAACGTCATCAACACGAATAGGTGAAAGAGCCAATTATTTTGCGCCGTTTCGCAGCATTGTGGTTCAAGCGATGCTGCAAGTGGGAGCATCGATTTGCGATTTGTAGTAGCGCTGTGCTCTTTGTTTAGCAATCCATCCAAAAATACGACCATGCTCAAAAAAATCAGTATCGAACACCTCATTCTCGGCATGTACATCCATTCTTTTTGTGGCTCCTGGATGGAGCATCCTTTTGTCCGATCGGCATTGCATCGAAAAAATTGTTTCGCGCGAAGACCCGGACAAATGGCATTTTCCTGATTTGAACGAGTTGTGGTCGGGCATTGCAGAAATCGCGCACTGAACCATCTTTTCACATAGATAGACACAAAACAAAAACCACCAGCTTGACTGGTGGTTTTGTGTTTCGGCTATTGGTTTATCGGGTTATTACAACGCGCCCATTCCGGGGTCGGTATTGTCTTCCAACTCCTCGAACGCTTCGATAGCCGCAACTTGCTCGGTACTCCACTCAACGTCCGGGTCCAAGGGAATGGTGGGCGCGTCGCCGTGCAGCCATACTTCGCCAACTTCCGCTTCGGCTTCTACGGGAATGTTGAATTCGCCCAAGCACTCCTTGCCGGCCTTTTCCATGGATGAAACCAGGCCCTTCAAGACTTTCTCCACATCCTCGTCCTTGGCTTCGCACAAGATTTCATCGTGAATTTGGTCAATCAGGGACTCGCGTACCACCTTGGGCATCAGCTCGAACGCACGGTACACCAAGTGGGCGCCCGTGCCCTGATCCTGGTAATTGAGCGCTTCGCGGAACGCTTCTCGCACGTAGACACGGCCAAAAAGGGATTCAACGCGCCAGCTACGCAGCTCTTTGCCGTCAACCTTGGCTTGGGCAGCACCGTTGCGGCGGTTGACCTTGCACACCTGGCCCTGGCCTTGCCATTCTGGGGTCAAGATGGTCATGTATTGCCAGAAACCAAGTTCTGGGTACAGTCCAAACCAAGCGTCGGAAGCGGCCTGGGCTTCTTCCTTGGACCAGTCGGAGCCGTACGTGACCACACCGGTCATGTGCAGCGTGTCGGCCGTCATGCCGTACAGCAAACCGAAGTTCACGGCCTTGGCATTGTTGCGCTCGACTTTGAATTTCTTTTTCAAGCTGTCGGCGTTGGGGGTCATCGAGATTTTATCGCCCTTCTCGTCCACTTGGGGCAGGCCGGAAGCCGCAAAATCCTTGGCGAACGCGATATCGTCGTTTTTGGCTTTACGAATAACCGACAGTGGGTCTTTGCCACCAATGTCCTTGCCCGAGTTTTGCGCCATGGCCAAGCCCGTGAACAAGTGGGGGTCAATGCCTTCTCGGAACGCAATGGCCAGCGCGCTGTACAGGTCCGTGTCAAACTCTTGGCGTTTACGAAAAATACGGGTCGCGAAAATCATCAAGCGGCGGATATCGCGCTCGTCCTTGATGTCTTGGTAAGACATGTCGCGAAGTTTGTCCATGCTCTTGTCATCGCCGTTGAACGATGACAGCTTGTTTTTCAACGCACCGTCCCAGTATTTCTCTTCTTCCATCATGCGGCCTTCCACACGATCGGCGGCCGGTACACCTTCTGTTTCCAGCACGCTCCACAGACGTTTCAACTGGCGCATGCTGCGCTTGCCGATTTCGGTGGGCTCTTCGTGGTTGGGGTCTTTGAGCATCTTGTTGAATTCGGCTTGACCACGCAGCGCAAGGCCGGCGGCAATACGCAATTCGATTTGGCCATAGTCGGCGGAGATGATCTTGTGCCCGGGCTTGGCACGAACAAGCGCACGGAAGTTGGGGTCCCGTGGGAAGTTCTGAGCATTGGGGTCGTTGGAGGACAACCGATCGGTGCCAGGGCCAAACCCTAGCAACGGGTGCAGGCGTGCCAAACCACGGTCAAGCTTGCCCTGGGCTTCGGTGAAGTTGCCCTTGTCGATGGCGCGGCGCACAAAATTATCGAGATTGTCGATCATTTTGGTGGCTTGCTTGGATTTTTGGATCACGTTGAGCAGGTCGTAAACGGGTTTTGCATCCGTTTTGTCCAAGCGGTTTTTGCGCAAGTCCTTTGCGGACAAAGAGTATTCGCCCGTGCCTGTCTTGGGAATACGCACTTGGGGGTCGTACTGCTTGAACGTGCGAATCCACGCTTCGATGAGTTCCTGGTTCAGGCCCACTTGTGGATCCCGCAGCATGTCTTTCAGCGGGGCGAGATGCGGGTAGTTGATATCGTTGATGCCGGGGTACTTTTCGGGCTGATTGGGGTCGCCATCGACGGCCAACAAAATCTTCTGCACCATGCCGGCTTTGTACTTCTCGGACAACCGCATGTCGTAGGGCATGCCCTTGGCAGATACGTTGACGACGTGGCGCATGGCGCTGTGGTGCACGTTGAAGTAGGTCTTCATGCTCTCGATGTCTTTGAGCTTGTCCACATTGGCGCTCAGCCAGGTAGCCGCTTCAATGATGAGTTCGGCCTTGGTCTTGACGCTGTTCAGGGGCAAGGCTTTTTGTCCCGTTGCCAGGCGGTGCACCATGACCAAGGGCAAAATCGCGTCGTCTTGCACGTAGCGGAAGTGGCCGGGCGACAGGGGCGCGTTGAGCACCCAGTTGGCGGGCTTTTGGTAAGACTTGTCGAGGTCGTCCGTCCAAGGCAGGTTCAGGGAGTACGTGATGTCCACTAGGGAGTTGCCCCAGTTTTCCATACCACGGTCTTTGAGCAAACGGGCTTTGATCCATTCGCTGCGGTGATCGGACGCGTTGCAAGCTGCGATGCGCAGCTCGCGGCGGTTTTCGGGGAACAACTGGCGGCTCAGGTGCAAGGTGCACAGCACTTGCTTGGGCCACATCTTGTCGGTCACGGTGAGGCCCGCGTCGCGGATTTGGTGGTGCAACCATGCCAAGTCGAACGCTGCGTTGTGGGCGATGAACGTTTCGGTCAGGCATGCCTTGGCCAGTTGGCCGCGTTCGCCCGCATCCATCGTATCGAGGTCCCAGGCTGCCGATTCGATGGTGCCATCGGCGTTGGTCCATGTGGCCGACACAATGCGTGGACGCAGGCGGCCCGCTGCTGGGTCCTTGGTGCGAACAGGCGCCGAATAGGGGGTGCGTCCCGTGGTTTCCATGTCGACCACTTTCCATGGGCTATCGGCCAACCGTTTGAAACGGTCTTTGGCGACCTTGCTGTCGTCCCAGGAGCCGCCCAAGAAGTGGGGCGCTGCATCCACGATGCGGCTGGGGATCGCAAAGTCGGCGCCCGCAGGGGCGGCGGCACTTGCACGGGCTCGGGAGGCGGGAGGGGTCGGGAGGTTGTTGACCGGCGCGGTTCGCCAGTTGCCGTTGCCTGGGTCGGAGTCGGCGTCGACTTCCGCGCTGGCCATCAGCATGAGTTCTTCTTGACTGAATTGTGGAGTGCTCATAAATAGATAGGGTTAAAGAGCTTGCCGATGGAACGCGTCCACCACCACGGCGGGGTCGTTCTCGGCAAGGTCCATTTCATTGTATCAAAAAAGCATCGGCGAGTCCGCGATTTTTTATAGGAACGAATTGGGCATCTTTTTTCTTTCAAAATCATACGCATACGGCCATCTGATATATTTTTAATACTATAAAATCTGCATTTTTCCTGGGGTACTGGGTTGACGCTTTTGTATTTCTTCTTTAACATCTACAGGAGAAATAAATTTCACGCCAAATCCCCGCCCACCCCCGCATGCCGCTCTCCCATCTCTCACCTGTCGACCTCGCAGACCTCCGTCGCTCCGGCCTTTCCGATGGGATGATTGCGGCCATGCAGCTCGAGAGCCTGGATCGCAATGGCTTGTCCCAAAGGCTGGATCGTTCGGACATCGATTCGGACGATTCCGGTTATGTGATTCCTTACTTCGATGCCCAGGGCAACCTGCTGCGTTCGTTCAACTGCCGCTTGCACAAGGGCATTTCTCGCAACGACAGCTCGGGCAAGCGCATGAAGTATTGCAAGCCGATGAAGACGGACAACCTCATCTACTTTCCTCCTGGCTTTGCTGCGTTGTACGCCAAAAACAAATACATCGTCATCACCGAGGGCGAGAAAAAAGCGGCCAAGGCCGTGCAAGACGGATTTCCATGCGTGGCCATCGGTGGCGTTTGGAACTGGTTCGACAACGCCAAGCGCAACGCCGAGAAGCTTGAAGGTTTGAAAATCAGCTACCGCACACGTCCCCTGGACACGCTATTGGCCATGGCCATGGAACGCAAGGTAGTTTTGCTGTTCGATTCGGAGGCGAAAGAAAACGAACAAGTACGTGCTGCTCTTCGCGTCCTTTCGGACGCGTTGCTCTACCACACCAACGGTTGGGTGCGTGCGTCTTGGGTTCCGGCACCGGACATCACCAAAAAGTACGGCATCGACGATTTCTTGATGCTCCCCAATGGCGTGCAGGAATTCCAAAGCCTCATCGACACGGAGCTGACCAAGGCAAGTTCCCCGCTGTCCCCACTGCTGCGTTTTTCCTATGGCTCTTCGCGCGACGGCAAGCCCCTGTACTACATTGTGCCGAACACGCCCCAGGGGGCCAAGGTGGACGTGCACCAAATTTTGAAGCAAGTAGAGATTACCGAGGGCGACAATGCCGGTATGGTGGTGGCCAAGAACATCGGTTCGACCCGCATCTGGATCAACCGTGTCGTGCACTCCATCGACGACGATTCCACCTTGTACAACATGGCGTACGTCCCCCTGGCATCCAACGATATTCGTTATTTGTCCGGAGGAAGCGATCTTATCAATTTGTCGGGCCGCGCGGGTGGAGAGATCTACTCGGATCGTGGAGCACCTATTTTGGCCAAGGAAAAACCTGCATTGGAGGAATTTTTCCATGCTTGCCAGACGTATGGCGTTCGCCAAGGTGTCGTCAAACGTGTATCCGGTACTCGGCGCCGGGGTTGGGTGGAATACCAAAACGAATTGCTGTACTTGATGCCCAACCGCGTGTTCACGCGCCAGCAGACCTATGCTGCATCTTCGCGGGATGTACCGCTGCTGCCCATCGAAAGCGGCAATGGCGAGAGCACCGCGCAAGAAGCCATGCGCCCCAATGGGGACTTGGCCACATGGAAGCAGTTGATGCTGATGGGCGTGTTGCCCAATACCGTTCCGACCCTGTACGTAAGCGCAGCCCTCGCCGGGCTGCTGCGCAACTGGTGCCCGGATTCGGAAAACTTCATTGTTCATTTGTACAACGATTCGTCATCGGGCAAAACTACTGCACTTCGGGCTGCCGCTGGTTTGTGGGGCAACCCTCAACGTATCATCGACATGTGGCGCACCACGGACAACGGCCTGGAAGGACGCTGCGTTTCGCGCAACGACATGGCCCTGTTCCTGGACGAGGCGGGCATGGTGGGCAACGATGACATCATCAAGAACGCCGTCTACATGATTGGCAACGGTGGCGAGAAGCTGCGCGCCACCCGCGATGGTTCGGAACGCAAGGCCCGTACATTTCGCTTGGTCACCCTGTCCACGGGCGAGCGCGCATTGCTGCGTGGCGAGCGCCAAGCCGGTCAGGAAGTGCGTGCGCTGGAAATTCCAACGCACGTGACGGGTTCGTTTTGGGAAAAAAGCATTGGTTCTGCGGCCGAAGCGGAGCGTTTGAACACGCAGCTGCTGGAGCATTACGGCTTTGCCGCCGACTTGGCCATTCAGTACATTATTGAAGCGGAAAAGAAAGCGCCCGGCATCTGGAAAAACGTGCACCATGCGTTCACGGAAAGCCTGCGTAAAACCTTGCCACCGAGCACCCCGCCTCACATTCTGCGCCGTGTCAAGCACTATGGCTTGTTGTTGACGGCCTTGACGGTGTTGTTGCAAGGTCCCATGGGCATGTCTTCGGACGATGCCAAGACATACGTCAACCAGGTGCGCCGGGATATCTCCAAGTACATGCTTCAGATGGCAACGGACCAGATCTCGGGCGGCGCAGAAATGGGCATGCTCGAGCACCTGGT
>RRZU011246075.1_pt1 | contig 30522 bp, 24 predicted proteins | sample 2165561 | NCBI WGS metagenome assembly RRZU01 (sample SAMN10456909, study PRJNA506462) | wastewater metagenome | isolation source: wastewater sludge | place: USA: Moscow, Idaho | reverse complement strand
TTTTTTTAAAAATATCTCTTGCATTTCGTGAACTAAACTAGTGCAATTGATAATATTAAACCTCCCAAGCCCATCAAATGAAGAGGTTATGATGTTTCTAAAATTATCAATCCCTGTTTGAAAAGTGCTTATTCCAACACCATTCAATCTCTCTAGCACTTTTGGAATATTTTCAAGTTTGAGATATCTAAGCTCAATTTGTTGTCTAGTTGTGATATCGATATAATCATTTCCAAACTCTTTTGCTACCCCACCAATCGCTAGTGCTTGATAAGGTTCAAGTTGCCCTGCTGGGATTCGTACTCGAAGCATAAATAACCCATCTTCTTTATGGAAAATCCCAAAACATTTGAGTAAAAAATCTTTATGAGTATCAGTTAGATTTTCATATCCAGCCTCACAAATTATAGATAAGTTTTGAAAAAACTCTAAAGGAAAATTGCTCTCTTTGAGAGCCTCTATTTTATTTATTTTACCACTTCTTAAGTCTTTTACCTCTTGTAATTTTTCCATTTTTAACCTTTTTTATAATTGTAAGTTTGCGAGTATTTTCCCTAAATTGACAACATCTCCAAAAACCAAAATGGAGGGTTGTTTTGTCAATTTTGCTTTTTCATCTAAAAATTCCAAAGTCGTAATTATCACTTCTTGGTTTTTTCTACTTGCGTTTGAAACTATCGCACACGGTAAATCTTTTGAAACTCCAATCTTCAAAGCTTCACTCTTTATAGCACTTGCACGACTAAGTCCCATAAGTACAACTGTTGTGTGTTGTGGTATTTTTAAAAAATCTATCCAGTCAAGATTAAGTGAATTGTTTTTGAGATGAGCTGTAACAACAGAAAAACTTTTTGAGATATCCCTATGAGTGACAGGAATCCCAGCAACCGTACAACCACTCAGAGCCGAAGTAACTCCAGCGATAACCTCAATATTTGTATAGTTATTTTCTATCAAATACAAAGCCTCCTCTGCACCTCTTCCATAAAGATAAGGGTCACCGCTTTTAAGTCTCCCTACATTTTTCCCTTTTTTGAGGTGTTCAAGAAAAATTGCATTTATCTCATCTTGACTCTTTTTATGAAATCCTTTACTTTTCCCAACATCGATAATCTCACAAGTTTTAGGGATTATCTCTTTAATTTCATCACTGATAAGATTATCTACAAGTGCCACTTCAAGAGACTCGATTGCTTTGTATGCTTTGATTGTTAAAAGATCCACATCCCCTATTCCACATCCAATAATAAAAGCCTTTGATAAGATTTTATTTGCTTCACTTTTAAGTTTTTCTTTCTCTATAATTCCATTTTCTCTATCATGATTAGCCTCATCTAAAAGTTTTTCTAGTGGCTCTTTTGGAAGGGTGTTTTTTATTTTTTCTCTTATCATAGTAGCGATTAAAGGCGATGCTCCATTAGATGACACTCCAATTTTTGCTTTTCCTATACTTAATAAAGCCATAAAATAAAAATCACAATACTGAGGTGCATCAACTACATTCAGAAGAAAAAATCTTTTTCTTTTCTCCTCTAAAAGAGTAGTTAAAACCCTTTGATTTCCAGTTGCATCTATCACATAATCAAAGTATTCTAAATCATTTGGCTCAAATCTTTTATTTTTGTTGTATTTTGAATATTCCAAAAATTTTCCAATAAATTCTTCTGAGATTGTATGAAAAACGATTCCATTTTCATTTAAAACTTTTGCTTTTTGTAATGCCACATTACCAGCACCAATTAAAAGTATTTTCGGATTTTTAAGTAATACTGGTAAGCTCATAATAGTTTCCTTCTGTGTGTCTTTTGTGAGAATTTTTACAAATAATATGAAAAGAGAATTTGTCCCGATGGAACAAAAGTATGATCTTTTGAGGTTCCATCGTGCGACAACTCTTCTCTTAGAGGATTATTTTAAAAAATTCTCCTACATATTTTCTTGTTAATGCTCATCTTTTGCAAATTTTTTGTATAAAAACTCTAAAATAGCTTCTCTACATCTGATATATTCAGGATGACTTTGAAGTGCTACTCTATCTCGTGGTCTTGGAAGATTTACTTCCACAATCTCCCCAATAGTCGCTTCTGGTCCATTGGTCATCATCACGATTCTATCACTTAAAAGTACCGCTTCATCGACATCGTGAGTAATGATAATAACTGTATTTTGTACTTTTTGCTGGATTCTCATAAGGTGTTCTTGAAGATTTGCTCTTGTTAAACTATCAAGTGCTCCAAACGGTTCATCCATCAAAAGTACTTTTGGTTTGATTGAAAGTGCTCTTGCGATTCCAACTCTTTGTTTCATCCCACCACTTATCTCATCTGGTTTTTTATCTTTTGCAAGGTCTAGTCCAACCATATTGACAAACTTCAAAACTCTCTCATCTAGTTCAGCTTTTGAAAGTTCTGGCATCACTTTTTTAACCGCAAGTTCTATATTTTGATAGACTGTAAGCCAAGGAAGTAAAGAGTGATTTTGAAAAACTACAGCACGATCTGGTCCAGGTCCTTTTATCTCTTTATTTTCAAGTAAAAGGACCCCTTTTGTAGCATCATCAAGCCCAGCGATAATATTTAAAATCGTTGATTTTCCACATCCACTATGTCCTATGATTGATACCACTTCATTTTCATGAATTTCAAGATTGACATTTTTTAAAGCTACATATTCTTTGTTGTTAGGAAGTGGGAAGATTTTATCCACCCCTTCTAATGTTAGAAACTTTTTCATCACTACCCCTTCACTCTATAATCAAATCTATTTGCAATAAGCCCCATCAAGATATCTAAAATAAATCCTACAATCCCAACAAGAAATATCCCAACAATAATAGAGTTATAATTCAAATTGTTGTACTCATCCCAAATCCAAAATCCAATTCCAATCCCACCAGTAAGCATCTCAGCAGCAACGATAACAAGCCAAGCAACACCAAGGCTAAGTCTCATCCCTGTAAAAATATAAGGAACAGCAACTGGTAAAATAATTTTTGTTATTTTTTCCATTGGGGTAAATTGCAATACTTTTGCTACATTCATATAGTCATTATTGACACTTTTTACCCCAAGGGCAGTATTAATAATAATTGGCCAAATCGATGTTATAAAGATAGTAGCAATCGCAGTCATATTGATATCTTTAAATACAAATAGTGCCAGTGGAAGCCAAGCGAGTGGAGACACTGGCTTGAATATTTGGATATAAGGGTTCAGTGCATCATACAATCTACTACTCATTCCAATAGCAAGTCCAACAGGAATACCAACAACACAAGCTATTAAAAATCCAGCAAAAACTCTTTCAAGTGAATTTAAAAGTTGCCAAAATACCCCTTTGTCATCTTCACTATTAACATAAAATGGATTTGATAACAACTCGACAGCTGTTGCATAAGTATCTAAAGGAGTTGGAAACCCTTCAACTGCACTCGATATAAAAGACCATACAGGGATTATAATACCTAATATTAATATTGGTAAAAGTACTTTATCTATAAATTTTGTTTTCATATTTTTCCAATCAAAGTGGGAAATCCCACTTTTTATTTTTTTATCTGTTTTTGAAATATCCTAAAGTTTTTTAAAACTCTTATTATTTCATACATCCAGGTTTACCAGCTGGACAGTTATAAGGTACAGCTGGAGTTTTTACACTCCATTTATTTACTTTTGCCAAATCAGCTTGTTTCACTTTTACATTTTTAACACCAAAACCATAAATATAATCAACCGCTTTGTTTGGATCAAACACTTTTCCATCTAAGAATTTATTTGATTTATCTTCTCCATCTTTTTTCCAAGCAGTTGCTGGAAGTTTGTATCCAACTTCTTTAGCAGCACTTGCGAAGATATCTGGTCTATAAACTTGTTCTGCTACTTTTTTCATATCAACTGGTTTAGCAATTTGTCCCCATCTATACATTTGAGTCATAAACCAAACCGCATGTGAATAGTATGGATAAGAAGCATAATTGTTTGCAAATACATTAAATGCTGGATTTGACTCTGTTTTTCCATTCATATACATAAATGTTCCTGTCATTGAGTTATCCAAAACATCCACTGGAGCATTCACATACTCTTTTTTTGAAAGTATTTTTGAAGCTTCTTTTCTATTTTCCCAACTTGCATCAAGCCACATAGAAGCTTCTAAAATAGCTTTGATAACTGCTTTTGTTGTTTCTGGATTTGCTTTTACGAAATCTGCTTTACTTCCTAAAACTTTTTCTGGTCCATTGTTCCAAATCTCATGTTTTGTAATCACTGTATTTCCCAATTTAGCCATAACAGCTCTCTCATTCCAAGGCTCTCCTACACAATATCCATTTGTATTTCCAGCTTGCATATTAGATACCATTGTTGGTGGTGGAAAAACTTTAAGTGTTACATCTGTATCTGGATCAATCCCACCAGCAGCAAGCCAATATCTAAGCTCATAGTTATGTGTTCCTGTTGGATATGTCATCCCAAACTCTACAGTATCTTTGTTTCCAGCTTTTCTTCTAGCTTCAAGTGCTTTTTTAAGATAACTTGCACTTACAGGTCGCACCGCTTCATTCATCCCTTGAGCTTTCATTTCGTTGATAAGTTTATTTTCTAGAGTGATTCCATTTCCATTATAATCAAGACTCATAACAGCATTCATAGGGATATTCCCATTGATACCTAATGTTGAAGCGATAGGCATAGGTGCTAACATATGAGAAAAATCATACTCACCGTTTCCTACTTTTTGTTGGATTCCAGCCCAACCACCACCTTCTTTTACTACATCAACATTGAGTCCATGTTTTGCAAAAAAACCTTTCTCTTTTGCTATAACAATCGGAGCACAATCCGTTAAAGCAATAAAACCTATTTTTAGATTTGGTTTTTCAACCGCTGCTAAAAGTGAACTTGCAAGAAGCGAAACTCCTAACCCTATTTTTAAACAACTCTTTTTCATTTTTATTTCCTTAAATTTTTCTAAGATGAAATCTTGTACTGAAACTATACTGCATGATTGTATTTTATTAATCATATTATTTGTATACTATTTATACAATAATCCTTAAACTTTATTAAGTTATGATGTTACAATACACATATATAAAATGAATTAAACAAAAGAGGATGAGATGATAAAATCAGTATGTGGATATTGTGGTGTTGGATGTGGTATAGAATTTGATGAACTAAAACTTGTAGGAGATTTGGCATATCCTACAAATGAGGGACTTATTTGTGCAAAAGGTGCTAGTGAATTACAATCTATCTTAACAACAACAAGACTTTTACGACCAAAATTAAGAGCAACTATAAAAGATGAATATAAAGATGTAAGTTGGGAAGAAACAATTGAAAAAATAGCTATTAAGATTTTACAAACCAATCCAAACAAAATAGCTTTTTACCTCTCAGGACAGTTGATGACAGAAGATTACTATATAGCAAACAAACTAGCAAAAGGATTTATTGGGACAAATCATATCGATACAAATAGCAGAACCTGTATGGCTTCAGCAGTTGTCGCTCATAAAAAAGTTTTTGGAGTAGATTATGTTCCTGTACGAATGGATGATTTAAAAGATTCTAATTTACTCATACTTGTTGGTGCAAATCCAGCTGAAGCTCATGTAGTATTTTTTAATAAAATAAAAAAACTCAAAAAAAATGGGCTTAAACTGATAGTTATCGACCCACGATTTACTGAAAGTGCAAAATATGCTGATCTTTATCTTCCTATAAAAGTAGGTACCGATATAGATTTTTTCAATCTTGTAGCAATAAGGCTTATTGAAGATAATAAAATAGATGAAGAGTTTGTCACAAACCATTGTAATGATTATGAAAGTTTAAAAAAACAACTCCTTAAATTGCCAAAAACAAAATTACTCAAACGAACAGGACTAAGTAAAGAGTTATTTGAGCAGTTTATCACTCTTTTTTATGAAAATGAAAATATTATAAGTGCTTGGACTATGGGACTTAACCAAAGTAGCCAAGGGGTTGATAAAAATATAGCACTTATCAATCTTCATCTTCTCAGTGGAAAAATTTGCAAAAAAGGGAATGGTCCTTTTTCACTTACTGGTCAACCAAATGCGATGGGTGGAAGAGAAGTTGGTGGATTATCAACTATGCTTGCGGTTCATTTGGATTATAATGAAGAAAATGTACAAAAAGTAAATGAGTTTTGGGGAACTTCTAAAACCCCTAAAAATAATGGTTTAACAGCAGTTGAAATCTTTGAAGAAGCACTAAATGATAATATTGAGGTGCTTATCATTTGCCATACAGACCCAATTTATCATCTTCCAAATAGAAGAAAAATGGAAAAAGCACTCTCAAAAATTGGATTAGTTGTAGAGATAAATGCTTACCAAAATAGTGAAACATCGTCATTTGCCCATATACGACTTCCCGCATCTCCGTGGGGTGAAAAAGAAGGTACCCAAACAAACCTTGATAGAACTATCACAAAACAAGAAAGACTTACAAGACGCTCAATTGATTGTAAAGATGATTGGGAGATTTTTCAACTAATTGCTCAAAAATTAGGGCTTGAAGATAAATTTAATTATAAAAGTCCTGAAGATATTTTTAAAGAGTATCAGCAAATGTGTTACCTTAGTAAAGATGCCCATCTTGATATCTATAAAACTAGTTATGAAGAGCTTAGAATCAAACCATTTGTGTGGGGAGAGGGGCTATTTGATGCAAAGGAGTTTATGACACCAAACAAAAAAGCAAATCTTTTTTTTGTAACCAATAAACTACTCTCTGAAAAAACAAATAAAATCTATCCATTTACACTTCTCACAGGACGAACACGAGATCAATGGCATAGTGGAACAAAAACCGCTTTTGTAGATAGTTTAAATAAATTTAAAAAACTCAACTTTGTCGAAATAAATACAGATGATGCAAAAGAATTAAATCTAAAAGATGGAGAAAAAGTTATTATTCAGTCGGTTCGTGGTGAAATTATCTCTTTTGCTAAAGTTGTAGATACGATTCTACCAAAAACAATTTTTATACCAATTACAAATAGAGAAATAAACTTTTTAACAGATGACTTACTTGACCCACTTTCAAAAGAGCCAGACTATAATCATAGTGCAGTAAAAATAAAAAAAATATATGAGACTAATTATGAAATTAAATAACTATCACTAAGGGATTTATTTTTTTCTATTAATAAAATATAAATCTCTTAGATTATTTTTATTCCCTAATCACAATAATTTATTTTTTGCTATAATCCCCCTTTTTAAAAAATAAATACGATTAAGGAATAATTTTATGTTTAAACAAGTTTTACCTCTCAGTTTTATCATTTCACTTCGATTTTTCGGGCTATTTATTGTATTGCCTGTTATTTCACTGTATACTCTCAGTTTTCCTGGTGCAACACCTCAAATTGTCGGTATTGTCGTTGGTGGTTATGCTATAACTCAAATGATTTTTCAAGTTCCATTTGGTGCGATGAGTGATGTCTTTGGTAGAAAAGGGACTATTATCACAGGTCTTTTACTTTTTGCTATCGGTTCTCTTTTATGTGCAATTGCAACCGATTTACTCACTTTACTTTTGGGAAGATTTCTTCAAGGTGCTGGAGCTATTGGAGCTGTTGTTACTGCTATGATTAGCGACCTTGTTAAAGAGGAACAACGACCAAAAGCTATGGCTATTATGGGTGGAATGATAGGGATAAGTTTTGCACTTGCTATGGGAGTTGGACCAGTTATCGCTGGATTTGCTGGGGTTCAGTCCCTCTTTTGGATAACAGTTGTTTTACCGCTTCTCTCCATCTTTATACTTATTAAAATGGTTCCAGATGCACCACAAGTTACTCATACCTACCATAACCATAGTAGATTGAGCTTTTTATTTAAAAATGAGATCATTCTGATGAATATCACAAACTTTTTGCAAAAAGGTTTGATGACTTTTGCCTTTATGATTATTCCTATTATTTTAACAAAAACTTTTGGTTGGGCTTTAACTGACCTTTGGAAAATCTATGTACCTGCACTTATTGCTGGTGTTTTATCAATGGGACCTTCTGCTATGATTGCTGAAAAAAGAGGAAAATATAAAGAGGTTTTACTTCTTGGTATCTTCTTTTTTATTCTTTCTTATTATTTAATAGGAAATGGAACAACAGAGACGATATTCATCCTCGGAGTCATCGTATTTTTTATAGGTTTTAATATGCATGAACCAATTATGCAGTCACTTACTGTGAAATATGCAAAAGTGCACGAAAAAGGGAAAGTTTTAGGGGTTTTTAATACTTTTGGATATGCTGGTACTTTTATTGGTGGACTTATAGGTGGAAGTTATTTACAAGAGATAGATGGAAGTTTTGCAAGTAGTTTATATGATATTTCAATGTTTATTGTTGTTATATCTATTGCTTGGTTTATTTTAATTATAACACTTCCAAATCCAAAAAAAATGTCAAATAGTTATCTTGAGATTGAGAATTTAGATGAAAGCAAATATGCTATTTTAGATACTCTTACTGGTGTTGATGAATGGTATATTAATAACACTGAAAAATTATTGATTGTTAAATACAACAATACACTCCTAAATGAAGAGACGATACAAAATACTATTAAAAAAGACTAAGGAACACTATGTTTGAACGATTTTTAAGATTCTTTCTTGTCAATTCTCGTATGAACTATACACTTTTTGTGTTAGTTTTTGCAATTGGTATCTGGTCTTATCAAAAAATGCCCAAAGAGGTGATGCCTACTTTTGAACTTGATATGGTTTCCATTAGTGGTAATTACACAGGGGCTAGTGTCGATGTCTTGAATAAAATGGCCGTTGTGGATATAGAAGATAGTGTTAAATCTGTTAATGGTGTAACAAGTGTTTCAACAGTTATCAGTCCTGGAAAATTTTTAATTATTTTGGAGTTTCAAAAAGGACTTGATAGATATGATATTCTTAATAAAGTAAAAGATTCAGTCACTGCAAATACCTCAAATCTACCTAAAGATATGGATGAACCAATTGTCAAACTTATGGATAGAAGTAAAGATTTGGTTGATTTAGCACTTACTTCAGAGACAAAAACAGTTGATGAGATGAAAGAGTTTGCAACAAAATTCAAAAGTAAACTTCATGGAATTGAGGGGATTAGTGAAGTTAATATCATTGGAGATAGTGATAAATTTTATGAAGTTATTTTAGATGATGAAAAAATCGAAGCCTATGGACTCAATAAAAATGAAATTTTTGAGAAATTAGCACTTATCTCTTATATCTTTCCTGTAGGTGAGATTGAAGGGGATGCTAAACATTATTATCTTTCCACTCATAATGGTGCAAAAACACAAGAAGAACTTGCCAATACTCTTATAAAGCTCCAAAACAGCACGATTTACCTACGAGATATTGCACAAATCAAGAAAAAATATGAAGATGCTACAACACTTTATTCTTACAATGGACAATATTCCCTTTCGTTATCTATCAAACAAAATGAAACAGCCAATGCTTTAGAAGTATCAAAAAACATTAAAAAATTAATAGAAAAAATAAACACCAAAGATATCAAAATCAATATCTCAAATGATGATTCAAAACGGATAGTTGATAGACTTAATGTTGTTTCGTCAAATATTTTATTTGGAATTATCCTTATTAGTATGCTTGTCGCACTTCTAATAAATACAAGGATGGCTTTTGTTATCATTTTAGGTATCCCAACCTCATTTGTGATAGGTGCTATTTATATGTATTTTTTTGGCTATTCTATCAATATTATCTCTTTAGTTGGTGTCCTTATTGCTATTGGTATTATTGTTGATGATGCGATTATTGTTAGTGAAAATATACAGCAACACATTGAGATGGGAATGGAACCCAAAGAAGCTTCTATTGTAGGAGCAAAAGAGATGGTTGAACCTATTTTTATTGCATCCATCACAACCGTGTTTTCATTTATACCACTTTTGATGATTACAGGAACTATGGGTGAAGTGATGAAACTTATTCCTATTGCACTCTCTGTTTTGGTTATTGCTTCTTTTATTGAAACTTTTATTTTTCTTCCTATCCATGCTTCCCATACCCTTAAAAGTAATAGCAAAGTAACTTCATGGGAAAAAGTCAACGTAATTTATAGTAGCATTATCCATTTTTTTATGCGGTGGAAAAAAACTTTTATTGTTTTGTTTATAATTTTAGTTCCTGTTTTAACAGTTCTTATGATAAAACAAAGTAAATTTCAAATGTTTCCTCAATACGATGTTAATAATGTAAAAATATCTATAAAAGCAAATGAAAATAATAGTTTGGAGGAATCTTTTAAGATAGTCCAACAAATTGAAAAAGAATTGTTAGCGAAAAAAGAACAATTCTTTATAAAAAGTATCTCTTCAACTGCTGGTTTTAGAAGAGATTCTGGAGGGAATACAGAAAGAAATCCTTATGTAATGTATATGACTATCGAATTTACAGATTTCAAAGGGAATAATATAGTGGAAAACTATATTTCTCCAGCACTCAGTTTATTTGAAAAAGATACCGTAGCTACACGAACAAAAACATCTATGCAAATAACAAAAATGCTTTCAAAATATATCAAAGAGAAAGACTTTAAAAAACAATTTCATCTTGAAGAGATAGATGTATTAGAGCAAAAAGTTGGACCAATTAAATCAGATATTCAAATAGGTTTGATGTCAAATAATTTACAGTTAACAGAAGTAAGTATTATCAAATTGGAAAAAGCTCTTAAAGATATCAAAGGGATAACATCGACTCAAAACTCTATTAAATATGGAAATGATGAAATAAAAATTGAAGTAAATAATTATGGGAAAAGTTTAGGGATTACTGAAAGTTTTGTAGGTTCATATTTATCAAATCTCTATTCAATTAGAACAAAATCAACTGCTTTTGATACTACACAAATGATTGATATCAAAATAAGAAGTAAAAATAAAGATGAAGTAGAAGGTCTTAAAAATACCCAAATTCCCCTTAGCGATGGGAGAGTCGTTTATCTCAAAGATATTTGTCATTTCCATATCAATAAATCTTTAGATCAGATAGTTAAAGATGATGGAGAACAAAATTTCTATCTTTATGCAAATGTTGATCCAAAAATAATTACAGCAAGTGAAGTATTAGAAAAATTAAATCCTCTTCTTGAAGAGATAAAAAATGGTGGTGTGAGAATAATTTTAAAAGGGGAAGCTGAAAAAAATAAAGATCTTAAAAATGATATGATGGCAGCTTCAGCACTTGCATTACTTCTAATTATGCTCTCATTACTGTACCTCTTTAACTCTTTTAGAGAAACACTGATTGTTATGAGTGTAATACCATTTTCATTTTTAGGAGTACTTTTAGGACATCAAATAATGGGTCTTAATCTTTCAATGCCTTCACTTATAGGTGCATTAGGATTGGCTGGTGTCGTAATCAATGATGGAATTGTTATGATGACATATCTTAGAACAGCAAAATCAATAGAAGATGTATTTGTAGGTGCTACGAGAAGATTTAGACCTATTGTTTTAACTACAGTTACGACACTTGTTGGGATGCTTTCACTTATTCTCTATCCATCAGGGGAATCTGCAATATTTCAACCAATTGCAGTATCTTTAGCTTTTGGACTTGGATGGGGAACAGTTTTAAATCTTTTATATTTACCAGTTATCTATACATTTAGTAAAAAATTAAAATAATAGGAATCAATTATGTTAACAAAAGAAAAAGCAATACAAAATCTTGATGAGATTATCAAAAAAGTAGAATTTGCAAGGCTTCAAGTGAGTCAGCACAAGATAGTGCAAATCGTAGGAGTAAGCAAATACAATACGAGTGATGATGTGGCAAATGTCTATAAAGCTGGACAAAGAGCTTTTGGTGAAAATAAAGTCCAAGACTTAAAACAAAAACAAGAAGAACTTGAGGAATACCCTATTTCGTGGCATTTTATAGGAACTTTACAAAAAAATAAAATCAATAATCTTATAGACCTCAATCCTGTTTTGATGCACTCTTTGGATAGTTTGGATTTGGCAGAGGAGTTGGATAAAAAGCTAAAAATTAAAAATAAAACTATGAATTGCCTACTTCAAATCAATAGTGCTTTTGAGGATACAAAATCTGGGGTTGAGCCAAAAGATGCAGTTGAGATATACAAACTTATAGGGGAAAAATACACAAATATCATACTCAAAGGGGTGATGAATATCGGAGCAAATAGTGAAAATAGAGACGATATCATCAAAAGTTTTCGTCTTACTAAAGAGATATTTGATAAGTGTGATGGAGCAGAAATTTGCTCTATGGGGATGAGTGGGGATTTCGAACTAGCGATACTTAATGGCTCAAATATGATACGAGTTGGAAGTGGACTTTTTAAAGCTTAACATTAACTTGTTAAGCTTATTATTTAGGTAATAAACTTAACTTAGATTTGAGTTTTTCATCATCTTTACTAGATTGTATGTCACTTACTTTTGTTGTGGCGATATCTGTAATTTGATGTTTATTTGCTAAATATTCAAGGATAGATTGAGCTCTCTTTTCCCCAAGTTTGATTAGGTCATTTTGTGTCACAACCTCTGATTCAATCAACTTTTTCACTAAAAAATTTCTATAATTTGTTTCAAACTCTTTTTCATCTTTATAGTCAGTTTGAAATTGTTGTTTATGTTTTTTGATATCTTCTATTTTTTTATCGCCCAATTGTTCTGCTATCTCTAAAGTTATCCCATCAAGTGAATCAAATTCCATCTCTGCTGATTGTGTTTTTGAAGCATTTTTTAGAAGCTGTTTTCTTTTTAATGCCTCTGTGTCTTTTTGAGCATCATAGTTTCCGCTAACAGATAATTTTAATTTTTTTCTTTTTGCCAAAATGGTCGCAACAGAATCTAACTTTTTTACTTCAGATGGTAAAACACTACTATCCCCGTAAGCAAATTCAATATCATCTATCTTATCATTATCAAGTCCAAGGATTGAGCTAAACATTTTAAATGGAGAGGTGATAATTTTTGTAAATACATTTCCTATCGTTTTCCAAACAATCTTTCCATATTTAAAATCAGGCTCATCAACATTTCCCTCTATTGGTAAATCAAGATGGATAATCCCATCGCTATCTTCTAAAATAGCGACTGCTAAACCAAGAGGCCACGGTGAACCACCAGCTTTCTCTTTTCCAAGTTGTATTTGATTGATAGAGACAATGTTTGAGCTTTGAAGTATTTTATTGTTGAGATTATAATCAAGATCTAAAAATAATCGTCCATCATCTATCGCATATCCCAAAAATTCCATTGAATATGGGGTGTATTGTTTAAGTTCAAGATTTTCAAATACCACTTTTATCTTTGCAAAATCTTTTGGGTTAGCAACATATACTTTTCCATTGATAAGTGCTGTTCCAATATCATCAACACTACCTTTGAGTGCTACAGTAGCATTTACATCAGTTGAAGAGGAGATATTTTCAACTGTACCATTAAGATTGCTGATATATGTTTTAAATGGCAATGGTAAAGATTCATCACTAAAATTTGCACTACTTTTTTGAATATATAATTTTTGTAAATCAAACTGGAAAGGATTTCCTTTCTCTTTTGTCGTTTCTTTTTGTGCAACTACAATTTGTTTTGTTTGATTGGTATCCTCTTTTGTATTTTGTGGTTGCTCACTATTTTTTGCTAAGCCACTAAAATTTAAAGTTTTTGATTTATCAAGATTGATATTTGTGTACAATCCATCAATGTTGAGTTGTTTTATTTTGAGTGCATTATTTTTTTGGCTAAATACAAATGGAGTAACACCTATTGTATTCCAGCCAAACAAAACAGAATTATCTCTATTATCATTTATAACCCAATCATTTAAAGATATTTTTCCATCAACAGATGCAAACTTATTTGTATAATCAAATTTTCCATTTGTAGAGATTTTTCCTCTGATTGGTTCTATATGGGTAAACTCTTTCATATATGGATTAAAGAGTGGAAGTTGTATTCCGTTGATTGCATAGAGCCCATTTAATCGCATCGTATCAAGTCTAGCTGTTGTATCAAGTTTGATTTGCGAGGTTTGATTGAGATAGGTATCGAGTGTAAGATGGAGCTCTTTTGTTGTAACACTTCCTAGATTAGTCACTTCAAGATTAAATCTATCTATCAAAAAAGGAACTCTTGGATTTGGAACCTCATCGTAAATATCGAATTTTCCATTTTCTATCGCGATTTTAGAAATCATATAATCCCAAGCTTTCTCTTTTTTTGGAATTGTAGTTTGTTTGTCCCCTTTTTTCCCTCTTGGGATAAAATCTTCTAGGTCAATTTTTCCATTTGAAACTCTTTTGAGATTTAAAGTTGGATTTATAAAACTTACTCTATCTATGATGATATTTTTATTTTGAAGGTCACACTCTTTGATATCGGTGAGTATTTTATCTAACAAAAAGATTTTTTTATCGTTGCTTAGTTGTGTTACTGCAATATTTTCAATCGCAAGATTTGCACCAAATGGAGTATCAAGATTTGAATTAAAATCAGAACTTCGAACTTTAAGATTTTCCACCATCACTTTATATGGTTTTTTTGGGCTTTTATCTATAAAGATTGATTTAGCAATTCCAACTTCCAAATCTTTCACATTAAATTTGAAAGTTTGTAGCTCTTTTTTATCAAAACTACCAACAAGGGCAAGAGTTAGATTTGATTGAAAATCTACCAAACCACTTGTTTGGAATGCAGAATTAAGAGTTATTTTTGTTACATCTTTAAAATCTTGTGTTGTATCAAGATTTACAATCCCAAAATCAATATTTTTTAGATTTGCGATAAGTTTTTGGGGTGTATCTGTATCATTGTAAGCAAAATCTCCATTTTGAATTTTAAAAGAACCGATATGAAGTTTTAAAGGCTCTTTACTCTCTTTTTTCTCTTCATCTTGTCCTAAAGCCAAAAGATATAAAAAATTAAACTCCCCATTTTCGTATTTTTCTATATTGATAGATGGGGTATCGATAAAAATATTTTGAAGGTATATTTTATTTTTTTGGAGTGTATCAAGGAGATTAAAATCTACATTGATATGTTTGATTGCTATAAGTTTTGAATCTTTTGGAGTTGTTAGTTTGATATTATAAAGATTGAGTTCAAATGAAAATGGATTGAAAGTTGCTTTTTCTATTTTGCAAATATTACTTTTTGTCAACTCTTGTAATTTTTGAGGGACGATATTTGTAAGAATATATGGAACACCGTAAAATCCAACGATACTATATAGCCCAACAGCACCTATTCCACCATATAAAGAGAACTTTGCTATTTTTTTCATATTCAATTTAATCATCTTTTTACCCATCTTTTAAATAGCCTATCTGTTTTTATACTTTCATCTAAAGGCTCATAATTGACTATATATTCTACCAATCTTTTAGCTAAATAAGGGGCAAGTACAAAACCTCTTCCCCCTACTCCATTGCATATAAAAAGGTTTTTATATCTTGTAAATCTTGTTGGAACTACATTTGTTCCATTTTTAAGATAGGGAAACTCCTCTATCGTTTTAGTGCTATCTATTAACTCACCAACTATTGGAAAATAATCACTACTGCTAGCTCTTGCTCCACCGTGCATGGCTACAACTTCTATATCTTCTAGTTTCACAATATCATTTGCTTTTTTTAAAAGCTCATCCGTATCTTTATCACTTACAGCTCTTTCTTCAACAAATCTATGATGGGTAGCACCGATTGAAAGTTTATGGGTTGTGGCGTCTAGTGGAGTAGATTTTGAAACTGAACACTCTTTGTGATAATTGACAGATGTCTTAGTTGAGGTTTCTATATCTATCCTTTGACCCCAAACAGCTCTTATATCAATATATTTTTCATCCAAAAGCTTTGTATTTGCTCCAGTTGTAAGAATAAGATTTTTTGTAGTTATTTCATTATTGATTATCCAATTTACTCCATTGTACTCAATTGAAGTCACTACATAACTTAGTTTTTTTTCAATATCTTTTGTAAGTGTTTTGCATATCTCATGACTTTTTACAACTGAGCCAATAGGGAAAAAATAACCATCCTCTTTTTTTTCAAAAGGAAAATCAATAAAAGGGATATAACTTTGGAATTTTTCTTCATCAACTCGATCTTTTGGAATTCTTATTGTTCCGCAATTATCAATAGATTGAGGGGTATTTTGTTTGTAAAACTCTATTGAAAACAAAAGAGAAGTTGTAACTAAATCTTTAAACCCATTTGGTTTACCAAGCAAAGGGGAAAGAAAAGCTCCAGCAGCACCACTTGCCCCTTTTGCTACATCATCAAGCTTATCAATAAGAAGTGTATTTGAAGTGTATTTGGAGAGTTCATAAGCTACACAAGAGCCACAAACTCCACCACCGATGATAAGATAATCGTATACTTTCACTGAAATTTTTAAATTGTGATTTCTTTAATATCAGCTATGTTTTTAAAAGCTTTATAAACAAGCCCTATAAGATTTCGTCTATTTTGCTTAATAGCCTCATTTTCGTGATTGACAAATACATTTGTGAAAAACTTATCAAGATTTGATTTTAGACTAAATAATGCTTCAAGTTCCTCATCATAAGTTGGATAGTTTTTAGAAACAATCACATTATAAGCTTCATACAATTCACCCTCTTCACTATCTTCAAACAATCCACTATCAACTTTAACATTATCAATGTTGAGGTCTTTAATAATATTTGCAACCCTTTTAAAAGTAGAGCTAAATTCACTAAAATCACTACTATTTACGATTGGATTGAGCGCATAGATTTTTTGAGAGATTTTTAAAATATCACCTTCACCACTTGCTAACACAGCTTTTACTACACTTGGATTGATATCACTAAAAATTTTAAATAGTCTATCATTGAAAAACTCTATCACTTTTTTTATATCTATATTTTGGTAATTTCTAGATAATTCAAGTAAAGTTTTGTATATATCTAAATTATATTTATTTATTATACAAATTCTCACTATTCCAGCTGCTGCTCGTCTTAGTGCAAATGGGTCACGACTCCCTGTAGGTACCATTCCAACACTAAATAATGCTAAAAGATTGTCTATTTTATTTGAGAGTGCAACTATACTACTAAAAAGACTTGAAGGGATTTCGCTCTCTTCCCCTGTTGGTAGATATTGCTCTTTAAGTGCTATACAAAGTTTCTCATCTTCTCCAGCTAATGAAGCATAGTAATATCCCATAAGCCCCTGTAATTCCGTAAATTCATACACCATATCAGTTGTCAAATCAGCTTTACTTATCATAATAGTTTTAGCCAATAATTCTTTTTCATTAAGACCTAAAGTGTTAGCTAAATAATCCCCTATAAGTGCTTCTCTTTCACATTTATTGTACAAGCTTCCAAGCCCTTCAACAAAAGTGATGTTTTTAAGTCGCTCATTTGAGAGTCCATTTTTAATATCATTTTTCCAAAAGAACATCGCATCACTTAGTCTTGGTCTTAAAACCTTCTCATTCCCACTAATAATATGGCTAAAATCTTTTGTATATGAATTTGAAACAACAATAAAATTGTTTACCAATTTTCCATCTTTGTAAACACCAAAATATCTTTGATTTGCTTTCATAGAGTTGATAATAACTTCATCTGGGAGCTCTAAAAATTCCTTATCAAAAGTACCTAAAAGTGCTGTTGGGTACTCTGTAATCGCCACAACCTCTTCTAATAAATCCAAATCGATCTCAACTTTGATGTTATGTTGTGTTTCAAGGTGTGCTATTTGATCTAATATCGTTCTTTTTCTTTCTTCAGGGAAAAGGACAATTCCATTTTTCGCTAATCCATCAAAATATTCACTTGCATTATTAAAACAGAGTTTTTCATAACTAATCATTCTATGGATAAAAGTTGTTTTAGCCGAATTTACTCCAAAAAGTGAACCTTCTATCAGCTCATCACCGAGAAGTATAGTCAGTCCTCTAATAGGTCGTATAAAACTCTCACTCAAACTTCCCCATCTCATAGATTTTCCAAAGTCAAGTTTTTTGATGAAATTATTTACCATCTCACCTAATAAATCTTTTGAATGCTTCCCTTTTTGCTCTTTTGCAAAATAAAGCACTTCATCTTTTCCATTGTGTTTTGTAGAAATTTGTGAGATATCTACACCACATTTTTTAGCAAATCCAAGTGCAGCACCTGTTGGTTCACCATCTTTGTAAGCAATTTTGATTGGTGCTCCAAAGATCTCTAATACGCTATCATCACCTACAACTTTAAATTCTCTGTGCCAAAAAACTAATCTTCTAGGAGTATAGTAAAACTCAAATTCACATAAAAGATTATTCTCTTCTAAAATCTCAGCCCATTTTTTTTCAATATTTGGTAGTTCGTTTAAAAAAGGGATAGCAGGTAATTCCTCTGTTGCTATCTCTATAAGTAATGGTTGTATCATGTATTATTTTCCCCTTTTGTTCCATTTTTTTTATTTTTTGATTTATTTGTTTTTTCTATTTGCTCTAATCTTTCTTTTTCTCGTTTCTCTTGTATCTCTTTTCTCATCTTATTTTTTTCAACCATTTGTCTATTGAAACCACCAATAATAACAAATAAGATTAAAATAAAAAGTATTATAACAATAACGTCTATCACTTCTTTCATTTTATAAGCCCTTCTAAAAAATTATTATAAATCACACCATCAATCCCATTTTGTGCGATATTTTCAATCATCTCATCACTTTGAATAATAACTAGAATTTTACTATCAAACATATAGTGCTCAGCTACTTTTTGGATTTCATTTGCCTTATTTTCACTACAAATAAGATATTTTGCTCCAAGTGTATTTCCAAAAATAGCCTCTTTGATATCAGAAACAAAAAGAGCATATGGAAGTTTATTAGAAAAACAATAGTTCATAATCTCCAAATCATACTTCAAAATAAGTGTGCTATTAGATGGCGTATTTTTGATATCATCGATAGATTCTATCTTCACAAAGGTATCACACTTAAGATATTTATTTCCAACTATAATCATACAAGATCACCTATCTTGGAAGACAATGCTCAGAACAATAATATTTTCCACTACTTAAAATTGCCTCATCTTTTGAAAGATAAGTACCACAAGTTGGACAAGATATCAATTCCTCTTCTATTTGTTTTGTTTCATCATTAATTTGCTTTTTTTTGTTAAAAAAGAATTTGTAAACCAAATAAGCAACAACGATGAAAATTAAAATTTTTACTACCATTTATTTGTTCCCTTTTATATAAAGATAATTTCTATACTCACCAACACTAATAATTTCATAGTTTAGTGCTCCATTTGCTGCAATCTCCTCTTCACAGATACTCCCCTTATAAAATAAGTATGCTGTGTTTTCATCTGAAATATTTTTTGTTAACTCTAACAAAAGCTCTGTATTTGTAACCGCTCGTGAAGTTACAAGCTCAACTTCTATAGTAGTCACATCTTCTACTCTTTTTTGGATAACTTGAACATTTTTAAGCCCTAAAATATTTTTTGCATAGTTTAAAAAAGCAGCTCTTTTTGCTCTTGGCTCAATAAGTGTGCAAGAACTTTCAGGTTTTGCAATCGCTAAAATAAGCCCAGGATAACCAGCTCCCGTTCCAACATCAGCAAAAGATTCAAAGTGATTTAAAAACTTTAAAGGGTAAAGACTATCAATAATATTTGCTTCAATATCCTTATCATTTAAACTTGCTGGGGAAGTAAGATTATGCACTTTTCCCCATTCTTTTAGAAGTGATTTGAATTTTTCACATCGTTCATAAAATAGATCATCAAATTCTAAATTAAGATTGGTAAATTCCCTTTTTAAAGTATCATTTTTCACTTATATCAGATGCCCCATTTCTTCTTTTTTAACTGACATATAACCTTTATTCTCATTTGTTTGTCCAACTATAATAGGGATTCTATCAACTATCTCTACTGTCATTTTGTTCAGTTTATCTGGATTATTTGTGATTAAATTTATCTTGGTTATTCCATAATGTTTAAAAATAAAATCAACTATTTCATAGGTTCTTGCATCACTTGCAAAGCCTAGTTGATGGTTTGCTTCAACTGTATTAAACCCCTTATCTTGAAGGTTATAGGCATTAACTTTATTCAAAAGTCCTATGTTTCTTCCCTCTTGTCGCAAATAGATTACCATTCCTGTATGCTGATTGATATAATCCAAGGCATAGTTAAGTTGTGCTTGACAATCACATTTTATACTTCCAATGGCATCTCCAGTAAGGCATTCAGAATGGATTCTTACATTTACAGGCTCTTGATACTCTTTCGTCATAACAACAAGATGCTCTTTAAATCCTTCTTTAAAAGACTGAATTAAAAAATTTCCATGTTTTGTTGGAAGATTTGCTATATTTGAAATTTCTATATTCATAACGATACATTACACCCTTTATTTTTAAAAGTATGGATTGTACCTAACTTTTACTTTGGGAAATATCTAATGGAATAATTACTTTAAAATTAGCACCTAAATATTCTTTTTCCTGATAAATAAAAGTTTTATTTGCCACTTGAATTTCTCCACCCATATGGTCAACTACCATTTGGTGAGTCATATATAGTCCAAGTCCTGTCCCTTGGCTTTGATGTTTTGTTGTAAAATAGGGCTCAAATATTTTTGAAATAATATTTTTTGGGATTCCCCCTGCACCATCTTGAATCTCAATAACACCATTTGATTTTGTTTTATCTATATAAACTTTCAAAACAATAATTCTATCAATAAAAGCTATGTGATTTTCAACTAAAATATCTTTTGCATTATTAAGAATATTCAATACAACTTGTAAAAGTTCATTCTCTAATCCGTTTATTTCAATATCTTCATCCATTTCTTGAATAATGATAATTTTATTTTTTTTCATGTTACCATCAATGAGTTTTAAAACTTTTGATACGGCATCATGAAGTTTAAATATTGTAGTTTGCTTGTCATCTCTTAAAAAATTTTTAAAATCTTCAATAGTGCCAGATAAAAACTCTGCACTCTCAATTATCGCTTCAAGTTGTTCATGTATCTCCTGTTCATCAATCATCCCAAGGTCATGGCTTAATAGCACAGAACTAGCAGATATTGTGATTGCATTAAGAGGTTGTCTCCATTGATGAGCTATATTTTCCATCATCTCACCCATTGAAGCCATTTTTGATTGTTGGTGCAAAATATCTTCATTTCTTTTAATTTCAGTCAAATCCAAAATTGCTATGATTTTTAAATCTCTATTCTCTAGCTTTATATTTCGCTCTTTTATCTGAGCAGGGAAAAGAACATCATCATTTTTTACCATATCAGCTTCAAATTCATGATTGATTTCATTTTTTAAAAGTTCTTCTTTATCGTATTTTGAAATAGTTTTTGGAACAAAATCAAGGATATGAACACCCAACATTTCATTTCTATCTTTATATTCAAACATTTTTATTGCTTCTTCATTGACATCAACACAAATATTATCCTCAAACATCAAAAGTGCTTCCATTGTTGCATTTGCCAAAGCTTTAAAACTTCCAAGGACACTTTCTATCTCTTTTTTTTGAAGTTCAATTTCTCTTTTTTGCTTAATATTATCAGCCCATAAATCAACTTTGAGTACAAACTCAAGCTTTTGAATTGGTGATTTTACAAAATCTGAAAGTCCATTTGCCATGTTTTGTTGTAAAGCTAATAAATCATAATTTCTGGACACAGAGATAACTGGAAGATTGTTTGAAAAGATTTTTCTAGCTTTTTTCAAGATATCCATACTATCCATATCTGGTATGTTGACATCAATCAAAACAAGTGAAAGATGTTCTAACTTATCAAGTTTTTTCCATGCACTCGCCCCATTTTGACACAATATAACATCATATCTTCGAAGTCTAAGAAGTTCTGCTATCAAATCCCTTGTTTCATTTTTACCTTTTACAACCAAAATTGTTTCGTATGAATTTAAAATCAACCGTCTAATAAGAGTCTCAATCTCATTGATAATATTCAAAAGATTCCCAAGTTTGACACTATACATCAAAAGATTAAATATTGAAAACTCTTCTATTTTAGCAGTATTGTGATCAGGAGTTAAAAAAACAATCCCACAATCAGTTAAATTTTGAACATCTCTAATCACATTTTTTTCATAATCACCTGAAGCAGAACTATTGATAATAACTAAATCAATCATTTCCATTCTTAAAATATCATAAGATGATTCTAAAGTATCTGCCACAAAACAGTTGTATTCCTTCTTTGAAAGCGTTGTAAAAATTAGGTTTGATCTATTCGTCCCAATTTCAATAATTAATATATTGAAGTTCTCTTTATTTTTCATCTTTTTTTTCCTCAGCTTTTGCTTTACTTTCTATCGTTTCACCTATTTTAGAAAATTCTATTAAATCCTCTGTTGTTACGATATTCTTATCTAAACTCAATAAACAAGCCTTTAAAACCTCTACAGTACTGAGTGTATCTTCATAAGCTCTATGGTGGTTTTCTATTTCGATATTCAAATTTTCCTTAAGCGATTTCAAACCATATTTTTGTGACTGAATCGTTCTCATAGCCAAATCAATTGTGCAAAGTTTTCTATTATACAATTCTCCTAAATGGTATTTTTTGAAACTATTACTTATAAAATTATAATCAAAATCAACACTATGTGCTACAAAAACATCATCTTCTAAAAAAATTTTAAATTCCTCTAAAACTGTCTTTAAATTTGGAGCATCTTCTAACATTGCAGGTGTTATCCCTGTTATCTCTTGGACTTTTTGAGGTATCTCTTTACAGTAAACTAAAGATTGATATTCTTCAATTATCACTCCATTTTTCAATTTAATAGCAGCTATCTCTATAATTTGTCCTGATTTTGGATTTCCACCACTTGTTTCAATATCAACAACACAAAATACTTGGTCTTTTATCAGGTTCTCTTTTGTTTTAAGATGAACAAAATCATCCCTAAAATAGATTGGATATCCATTTGAAATCAACAGTTCTGTTTCAAGTTCAACTGAGTTATAAAAAGTATCATGATTTTTTAAAATAGTATTAAACTGTATAATACTTAATGGTCCTTTTAGTAGTTTGCTATTTAACTTATTAATATAATTCATTAACTGCTTTTACGAAGTTTATCATCTTCTTTTTATCTTTTTTTCCTTTTGATATCTCTACACCACTACTTATATCAACTGAATAAAAGTTATACCCCTTTAACTCTTTAACATTTTCACTATCTAAGCCACCTGCTAAGATAATTTTAGAGCAATCAATACCATCAAACCAATCTAGATTCAGCCTAGTTCCCATACCCCCATACCCTTCTACAAAAGCATCAATAAGCCTAAAAGTATCTTGATTTTGTATCACATCTTCTTTTGATTTTGCTCTTACAACTTTTATAAATCTTATCTCTAAATGATCAAAAATAGTTTCATTGTCGGTTATAATTTGGGCTAAATCAATATTCGATTCTTTGGAGACTTGATTGATAGTTTCAGCAGTTTCATTTACAAACAGTCCAACTGCTTGGACAAATGGAGGAAGTTTTTCAATAATAAGTTTTGCATCAATTGGCTCTATATATCGTGGACTTGGTTTATAAAAAACAAACCCTAGTGCATCAGCTCCAGCATAACAAGCATCCATAGCATCTTCTAGATTGGTTATGCCACAAATTTTGATTTTCATTAGATTTGTAAACTCTTTATTGCATTTTCATAAGAAACATTTGTAAACACATAGTTTCCAGCAACTACGACATCAACGCCAGCTTCTTTTAGAAGATGGATATTTTTATCTCCAACTCCACCATCGACCTCAATTAAACAATTTGGATTTCTTTTATTGATAAGCTCTTTTAGTTTTTTTGCTTTTTCCAATACACTCGGAATAAATTTTTGCCCACCAAATCCAGGATTGACCGACATTAAAAGTACCATATCAAGGTCTTCCAAAAGATATTCGATTGACTCAGGTGGTGTGTGGGGATTGAGTACGATTGCTGGAGAGATTCCATAATCTCTAATTTTTTGAATAAGTCTATGGGGATGTTTCTCTTCTTCAATATGAAACGAAATATACTTTGGTTTTAAAGGTGCAAAAAGCTCAACAAAAAAAGTGTTGTTTTGTACCATAAGATGAATATCAAGAGGTTTTGTAGCTATCTTAGCGACGCTACTTACCACAACTGGTCCAATAGTAAGATTTGGGACAAAATGTCCATCCATTACATCCACATGAACCAAATCACAACCGCCATCACAAATAGCTTGTATCTCTTCGTTTAATCTTCCAAAATCTGCGCTTAAAATTGATGGTGCTACTAACATATCATATTTTCCTAACTAATATTTTATTTTTTTAAGAGATATATTTTATCTAGTAAAACTTATGTTTTCATCATTTGTTATTAATTAATCAAATATTATGTTACTATTGCCGAAACTTTAGGACACAAAATGATAACTTTCCCTTTTTTAAATGAAAAAAACTCAAATTTGACAAGGGTAAGCGAATATATCTATTCCCCTATAGCATCACTTGATGAGATTATTCCATCTTCTCTCAAACTCTACACAAATCCTTATTATGAGTATCCATATATATTTGAAAAAAGTGAGTATGATTTTGATTATTTAAAAAATTATGTTCACAATCATTTTGATGATAAAGCAGAGATAGGCATCATTCAAGGAGAAAAGGGAATTTTTTTACCCAAAACAAATAAAGCGATTCGTAATACCTTTAATATTATTTCAAAAAATGATTTTATAGAGGAATACAACAAATTCTTTGAAACAAAAAGAGCTGGAATTGAGAAGTTTTTTAATGTCTCTTTACTCAAAGCAACATCCCCACAAATACTTATCTACAAAGAGGGTTGTTACTATAAAAGACATAGTGATAATTGTAGTGAAATTTTTGAAGATGGTAATTTGGTTTTGTTTAAACCAGTAGCACCTGCTAGAATCATCACAACAGTCCTTTTTATCACTTCACATAAAGAAAATCCAAAAGATGATTTTGAGTTTAGTGGTGGGGAATTGGAATTTGATTTTCTACTTGATGGAGAAAATAACACTATCTCCATAAAACCGCAAGAGGGAGATTTTGTCTCCTTTTTTAGTAATCCTTACTATTCCCATACCGTCAAAGAGGTAACAAAAGGGACAAGAATCTCTATAGTGCAATGGCATAATGCAATAGTGCACTAAATACCTATTGCTAATTAAGAGCCTCTAATTTTTTCTCATACATTTCACTTAGTTCATCGTATTTATTTTGATTTGTTGCTAGCAAAGCAAATTTTCCTTCGATGTTTTTTTCAAAATTAGCAAGATTTTTTGTAAGTTTTACAATCTCATCATTATTATTTTGCGTAGAGGCAACTATCAAATCATCCTTTGTTTTTGCTGCCATCCCTTCAAGTCTCTCTATCTCTTTTTCAAGTTTATCAAGCTCTTTTTTAAGAGGTGTAAGGATTTTACTTTTTTCAGCTATCACTTCACTTCTTTCTCTTTTAGTATCCTTCACTGCATCACTTTTTTTCTTTTTAGGACGATCATCAAACTCTTCATCTTCCCAACCAATTTTTTCTAAAAACTCATCGTAAGTTCCATTAAAAAACTCAGCCCCTTCACCACTAAACACCACTAAACTATCACAAGTTGCTCTTAAAAGCTCCTCTGAGTGAGTTACTATGACACTAGAGCCCTCAAAGTTTTGAATAGCTTCAGTAAGAGCTGCAATAGAGTCCATATCAAGGTGGTTTGTTGGCTCATCTAGGAAAAGTAAGTTTACTTCACCAGCGATGATTTTCCCTAGCATAACTCTACTTTTTTCTCCACCTGAAAGAAGTGAAATTTTCTTCTTCGCATTATCACCACTAAACATCATCAACCCGCAAATATTTCTAACTGTTGATTCTCCAAGTTTTGAATTAACACTATAGATTTCATCCATAATGGTATTTTTTGGATTAAGATGGTTAATGTTTGTTTGTCCAAAATGCCCAAAAGTTACAGAGCTATTGTACTCAACCTCTCCACTAAGTGGTTTTAGCTCCCCTGCTATAACATTAAGAAGTGTCGATTTTCCTTTCCCATTTTTCCCTATGATTCCTACAGTTTTCCCTTTTTCTAACACAAATGAAACGTTTTTAAATAAGATGTTTTCAGGAGTGTATCCAAAGCTTACATTTTTTACATCGAGTAAAATTTTCGCAGGAGTCGCTTTGTATTTAAAATCAAAACTTAGAGTTGAGTCATATCCCAAATCTTCTAAAATATCCATCTTTTCAAGTTGTTTCACTTTTGATTGGGCTAAAGTTGCTGTTGCCGCCCTTGCTTTATTTTTTGCGATAAAATCTTCTAGTTCTTTGATCTTTTTCTCTTGAGCTATTTTTTGTTTTTCGTGATGCTCTTCATTTGCAGCTATTTGTCCATAAAATTTATCTGTACCACCTTTGATGATAAAGAGTCCTCTTCTTATAATTCCCATCGTATGAGTTGTTACTGCATCCATAAAATCTCTATCGTGAGTGATAATAATAACTTCCCCTTCAAAAGCTTTCAAAAATCCTTTGAGCCATCTGATTGATAAAATATCAAGGTAGTTGGTTGGCTCATCAAGTAAAAGCATATTTGGTTCTGTAAGAAGAAGTTTTGCAAGGTTAATTCTAATCTGATATCCACCAGAAAACGATTTTGGGTCTTTTTGTAAATCATCATGACTAAAACCAAGTCCAAAAAGGATTCTCTCAACCTTATAGATACTATATTTATCATCTTCAGCTAATGCAAGAGCTGTTTCATCTACAAGAGTTTTTTCACTAAATTCAAAATATTGCTTTAAAGCACCAATTTTATACCCTTTTGGGATATTGATATCCCCACCATCTGATTGCTCTTCACCAAGAATAAGTTTAAATAAAGTTGATTTTCCACTTCCGTTTCGTCCAACTAATCCAATTTTATCACCATAATTCATTCGTAAATTTATATCACTAAAAAGCTCTTGTGAGCCGTATCGTTTTGTTAAATTTGAAAGTTCTATCATTTTTTCTCTTTCTGTTAATTTTTTCCAAATATCTTTTTGGTTATTTTTTAAAATGCGAACTATACCATATCTCTTTTTATCTTGCGCCTAAATGAAATTTTTGATGTTTATTTAAATAAAGTCTAATATCAAAGAAGCTCTCTTTAGCGAGGGAGAAGAGAGAACTATTTTTAATATTTTATCTTGTAAAACAAGTTCTCATAACCCTCTTTTCTTTTATTAAAGGCACTTTTTGTAAAGTTATTTTTAATATCTAAAATATCAATTGCAAGGCAATTATCCCCTTTTCTCCCTATTCTTCCAAGATATTGGATAAGTCGTCCACTATAAGATATGGGTGTCGCAAAAATAATTGTATCAAGATGGGGAAAATCTATCCCCTCTCCAAAATAAGAGGAGGTTGCAAGAACTAAACTCGAATCTTCAATAAGTTGTAAATTTTTCTCTTTCTCTTTTTTGCTTAAACTGCCGTGGATTGCAACATAAGGGATTTTTTCTTTATCCAATAAAAAGGTAAGATTATTGATATGTTCGATTCTATCAGTTAAGATGAGTATTTTTCTTTTTTGGTGAAGTTTTATTTGCCTAAGGATAAGTTGGTTTCGTTCATCATTGTTGATGATTTCATTGATTAAATCGCCAAAATTATCACATTCACTCTCAAAATCACTTTTGATAATCTCCACAACTTTTTTATTTGTTTTTTGAGATTTCACCTCATAAGAGATATTTCCAAGCTGTTGAAAAAGTATCGGATCCATCCCATCTTTTCGGTTTGGTGTTGCACTAAGTCCTAAAATATATTTCCCATAAAACTGTTTGATGATATTTTCAAAAGTAAGTGCTGGGATATGATGACACTCATCTACTATCACAAAAGAGTAGTTTTGGATTATTTGAGGATTGTTTTTCAAACTTTGCATTGTTGCGATATCAAGATGATTATTAAGAGTATTTTGACTTTTCCCAAGTATCCCTATCTCATTTTTAGAAATTCCTAAATACTCTTTAAACCTTTCAATCCATTGGTCTAACAACATATTTTTATTCACTATAATAAGTGTATTTACCCCTCTAATTGATATCATCTGTGAAGCAATAAGTGTTTTTCCAAATCCAGGGGGTGCAACAAAGATAGAGAAATCTTTTTTCTTAATAGCTTCTATACAAACTTTTTGCTCCTCTCTTAATGTGTATTTTAAAGTTGGGAAAATTTTCTTTTGCTCCAATCTTTCATCTTTGATTTGGTATTTAATATTGGCACTATTTAGTACCATTATCACATCTCGCATAAGTCCTCGTGGAAGTTTTAAAGTATGCTCTTTAAGTTCAAATCCAAAGATTTTAGTTGGTATGCCAAAAATTGGTTTTCGTAAATTTTGTAAAATTTTGATTTGTGGATTTGGAAAAATTGCGAGATTTTTAAGTTCATTTATAAGTGAGCTTGAGAGATTTTTTGTTGGAATATAGATGCTATCTTTGAGGGTAAAAGAGAAAACAGAATTTTTTTCTATTTTCTCTTCAAGATGTTTGATTTTCTTTTCTATCTCACTTTTTTGTCTATAAAGATTTTCAAGCTCTTGTTTTAGGATTTCCATACAAAAGCTATCCCCTATTCTCCATCTTCATATTCATCATCATAATACTCTTCATCGTCATCATAAAAGTCATCCTCTTCAAAGCCATCATCACTTTCAATATAAAGCTCTTTTGGAACCATCAACTCTTGATAAACAACATTGAGTTCATCATCGTCTATTCGTTCCCCTTTTTTTCTAGCAACAATTCTAATCGGAACACCTTCAAAATCAAGATATTCCCTTAAAATATTGATAAGATACCTTTTATAACTAAAGTGCAACATCGACGGTTTATTCATTACAAGTGCCACTGTTGGTGGATTTGTATTGAATTGTGTTGCAAAATAAATTCTTAATCTATTTCCATTTGGACTTGGAAGTGCATGTCGTTGAATCGCTTTTTTAATAGTTGCATTTAGCACTGAAGTTGAGATTCGTTTGTTGTAATTTTCAAAAATCGTAAGGATTTTATCTTTGAGTTTATCTATATTTCGCCCAGTTTTTGCAGAGACTGCCATAATTGGAGCATAATATAAAAATCTAAATCTATCTCTTACCTCTTTTGTAATTTTCTCATAAGTGTCCATATTTTCATCCCATTTGTTAAGGACAATAATCACACCCAAACCAAATTTATCAACAAGCCCAGAAACTTTCTCATCTTGGTCAGCAATAGGAACACTTGCATCAAGGACAACCAAAGCGATATTTGACTGCTGAAGCATATCTTCTGTTCTCATTAAAGCATATTTTTCAATCCCAAGGATTTTTCCTCTTCGTCTAAGCCCTGCTGTATCAACAAAGGTTATTTTCTTATCTTGATAGATAAATGTCTCATCAACTGGGTCGATTGTAGTTCCAGCTATTGGACTTACAACACTTCTCTCTTCTCCGATGATAGCATTTAAAATAGAGCTTTTTCCAACATTTGGTTTCCCAATAATCGCTATTTTAATATGATTTGGATCAATCTCTTTTTTTACAACAACTTCTTGTTCTTTTCTTTTTCTTCGTGACTCTCGTATTGGCTCACTAAAATCTTCATCTTCATCCTCTTCATTTTGAAGAGCTTTTGCATTTGCCTCAATCTCCTCTTCACTCATAGGAAGTTGCTCATGAAGCCATTCAAATAACTTTACAGTCCCCCTGTTATGAGTTACCGAAATTGGAAACATTCTCTCCTCATCTATCCCAAAACTATAAAATTCCCAAAGATTTTCTTTCTCTTTATCATTATCGATTTTATTAACCACAAGTGCTAAATTTTTCCCAAGTCTTTGAAGTGCATAAAAAAGTTCACTATCTTTCTCATCTGGAATTTTTTTCCCATCAACCATAAAAAGTACAATATCAGCCTCTTTTGCAGTTTCTATCGCTTTTCTTTTTACATTTGAAAAAATTGCATCATTTGTATCATCAATCCCACCAGTATCAAGCATCATAGCTTCTCTGTTTAAAATTTTCACTTCCCTTCTTCTTACATCTCTTGTGGTCCCAGCAAGGTCACTTACTATCGCCACTTTTTTCTTCGCAATTCTATTAAATAATGAGCTTTTCCCAACATTTGGTTGCCCTATTAGTGCTATTTTTGTCATCTATTTCCTTAGGTTTGTTCTATCTTTGTATCTAAAATAAAATTTTTGCATTGATATAATTCCCTCTGAGATTCATATCATATTTTTCATGTACATTATCTTTGTTTGTTGTTTTCCAGCTATTGTATCTGTATCCATAGCTGATATACATATTTCTCATCATTCTATAGTTGATAGAATATTTATAATCTTTTGCTTCATCATCACCTATTGCAAGAACTGAAGTTTCCGCTTTTAAAACTGTATTTA
>RRZU010757079.1_pt1 | contig 30550 bp, 50 predicted proteins | sample 2165561 | NCBI WGS metagenome assembly RRZU01 (sample SAMN10456909, study PRJNA506462) | wastewater metagenome | isolation source: wastewater sludge | place: USA: Moscow, Idaho | reverse complement strand
GGGGCCACACGCAGGCAAGCGCAGGCCGAAGGGCCGGACCTCGCGGCGATGGACTCCAGCGCCGCCCGCAGTCGTGCCGCCTCCGCTTCGGCCCCACCGGACGCAGTGACGGGGGCCGAGGGCGGTTCTGCTGTCGCCGGGCACTCACTCGCCGTGGTGGAGTCCTCTGACCCACCCCCGTCACTGCGATCTCTCTGCGCCTCATGCATCTCGCCAAGCACGATGTCGAACCCGTCCCGCAGGGTGACCTCCACGTCATCGAGGTCCGTGGGGTCGTAGCCTCGGCCGTCCGTGTAGGCGTTCACGAGGTAGTCGGCCAGACGGCGGGTGAGTGCTCGAGATGACCACTCGCTTGGGCCTGCATCTCGGCCGCTCATCCCTCCGCCTCCTGCACCTTGGCGGCGGCAGCCTCGAGGTTCTGCTCGACCATGATGGTGAGCGTCTCGCCGACGCCGGCGTGGATCCCGACGTCGGGCTCGTCAGTGACGACGAGGAAGTCAGGCGCCTGCAGCACCCCACCGAAGGCTTCGATGCGGTCGACGGTCTCGGTCAGCCACTGGAGGTAGTCGTCGAGGCTCAACACCCAGCCGGGGATCACGGGGCGGTACCCCTTTGGTGGTCAGCCACATCGTGTAGATCCGGTCCCACCGTCGCCAGTCCTCGGTCTCCTCGAACACGAGGATCGTCTTGAAGAACGGGAACCGACGGTACCTCTTGAAGAACGGCAGGTGACGATCCTCGGAGCCGACCCCGTAGCGGGCCTCGAAGAGGTCGAGCTCCTCGCGAAGCGCGACCCGGTCGAGCGTCACGCGCTTGATCGTGGCCATGGACGTGGCTCCTGTGCAGGCGGATGGTCCCGGCAGAGCCCCTCAGCCCCGACGGTCGCAACCCACACGATAAGCCCCGGGGGCTGACGGTGTCCATGCATCTGGACGCGAAGAAGCCCCCGCGCGACAGGTCGCGCGGGGGCTTTCGTCAGGTGACGTAACGGGCGGGCGGGGTCAGTTGCCGGGTTCCGGTGGTGCCGGCGGCCACCCAGGGCCTTGGAGGTGCGCGATGGCGAGGTCGTGGGCGTCGAGGCGTTGCTCGATGCGGGCCACGTCGTTCACGGCGCCGTGGACGAGCTCGTTCGTGGAGGAGGTGGTTCCGTTGATCTGGTAGAGGGTGACGGCCATCCAGCCGAGGACGGTGACGAGGACCCCGCCCAGGAACAGCACGATGGTGACGATGACGGCGGCGGGGACTTCGGCGGCGAGGATCACCTCGCCGGCCGAAGCGGCGGCCGACAACATCAGGAGTACCGCACCGATGATCGAGGCGACGACCTGGTCGTGGGTCACGGCACGACCTCGGTGTACGGCGGGGGGACGGTGATGGTGGGGGCCGGTCGGCGGGTCCCACACGCGCTGGGTGGGACCGGTCGTTGTCGTTGTCGTGGGCGCCGGCAGGGTCGTGGTGGTCACTGGCACCTCTGTGGTGGTCGTCGTGGGTGCGGGTGTGACGTGCACCTCGCCGGATTCGACGGCCTCGAGCACCGCCTCCGCCTCTTCCACCACCGACGACGCGGCGGGCGGCACGGTGGACGCGGTGACCGCTGAGAGCGCTTCGGCCAGGGCTCGCACGGACTCGTCGGTGATCGCGGCGGTGGGCTGGGTGATCATCGGCGGTGTCGGCTCGCTAGCCGGCTGCGTGACCAGCGAGCCGACCACGAAGCACAGCAGGCAGAGGCCGACGACGAGAGGTGCTCGGAGGGCTGCTACGCCCGCTTTCCATGCGGCGAGCACCGTTCATGTCGGCTTTCCGCCGCGGGCCTTGACGAAGTACGTCCACTTGGAAGTGTCGGTGAACTCGTCGAAGCGCTCCTGGCTCCACTCCTCCTGGGGGAGGCCGCGGAGGTTCCGGCCGAGCCCCTCGCTGGACGGGAGCCACGCGAAGATGAGGTCGCCGGTGAGGAGCCACTTGCCGCCGGTCTCGCCGGTCACCTTGACGATGCACGGCACCGACATCGGGGCGACCGATTCGGTCTCTGCGTCCTCGGGGTCGTGCCACTCGAGGGCCATCAGTCGTGGACCTGCACGGTTCGGGCGGGGTCGGTAGCTTTCATCGGTCGTGCCTCCTGGCTAGTAGGGGGTGCGGCTGTAGGGGGGTCGGCCCGTTGGCGCGGGTCGGCCCCCTCTCCTTGTTGCTACGTGCGGCCCTTCACGAGCGCTGCGTAGATGATCCACATCCACGTGTCGCGGTCGACGATGCCGGTCACCGGCAGCCCGAAGAACGTCTGGACGCCCTTGACCTTCGCCCTGGTCGCGGTGCCGTAGACGCCGGTGCGGGTCATCCCGAGGAGCTGCTGGAGCTTCGCGACCGAGCGGCGGTGCGGTCGGCGCACGTGGCCACGGCCGAGCTCGGGGAGCTTCTCGGCGTGGGCCTTCGCCGCCAGGAGCACGAACAGCTTCTGGTCGTCGGTGAGCGGCGCCGGGGCCGCGAGCTCGAGCGCGACCTTGGCCCGCCACTGGTTCCCGTCGGCAGGGAACCCGGGGCCGGCCGGGTCGATCTTGCGCGACGGTGCCCACTCGCGGTGGTAGCAGACCGTCGAGGCGTCGAACCCGCCGCCGTCGCACATCGCTGCGCACAGCCGGATGTACGCGGTGATCTGCTCGGTCGGCCACGGCTCACCGACCCCGTTGTTCTCCGCTTCGATGCCGAGCACCGACGAGTTGCCGGTGAGGCCGCGCCAGCCGCCGGTCCCGGCGTGGTTCGCTCGGCCGGCGGCGACGACCCAGCAGTCGCCGTTGCGGGCGAGGAGGACGTTGCAGAGCGGCCCGGCGAGGTCGGAGCGTCCGTTGGTGACGATCCCGAGGGCGGGGTGGTCGGACCCGGCGTGCGAGGCGGTGTGGTGGCACACGACGCCGCGCGGGGCGAAGCTCGAGGACCCGCGGGTCTGCCAGCCGGCGACCTCGTGGACGACGAGCCCGTGGGAGCGCAGGACGTCGGGGAGCCAGAGGGCGTAGCCCATCAGCCGGCGACCCCGCCGCCGCCGGGCACGTCGAGGGTGTCGCCGGGGCTCTTCACCAGGCCGTCGCCGGGGTTCGGGAGGACCGAGAGGCGCCAGCGGGCGAACTGGGTGACGGCGTTGACGACGGCGCCGCACCCGGCGATCGCGGCGGCCTGCCACACGGCGATGTCGAACCCGAAGAGGGCGGGGGCGACGAGGGCGCCGCCGGCGGCGGCGATGAAGGTCCACACGAGACGTTCGGCGAACTGGTTCCAGGTGAAGGGCATGGCGAGGTGACCTTTCGTTGGTCGGGAGAGCACCCCGTAGCGCCGTGTGCGGCGCCGGGGCAGGTCCCGGTGAGGGTTGGGGGGCCGGGGGTTTCCATGTGGTGCGGGTTGGCGCACAATGGGCGCGTGGATGACGATCTGGCCGAGCGGGTGCGGGCGTTCTGTGACGCTTGGGACGCCGACGCCGACGACACGGCCGAGTTGTTCCTGTCTCGGTCGACGTGGGACGCGTTGAACGCTCTGCGTGCGGCGGTGGGGGTTGGCCCTGCTGCGGGTTCCGAGTCGGACGACACCGAGGTGTGCGTGTCGCCGGTTGACGGCGGGACTGTGGCGTGGTCGGTCGAAGGCCCGACGGTGCACGTCGAGGTGATCGAGGTGGACCGGAGCCGGTAGGCGCGCTTTGTAGCCCCGCTGTTGGCGGTGCTGGTCGGTGTGTTGTGTGGTGGTGCTAGGCGCCTATGGCGCTGCGGTCGGGGGCGTCACGAACGCCTGGAGGTTGATGAAGATCCGGGTAGTGCTGCCCGAATAGGTGGCGGCGACAGTGCCGTCGCTTCCCACCTGGATCAGCGCACCGCCCGCCGCCGTGCCGCCGTATGCCTGGTAGTAGACGGGCGAGGCTGGCCGATACCCGGCAGGAAGAGTGAAGATCGTGGTGCCCGACGATCCGCCGATGACCACGCCCTGAATGTCCACGATGCCGGCCTCACGGAGACGGAACGCCATCATCGGAAACGTCGAGTCATTCGCCCACGAGTTCTGGAATGCAGGCTCGCCGGCCTCGCCGACGTAATGCCAGTCCTCACCAGCCACAAGAGCCGCCAGGCCGCTCGTTGTAGGTCCAGCCACAGGAGCACTCCCATCGTCAACGGGAGCGCAGGTCCACGCTCCCAGCATCAACACCGCGACCAGCACCAGCAGGGCCCGGCGCATCACACAGTCCCCCGGGACCCGGGCGACACGTTGCCGAGCTGGCGGGGGCGCAGCCGGCGGGGTTCCCCGAGCTCGAGGCGGGCGCCGGTCGTCTCCCAGCGCACCCACGGGGACAGATCCGTCACCTGCTGGGTGGCGCCGTCCCACCAGACAGCGACGACACCCATGACCTCCGAGATGTTCTCCTCGATCGCGGTGACTCGCACCGCGGCGGCCGGGAGCACCGTGCCGCCGAACGGGGCCTCGTTGGCGGTGTCGACCAGGCCGTGGACCGGGGAGTAGACGTAGATGGTGTCGCCGGCCTTGGCGGCGCCGGACACGTTGAACGAGTCGGTCGAGATCGTGATCTCTTTCGCCGGGTCGTCGAAGCGGGCCAGGCGGTTCGTGGCGATGTCGGTCGCGTCGTCGTAGGTGGTGGCGTTGCGGGCCGTGTCGACCTTGCGGGCCACCAGGCTCGACGCCGAGAACGGGTTCACGAACACCGAGGTCGCGGTGGCGGTCCCGTAGGCGTCGCGTGCGTCCCAGTAGGTGGTGTTCGGCGGGTAGTTCGCGCCGGACGAGGTGTGGGCCAGCTTGCACTCGTAGTAGGCCCCGGACGTGGCGACGACGGTGTCCCCGACTTCGTAGGCGACCCCGAACGCGAAGTCGTCCGGGGTGAAGTTCACGACGACCTCGGAGGCGTAGTCGTCGAAGTCGTCGACCTCGGTGACCTCGACGCCGGTCAGGCCGGTGACGTTCAACTCGCGGCCCAGGCCCTTCGGGGACGCGACGACTGTCGGCGCCGAGGTCGACGGCCACAGGGCGGCCTGGGTGCCGACGTCGAGAGTGCCGTCCGGGTTGACCCGCCAGAACCGGGAGAACCGTCGGCACACGTCCTCGAGGACCGACAGGGGGGTCTGGCCGGCTTCGATCTTCCCCGCACGCTTTGGGGTCGACGCCGAGGTGATCGTGCCGACCGTGACCCCGTTGTTCTCCGTGACCCCGAGGCGAAGCACGTTGTTGCGGATCCACGAAGTGTTCGACCCGTCGTACAGGGGCCGTTTGGAGATGGTCTGGTCTTCCTGCTGGCGGGCCAACGTCAACAGGTACGCCGGCCCCAGGCCCTCCATCGACGACCCGTCCGTGGCGCCGCCGGTGAGGATCCCGGTGAACATCGCCATGGAGAACAGATTTGCCACCGTGTAGGCCTTCGGGTCCGACAGGCGGGCCCGGTGGAACACGATCGCCGTGCCGAGCTTCCCGACGATCTTCCTCACCTCGACCGGGGGATCCTCGAGGTCGACGTCGAACCGGCCCGGCGCCTGGTAGACGGAGGTGAAGCTCATCGGCGCACGAACCTCACCGATTCGTCGACCGCGGCGAACCCCGCGTACACCTGGTTCGTGAAGGTGTCCGGGCCCGAAGCACCCGAGGGCTCGTACCCGATGCGGAAGTCGAACACCGCGTTGGCCACGGTCGACGCGTAGAACCCGCCTTGGGTCAGGCCGTTCGTCTTCGTCTTCGCTGTCGAGATCCAGTACTTCCCGCCGCCGGCGTCAGCCGACGTGGCGACCACCGCCGACGTGACAGCGGTGGCAGCCTCTGCGGTGTTGCGGTACACGCCGAGCTCCGTGGTGCCGGCGAGCGGGTCGCGGGCCAACTGCCCCTCGACCCACAGCGCTCCGCGCCGCAACGTCAGGTCGCAAGTCATCCGGTTCGGGGTCGACGCCTGCTCCAACCCGAGACGCACGGTGGTGCGCCACGGGGCGTTGTACAGGACGCTGATCGACGAAAAGGCCCCACACGTAGTGGGGCCGGTGCCGGTCGTCAACTTGAAGATCTTTGCGGTCCGCCACGCGCTCGACGCGTAGAACTGCACCGACAGCAGACCGTTGCCACCACCGTTCGTGACCCTCACGAAGTCGTTGGTGAGACGCCAGAACGGCGTGGCCGGGTCGGTCGTCGCCAACTGGTGCCCCGGCACCCGACGCCACTCAGACCCGTCGTTCACCTCGATGCGGGCGGCCATGTCCATCCAGTCGCCCGGGGCGCACTGCTGGCCGACCGTGGTGTCCATGAGCAGCGTGCCGTCGGTCTTGTACTGCACCTTGACCGAACCGCCGTCACCGGTGCGGGTCGCGGTCGACGTGCCCGACACGTTGTCGGCGTTCGCGTCGGTGGGGGTCGCCCACCACGGGACCGTCGACCCGACCGCGATCGAGTGCGAGTTCGTGCGGAGCTTCCCTAGGAGCTGCGACTCGATCAGCGGGCTGTTGAGCCCCGGCACCCGCTCCAACTGCAACGTGAACGGCGCATTGAACGTGGTGTAGGAGTCGGGGCGGATGTCGACATCGCCGCCGGTCACCCGGTAGAACCCGGTCAGGGTCGAGTCGGCCGACGCCACCACCGGGACGGCGGGCTCGTCGGGGTTCTCGATGATGCCTTGAAGCTGGATGACGCCGATGAGGAACGGGGCGAGGCTGGACCGGTCGAGCAGACCGGTGACGGTGCACTTGCTGCCGTCGGACGACCATGTCGCCGGGGCGCTGTCGCCGAGGTCGATGCCCGCCACGGTGAACGTGCTCATGCTGTCCTCGCGAGGTTGTACTTGCGATTGTGGCGGTCAACGACCCGGGCGATGGTCTCGCCGTCGAGGTTGATGACGATGTCTCCACCGCCACCCGCACCCTTTGCCGCCATCGACTTTGACTGCTGGGCGTTGTAGACCCGCTCGCCGCCCCGGAAGTCCATAAGCTCCGGGCCACGCTCACCCACCCACGCCAGGCCGGGGGCGGCCGACTCAGTGCCCGACGCGTAGCCGCCCACAGGGATGGCGCTGCCGAGGGTCTTGAACTGGATGGTCACGCTCTTCGGGATGGCATCGAGGTGGTTCTTGATGCCGATGGCGTCGCCAATCGCGCCCGCAGCGCCTTCGACCCTGACGGGCACCGACTTGCGGCCGGGGATGATTTCAATGCTCGTCTTGAGATCGCGCGCCGACTGAATGGCCTCACGGGCGCCAGGCGTCAGCACCCTTGTCTCGGTTCCATGAGGAATCCCAAGGATGTCGTCACGCAGCGTCACGAACTGCTGCGCGGTGATGTCTCCAGCGTCACGGGCCTCCCTCAACGACTGGATCTGCGACCGCATCGCATCGTCTACCGCTTGCTGAGATGCGCCCTGTTCCGACAGTGCCGTGACGATCTCAGCGACACCACCGACGTAGTCCTCCATTGCTGCACCCTGATCGGCCCACGTGGCTTCGCCGTCCTTGAACTTGGCAATCATGTCGGCGAACGACTCGCCGGCCTCACGGGTCGCGGCAGGCACATCGAACTGCTGCGACAGGTACATGTCGATCGCCTCGGACAACTCCTCGACCGCAGCCGCTGCGTCGTTGCCTTCCTTCGCGATGCCGTCGAGCTCCTGCTTCGTGATCCCCAGCTGCTCGGCGATGTAGGAAAGCTCCTCGCCAGACCACTCGATCGTGATGTCGGCGCCGCCCAACCCGCGTTCCACCTCATCCCACGCCGCGCCGAGGCGGGTCATGGGGTCCTCCCAGTTCTTGGCCCACCAGTCGATAATCCCCGAGTCCTGAATCGGCGTGCCGATCGTCTCCAGCAGGTTCCCCCACCCGACCGACAACTGATCCAGCGCCGTCGCCCCAGCCTCGGCCTGGCCGTCGAACTGCGACTCAACCTCAGCCATAATCAACTGCTGTGCGCCGAGGGTGTCGCCGACAGCGACCATCGCCGCGACCTGATCACGCTGCTGTGCCGTGAAGTCGACCCCCGCCCTGCGGAGGGCCGTTAGGCCCTGAACAGGATTCGAGAGCGCCTTGCCCAGCGCGAGCGTTGACGCTTGGAGGTCAGTCCCAAGAGCGGCTGACATATCGAGCGCCGACTCCATTGCGCGATCAAAGATGTCGGCGTTCTCGCCTGTCTGGTTCGCGACAGCCTTGAACGTCAGCAGGACGTTGCCGGCCGACTGAATGACCTCGTCGTCGACCGCCGCCACGCGAGAAAGCGACCCGGCCAGCTCCTCGAGATGGCCCCTCGTTACGTTCGCCGTGCCGCCGGTCGACTTGATCACAGCGTCGGTCTGAGCGCCAACCCGCGCGGCCTCGGCGGCTTCGACCAGTGCTGAGTGCATCCCCGCCGCGACCGCAGCACCGACGATCAACATGCCGGCGCCGATGCGCGAGGCGTTGGCCTTGAACTTGCCGGCGGTCGTCTCAGCCTTGCCGACGGAGCGGGACGCCGACGCTTCGATCTTGCGGAACTCGGAGACAGCCCCGGCGCCGTTGGCCGTGATGATGATGGCGAGTCTTTCGGACAGTGCCACTAGCGCATCACCCCTTCGGCTCCAACAGTGCGCGACCCAACAGCCGCAGATCCCCGACGGTCTGGCGCCTCGTCACATCCGGCGGCCAGCCCCACACCTGCGTCCCCGTTATCAGCCAGGACTCGGCCCACTCGGGGTCCCACCCTCTTTTGGGCCGTGCACGACCTCGAACGTGCCGATCATGTCCGGCAGGTTGTCGAGGTTGACCCGGGCCCGGATCAGCGCTTCGGCGTCCGGCGGGGTCATGCCCTCGTCCTCGATGAGCCACCCGAGCAGCAGGGCGTAGCAGTCCTCCGCCGACTCGGTCGGTGAGAGCGACTTCCAGGAGTGCCCGGCGACCCGCTCCGCGGTGACCGCTGCCGGAAGCGAGAAGGTGTCCTCGGTGATCGTGCGGCCGTTGTAACCATCCCCGAGCGGGTCGAGGGTGATCTGCCAGCGCAACGACGACGGCCCGTCCCCCGCGGCCTTGAGGACCGCCTGGATGATGTCGGCCAGCTTGCCGGTGTGGCGGTGCGCGATGACCTCGGCGCAGAACCGGTCGGCGTCGATCTTCGTCGGCGCGGCGGCGGCTTTCTTCGCTGGAACCTTGCGGGCCTCAGGCATCGGTGAGCACCGGGGCCGGCGGGGTCGACGGGTCGATCATGCCGAACGCTTCGGCGACCAGGCGGGGCAGAACGTCGTCGATGCAGCTCTCGAACGTGGACTCGAGGCAGGCGCCGTCGGGCACGTAGCCCAGCTCGGGGCGTTCGATCCCGTCGGACCATGAGCCGTGCTCGCGGGTGATCGTGAACGGGCGGCCATCGGTGCCGAGGCGGATCCCGCCGCCGGCGGAGCGGTCCCACTCCTTGACCCGGATGCGCACGAGCCCGTCGTCGTGGATCTCGACGTGGGTGACGCACTCGGGGTAGGCGAGGTGGTCGACGGTGAAGGTGTTGAGCCAGGCGACGACGGCCTGGTGGTGGGCGTGGTCGAGGGCGTGGAAGCCGGCGATGGTGAGGGTGCGCAACGGTGGGTCTCCTGGGTCTGGGAAGAGGGGAGGTCACTGGGAAGCGAGCAGCCCGGGGGCGGACCCGGGCCGCTCGTCCTCTTCCCAGAGGTCTGGTGTTCGCCGGGGCGTCTCGGGAGAGCACCCCGTAGCGCCGTGTGCGACGAGAAACGAGGAGGGACGGACGACGACGGCGAGGCGAGGGTTAGAAGACCTTGCGGAGCGCTCTGCTGGTGGCCATCTCGATCTGTCGGGGTGCGGCCGCTGCGGCCTTGCGCATCGCGTTCGGAGCGAACTTCTTGCCGGGGACACCCGGGTGCTCGACCACACCGGAACGGATCCCACCGTCGCCGGCCGTGAACTTGAGCCGACCCTTCGCCCCACGGGCCCGCCGCCACCCCTTCGGGCCGATGAGGTGCCGGCCGACCCGGTTGTTCAGCATGTGCACCGGGCCGGTGTACGACACCACCGTGAACGGGGGCGACCCCTTCGGCTGGGTGAACCTGGCCCCGACCCGGGCACCACGACGACCGACCCCCGACATGGTGCGGGTCGGGAGCGACTCGATGAAGATCGCCTTGGAGACGATCCCGGCCTCACGGACCCCTTCGCGTTGGGCGTCCTTCAACGCCACGGCGGCCCGGCCGAACTTCCCGGCCAGCTCCGCCGCTGACGAGGAGGTCCCCACGGGTCAGGACGTGGCGCGGGTCAGGGTGCCGGCGCCGGGCCACTGCACGGACACGGTGGCGAGCTCCCCGACGCCGTTGCCGAACGGGGGGTACTTCGAGACGAGCACCGACTGCGAGTACCGGGGGTTCGTCGAACCGGTGCTCGAGGTCGCGGGGTTGGCGTAGACGGTGACGACGGTGTTGAACGCGGCCCACAGGGTCGCGTCGACCTGGGACGAGGCGTGGTCCTGGTTGAAGTCGAGCGACCACGACGTGTCCTTGAGCGCGGAGCCGACACGGGACCGGTAGGTGTCACCGAACGCGGTGTCCTCCAGCTCGTCGGCCGAGACGTCGAGGCCGAGCTTCGTGCAGTCGTCGGACAGGTCGACCGAGTTGACGTTGACGTGGGCGTTGGTCGAGACAAAGGTGGCGATGACACCCTCTCCTTGTTCATGCCGCCTGGCGGCGGCGGCGGCTGTGCTGGGTCCTGCAGGTACGACACTGACGCCACCCGTTCCGGTCCCGGTAGGTGTTGGCCTGGTCGTAGGGGTGGCCGGACGGGCAGTGAGTGACCGCTGCGTGAATGGCCGGCGGGGCTTCTCCTCGAAGTGTGTTCTCCCGCTGGGTCACGGGCTCGAGGTGGGCCGGGTTGACGCAGGCCGGGGTCCGGCAGAGGTGGTCGAGGTGCAGGCCGTCAGGGATCGGGCCGACGAGCATCTCGTAGGCGACTCGGTGAGCGGGGGTCAGTCGTCCGCCGAAGAAGAACCGGCCGTAGCCGTGAGCGGTCGCAGCGGTCCAGAGCCAGCAGGTGTCGGTCTTGTTGACCTTGGTCCAGAAGCGACGGGTGTCGTCGTTGACGATGCGGTCCTGACCGCCGAGGAGCGGGTCGCCGTGTCGGCGCCAGCGGGTGTAGTGCGCCTCGCACCAGCCCTTGGCGGGGCGAGCAATCGGGCGGGTACAGCCGTCGATGACGCAGGTCACTTGATGGCGACGGCGACGGCGAGGTCGAACGTGCCGGTGACCGAGGCGACCCGGACCCGCCAGTAGTCGTCGGTGATCGCGCCGGCGACGCGGGCCACGGACGTGCCGCCAACGGCGGTGATGACCGTGGTCGAGCGGGTGGTGGCCGACGTGAACGAGGCGTTGTCGTCGGACTCGACGATCACGCTCGCGGTGGTGCCGGCGGTCAGGCAGTGGATCGACGTGTAGACGTACTGGGAGGCGGAGACCGCGCCGAGCTGGTAGCCGGTGCCGGAGGTGTTGCCCGACAGGGACGTCGATGGGAGCAGGAGCCGGCCGCGCGCCGGGCCCACACCGGACGACCCGGAGCCGGTCAGGGTGAACGGGAGCACCGCTCCGACCTGGTCGCCGTGGGTGTACTTCGCCTCGTGCAACCCGAGGAGGTACGCGGTAGCGCCGGTGGTCGAGACGTCGGCCACCGTGACCACCGTGTTGGCCACACCGAGAGCGTTGACGGCTTGGGGGTCGGGGGCGTTCAACGCCGCGGACTGGTACCAGCCCTCGGCGGAGAACTCGACGTCGGCCATCTGACCGCCTGGCCGCGAGTGGTAGGTGTCGCCGAACGCGGTGTCGATGTTCTCGTCGGCGGAGAGGCCGACGCCGACCTTGTTCAGGTCGCCGGAGAGGTTGTACCCGCCGAACAGGATCAGGGCGTCGGTGAGGACGTACGGCATCAGGCGTCACCCTTCTTCGTCTTGCGCTTCCGCTTGCGGGTCGCGAGGACCGGGTCGGCCACGTGACCACCCATGATCCAGGCGCGGACCTGGCGGTCGTTGGCGTCGCGTTCGTCGGTGCCCTCTTCGCCGAGGTCGAACTCGAACGTCTCGCCGGGCCGGTGGCCGTTCACGACCCGGCCGCCGGTCACCGTCAGCTCGACCAGGTTGTCTCCCGACGGGGATTCGTTCTCGCTGGGCATCGTGGTGTCTCCCTACTGCCTCGAGGTGCGGGTGACGACGGGAAGCTCGAACCCGATGAACGACACCTGCTCGTTCAGCTGGATCGTCCCGTACGCGCGGGGCTGGCCGACGTGGAGGTGCTGGACGGCGCCGCCGAGGGTCTTGTCGGCTTCGATGGCGTCGATGATCGACAGGGTGTGCCCGGTCCCGGACGACAGGTAGTCGTCGAGGAGGTCCTGGGTGCCGGCCCCTGGGGTCTTGGAGACAGCGACGATGATCCGCCAGTCGGCCTCGGCGAGGCCATTGCCCATCGCGAGGTGGTAGTCGATGAACGGGTCGCCGGGGGCGACGATCGCCATCGGGGGGACGACGTCGTCGGGGACGACGGTCGAGACCCGCAGGTTCGTGACGGTCGCGAGTCGAGCGGCGAGCCCGGCCCGCTGGGCGCCGACGTCGAACCCGGCCATCAGCCCACCGCGCCGACGAGGTCGCCGCGCCGGTACGGGGCCAGGTGGGCCTGCGCTCCTTTGTCGAGCTCCACTTGGGCGCGGGCGGCGCCGTACTCGTCGAACCCGACGATCCCGAACGGTGCGTCCTTGCGCTTCCAGTTCGCTACGGACTGGATGAGGCAGGCCTGCAGGACGGCGTCGGGGACTGCGGCCCACCCCCACTTGGCGGTGACCTGCACCCGGGCGCGGTTGTCGACGGGGAACGCTTCGTCGTCGATGGCCCGGATCCGCCAGTACGGCCACCCCTCGAGGCCCTCCTGGATCCCGTTGAGCGGCTCGAGCTGGTAGTCCTCGGAGGCCCAGGTGCGGTCGAACGTCCCGTTGCCGACGGTGTCGGTCTTGACGATGAGCCCGGTCGAGGTGGAGAAGTCGGTCACCTTGAGGAGCGTCGGGTGCTCGGCGACGAACACCCTGGCCGACACGGCCGCGTCGAGGTAGAACCGGCGGTTGCAGAACGAGTCGATGGCCCTCGACGCGGAGTTGATCGCGAACTCCAGCTCGGTGTCGTCGTTGGTGCCGAGGGTGACCGAGCCGCCCTGGTCGACGTAGGACTTGAGCTGGTTGAGGGTGCAGTACCCGTTCGTGACCGCCACCGCTCAGGCGGCCTCGTACCGGAACTTCACGATGATCTGGTCGGAAGCCGCCCACGTCCACGGGACAGCGGCACCGACGGGGTTGTTCCCGTCGCCGAACCCGTCGGTAGCGGCGTTCGACTGCAGGATGATCCCGCGCGACAGGCTCGAGGCGTAGAGATCGGGGATCACGGCGAACGCGCCGAGCATGATCCTGATGTTGTCGCTGTTGTCCGCCATGTAGGCGATGCCGAGCGGCTGGATCCGGTTGATGGGCTCGACCGGGAGGGAGATCCCGTAGGCACCCTCGCCGGCGTTGGCGCCGGAGGTGCCGAACACGAACGTCGCCTGGCCCTTCACCTCGGTGCCCTCCATCCGGTAGAAGCCCTCGGCGGTCGACCCGGTGCCGAGGGTCGGCGGGGTGACCCCGGCGGTGATGTCCGGCGTGTAGGCGGTGAACCGCCCCCAGTTCTGGGCCATGTCAGATCACCACCTGGGCGGCCACCGAGTAGGTGATCGAGTCGGTGTCGGCGTGCACGAGGTTGACCCGCCACGTCGAGGGGAGGACGTCGTTGGCGACGAGGTTCGAGGCGTTGGTCGCGCCGGGGAACACCCGCAGCACGGTGGTTCCCGTTCCGACGATCGCGGCGGAGGCGAGGATCGTGTAGTAGGCGCCGGACACCTCGTCCTTGCCTTGGATCGTGGCGACGACCGACGGGGTCGACGTGGCAGCGGTGGCGTTGATGATGACGACGACACCGCGGTGCTCGGTGTTGGACTGGTCGGCGGTCGCGACGGTCGCTGTGCGCGCCGCGGAGGCGAGGAGGGAGCGCGACTCGTTGTTGGCCACGTCAGTCGTCCTTGGCGGGAGCGGCCTTCTTGGCCGGCGCCTTGGCGGGCTTGGCGGGCTCGAGGGTCCCGGCGCTGTCGGTGTTGACCCACTCGGCATCGGGGGCGTCGAGTTCGATCTCGTCGCCGGCGGCCCACGGCCCGAACTGGGTCACGGATGCGGCGGCGCGTTCGGCGCTGTAGTTCTGGGTCACGGTGTATCGGGGCACTGGGCCTCCTCGTTCTCTGCTGCGGTGAAGTTCGGTCGACCAGGTCGGCCCGGAGCCCGCCGTGGTGGCGGGCTCCGGGCTGGCGCTCTGGGGTGGTGGGTCAGGCGTTGTCCGCGGCGGCGAGGAACGCCACCTCGGTCCACTGGCTCTCGACGCCGTCGTACCGCAGCAGCAGCGAGCCGCCGGGTGCGACCGCGCGAGTGGCGGCGCCGAGGTTGATGTTGGCGTCGTCGACGGTGATCGTGTGGCCGGCCACGGTCGCGAGGAGCAGCAGGTCGCCGTCGGCGGCGCCCGTCATCGTGATCGTGTCGAGCTGGTCCGACGTGGACGACTCCGAGGTGAGCCGCACGTAGGACCGGGTGACCGTCGCGACGCCGGACGCGATCGTGACCGCCTCCGCGGTGCCGAACCCGACGACGCCGCCGAGCACCAGCCGGCCAGCGCTGACGTTGAGGTTGGTGCCGTCGTGGTGCAGCGACACGTCGCCGGTGTTGTTGTCGGCGCCGTCGGCGCCGTCGCCGAACCACAGCTTGACGTTGTCGCCGAGCTTGCAGTCGTCGTCGTCGGAGCGGGCGAGGAAGGAGATCCGTTCGGTGGCCATCCCTGGCCTCCTTTCAGGTGGCGGTGGAGGCCCGAGGCCCGGCAGGTGCCGGGCCTCGGGCCTTCATCCAGGGGAGGGTCAGATGGTGGCGTTGTAGAGGACCGCGGCGGCCTCGATGCTGCTCGCGGACCCGGAGGGGGCGTAGCGGCCGAACCCGAGGCGCAGCGAGTGCACGATGCGGGTCTGGTCCGACGCGGGGAGCCGCTCGACCTCGGTCTTGACCTGGCGGCGCCAGCCGGCGACGAACCCTCGACGGTTGAACACCACCGTCTGGCCCTTCACGTTGTTGGAGCCGGTGGTCGACACCTTGCCGTCGGCCTCGGTGAGCGGCACGGCCTGGGAGGCGATGAGCGGGTGGCGCATGATGCGGGCCTGCTCACCGTTGAGGACCGTGGCGTTCGGGCCGTACTTGTCGGCGGTGATGATCTCGTCGAGGAGCGAGATCGCGTCGACCGAGCCGGGGTCGGCCACGTACACCAGGTCGTTGGGGTCGATCGGGTGACCCCAGTCCTGGAGGTACGTCTGCGACAGCATCAGGCCCTTCGCCGCCATGAAGTCGGCGAAGGTGTAGGCCCCGGAGACGTCGCGGCCGTTGCTGGTGTTGTCGACCAGGGCAGCGTGGCGGATCCCGTCGAAGGCCAGGTAGTGCTTGGTGTCGGCGGGGTCGGCGTCGTCGAGGTTGATGTTGCCGGTGCCGGCGTTGGTGGTGTCACCGTTGAGGACCAGCGAGTCGCTGTAGTGCGCGACCGAAGCGGCGCCCTGGCGGCGGAGGAACGGCACGAACGGGATGATGCTGTCCTCGTCCATCTCGCCGGACCACATCTGGTGGATGACGAACTTCTTGGCGGTGACGGTGGCCCGGTTCGACCCGGTCTTCTGGGTGTCGTAGTTGGACGCGTTGTTCGCCGTGCTCTCGGACACGAGGATCATCTCGGGCAGGTCGGCCTCGATCGGGAGGTACGCCACGGGGGCGTCCATCTCGAACGACTCGATGAGGGGGAACACCCGGCCGAGGCGGCGGGGGGCGTCCCACAGCTCGCCGACGTACTGGGCACCGATGAGCTGCGAGCCGTAGCCGGACTCGGCGGTGTCCATGGCACGCTGGTAGGCCTCGACCAGCTCGACGTCGCCGGTCGCCTCGATGGAACGGGCGTCGCGGGCGGCGACCTCGTCGTCGGTGAGGTAGAACGCGTCGGACGCGGCGTCGAAGGTGCGGGTCAGCTCCTCGGACGGGCCCTCGTACACGCCGGCCCCGTTGACCTTGCGCTGGCCGGCGAGGCTGCGCTGCATGTCGTGGAGGAACTCGACGTCGGCCAGGGCGAGACCGCGGCGGGCGTACTTGGTGCCCACGAGTTCCCGGTCCTGGTTGCCGCCGGCGAAGCGGATCTTGCGCGAGAACTCGGCGGCCTCGTCGTCGGACATGCCGTCGAGGACGCCGCGAACGACCTCGGCGATCTTCTCGTCCGAGGTTCGTGCCTCGATGGCCTCGTCGTTGGCGTCGAGGCGCTGCCGGATGTCCCGGGCCAGCTCCTCGACCGTGGTGGCATCAGCCATGGTGGTCAGCCCTCCTTGGGCGTCGGCAGCGCGTCGGCGATCGCCAGCAGCGCGTTGAGGTCGTTTGCCGGGGGCGGCGGGGTCGACCTCGTGAACCCCATCTCCTCGAGCCGCTCGACGAGGGACCGCATCGCGGTGTCGTCGGTGGTGTCGGGGACCTGGTCCTGGGAAGAGGGGCCGGTGACGGGCTCGTAGCTGGTGGTGACCTCGACCTCTTCGGGGTTGCCCGTGTCGAGGGTGAGGTTGTCGTCGGCGTCGACGCTGTAGCCGAGCCGCCAGGTGGTGCAGCCGCTCTCGTCCTCGATCTCGTAGACGACCCAGTCGTCACCGAAGTCGCGGATCCACACCCAGGTCTTGTCGCCGCCACCGAAGCGTTCAGTGACGAGGTTGTAGAGGCGGTCGCGCTTGTCGTTGACGGAGAGCTCCCGGCGGTGCTCGGCGAGGTCGAGCAGCTCGAGGCCGAGGTGGCGCATGGCGCGCTGCCCGGTCAGCTTGAGCGCGTCGGGGTCGAGGGGGACCGGGACAGAGGACACCTCGATCAGCTCGGAGTGCTCGACGACCCCGCGGCGGGGGCCGAGGCCGCCGGCGCCGTCCGTCGGCAGCGCCGTCATCGACACGGCGTTGAGGAACCCACGGCGGTACTTGCCGTCGATGTCGGCGGCGAACGGGTCGGCCAGGTCGAACTCGACGTCGAGGAGGAGCCGGCCTCCGTCGATGGCGGGGACCCCGCGGCCGATCGGGGGGCGGGTGAGGTCGTGGCACCACATGACGACGGGGTTGGCCTCGTAGCGGCCGAGGTCCATGCCGTCCATCCGGTAGTCGCGGCCGTCGATCTTGAGGCCCTCGGTGCCGGCCACGAACCGGATCGGACCGTCGGTGGAGGGCGTGCCATCGACGAAGGCGCGCATGGTGTCGGTGATCACAGGAGGGCTCCTTCGGGTCGGCCGTGCCCGTTGAGCGCGGCACGCAGGATGGTGAGGTCACGCGCGGCGGGGTCGGCCGGAGGGTCGGGTGGGAGGTCGGGGTCGGCCGGCGGGTCGGGTGGTACTGCAGGGCGCACCGCGGGCTCGTTGGTCGGGTTGACCGAGTCGTCTGCGATGGGGGCCTTGTTGACCGGCGCCCACCAGACGTCACCCCACGGCACGGGGGGCAGCCCCTTGTCCTTGCGCCACTCGTTGATCAGGAGCGTGCCGCGGTCGAGCTGGGCGCCTTCGCGTTCCCACACTGCGGACTCGGCCTCTTGGAGCGCGGGGATCCTCGAGTAGTCCCACTCGAACTGGTCGGGGCCGTTGCGGAACATCGGGAGGAGCTGCTCGCGGATCTCGGCGGCGCGGAAGTCGGCGTCGGGTTGGAGTGCGTCCTGCCACAGCTGCAGCTCGAACTCGCGGGCGTTGGCGAGGGTGGCGTGCTCGTTGTCGCCGAGCAGCGCCGGGTTCACCCCGTAGGCGCGGCACACCTGGCGGAACGTGAGGCCGAGCCCGGCGACGAAGTCGGCGTCCTTCTGGTTCACGCCCATCGGGTTGAACTGGGCGTCGAAGCGCAGCACCGCCCACCGGTGCGCCTTGTCGACCCCGGAGAACCGGTTCGACAGGTCGATCTCGAGCTCCCTGGCCTGGTCGGCAGAGAACGTGACGGCCTTGCCGCCTTCGGAGCGGGGGCTGATGGTCCCGGCCAGCTGCATGCCCTTGTCGAACATGTTCTTGTTGGACCGCATCATCGACGACGAGGTGTCGGCCGCAAGGCGGGCAGCGGCGAGCGGCGAGAGGGCGGAGAACTCGTCGACCGGGTTCGGGTACCGGAACCAGATCACCTCGTCCACGTCGAAGGGGATCGGCTTCCCGCCGTGGATCGGGGTGTACTCGTAGCCGGCGAGGTAGTCGGTCTCGTGGACGATCGGCTTGACCTGGGTGGGCTTCATCCACCAGATCTCGAGCGGCTCGCCGCGGGCGTTGCGGTTGACCGCCCAGTAGGTCTCGCCCCAGACGCACATGGCCAGCTCGTCCATGCGGATCAGCCGGGGGAACGTCCAGAACGGGTTGACCTTGGCGAGCAGGTCGGAGGCGGGCCCGGACGTGACGGTCGCTCGGTCGGGGCCGACACCGTCGAACAGCAGCGGGGACAGCCGGCCCATGTGCCGGGCCCGGAGGTGGGCGACGGCGTAGACGTCGTTCGAGGTCGCGAGGTAGTCGCCGTAGGTGGCCGGCGAGAACCGGCTGTCGTCGTGACCGCGGCCACGCTCGTAGATCGACACGGTCTCGCCGACCGGCCATGACCGTTCGACGCGGGCCGCGGCCATGCGCTCGAGGAGGCCCATCAGCCGGTCGGGTCCTCACCGTTCGCGACCCGGTACCCGACGAGGATCGCGACCCAGCACCAGGTGAGGGCGCGCCACCCGGCGCGCACGATGTGGGCGGCGACCCACCCGATGACGAAGAACGGTGCGGCGAGGAGGGTGAGGAGCACCCGGCCGGGGTGGAGCTCCCTGGCTTCGGTGTCGATGCGCTCGATGACGCCGGAGATGGTCGTGGCCACGGTTGCACCTCCGGGAGGTCGTGGCCGTCTCAGGCCATGAGGGAGCCCTCGAGTTCGACGTGGCCGCCGGCGGCGGCGCGGACTCGGGCGAGGGGGATCAGGGAGTGGCCGAAGGTGAAGGTGACGCCGCCGTCGATCTTGTCGGCGTCCTTCTCCTTGGCGAGTACTCGCCACCCGCCGCGGTTCTTGGCGGCGACGGCGTTGTGGACGTGTTCGGTGATGGTGGGGTGTCCGTCGTGGGTGACGATCCCGGCGCGGACGTCTTCGATGATGGCGTCGAGCGCCTGCTGCATCCGCTGTCCGCTGGCGGTGGGGAAGCCGATGACGAGACCGCGGCCCTTGTCGTCGGCTTCGCCCCACTCCTCGACCCAGTCGGCGTAGAGGCTGTCCATCTCGTGGAAGCTGGAGTCGTAGGCGAACAGGGCGCAGTTGTGGGTGGTGAGGAACTCTCTGGCGACGGCGGCGATCTCGCCGCGGGGGTGCTGGTAGTCGGCGTCGGCTCGCCACGGCCGCACCCAGGATGCGACGTGGAAGTGGTGGGGGATCTCGTCGAGGGTCCACGCGGAGAAGACAGCGCAGTCCCGGGTGCGGGCCCCGTCGAAGATGAGCAGGACGGGGTCGTCGGCGTCGACCTGGGAGGGGGAGATGTCGGCCTCGACGTACCCGGCGGTCGACCAGGTGCGTGCGGTGGGGCGGGGTTTGGCGAGGGCGTCGAAGCGGGTCGGGTCGAACGCACGGTTCTCGGCCTTGCGGGCGATGTTGAGGTAGAACCGGTAGCCGTCGGCGATCGAGGTGTTCTTGTCGAGCAGCTCTTCGTACTGGCGGTCGAGGTCGACCCACGGGATGATCCCGCCGGCGCCGTCGTCGTACGCCTCGGCGAGAGCGGCCATCACGGCGTCGCGGTTGTCGGGGTTCTTGATGTCGTCGACGTAGGTGCCTTCGGTCGAGTCGTACAGCAGGCCGCGCTGGCCTTCGTCGGCGGCGGCGAGCGTCTCTTCGGCGACGGAGGTCTCGCCGAGGGCGGGGGCGTTGGTGAACTCGACGGTCCGGCCGGAGGTCTTGCCCACGTTGCGTCGGAGCACCGCGGCGAGCTTCTGGCCGCCCTTCGAGGGGAACCATAGGTGGGTCTCTTCGAGGGCTGCGGCGGTGATGGGCTGGCCCTCCCGGGCGCCGGCGGATGCGGTGACGGGCTCGATGATCCCGGGGCGGCCGTCGCGGAACTCGACGCGGGTCTTGCCGAGGTCGATGGAGTACTCGTCGAGCAGGCCGGACTCGGCGATCATCTCGCGCATCGGGCCGTAGAGGTTGTGGTCCTGGTCCTCGGAGCAGGCGGCGACCTGGACCCAGGGGTAGTCGCGTGGGCGGCCGACGGGCTCGCCGTCGTCGTCCCACCCGTCGAACTGCACCGGGCCGACGAACTCGCCGATGACGAACATGCCGCCCTCGGGTGACTTGCCTTTGCCCTTCGATCCGCGCCGGCTGGCGCGGCGGTAGACGAACGACCCGGTCGGGGTGAGTGCGTAGAGCCGGATGAAGAACTGCTTCTGGTCGTCAGTGAGCTGGAGCGCCTGGCCGTAGTAGGGGCCGGCGGGGACCTTGAGGTAGGCCTCGAAGAAGTCGATTAGGTCCCAGCCGAGGGATGGGAACTCCCCCTCGTACTCGGGGCCACGCCACGGCATCAGCCGGCGGCCTGTGCGTCGACCACCCTCAGGTTGCCTCGGCTGCGCTTCTTCTTCTCGGGGGGTGCGGTCTGGCCGCCGGTCGCGGCGTCGTCGACGATCCGCCACCGGAGTTCCTTCTTGGCCTTGGCGGTCAGGCCGAGAGCGGTGTCGAGGTGGCGGATCTCGGTGAGGAGCTTCGAGTCGCCGGTCTCCTGCCACATGTCCTCGAGCTCAGCTCGGCGGGCAGCGGAGAGCCGGTCGGACTCACCCCACTGGGTGGACTCGGGGGTCTTCCACGCCATGTTCCACCAGGCCCGGCCGGCCTTGCGGATCTGGACGTGAGCGGGCACCGCCGGCGGGCGACCCTTGCGGCCGGCCTTCGGGAGGTCGATCCACGGGAGGTCCCGGCCGGGACGAGGTTGGCGGTTGGCGGAGGGGGCGGGCCCGGGCATGGGGTCAGGTCACCCCCTGCATGAAAATGCAACTGGCAGGAAGAAAACGCAACTGGCACAGACTGCGAGACGGGTAGCAAGGGGTGCTGGTGGGGGGCCGAACGATCGTGGATTCGACCCCCCTATCCCCGAGGGCGGCGGGTGGGGTCGGGGCCGGCAGCGACGTTGCACCAGCGACACAGAACCTGGCCGGTGGTGTGGTCGAGCTGCAGGTCGGAGGGGTCGACCTCGTGGGCTGAGCGCTCGAAGCCGGGGCACACCGGGCCGTAGGCTGCGAGGTGCGCAGCTCGAGCAGCTCGTGACCGTGCGGGCCAGTCGCCGTGGTAGTGGGTGCGGCGTACGTTGCGTGCACGCTGCCGGGTGCGCTCGTGGGCCGGGCAACGGGTGCCGTTGGTCGGAGTGCCGCAGTCGAGGCAGGGCTGCATCCGGGTCTACCTCCGGAACGCACAGCGGCCGATCGCCGGCGGGAGTAGCGGTCAGGCTGTGCGCCGTTGCTCGGCGTGATGCCGGACGTGATCGCCTTGCAGCATCGGGGTGAGGTGGGACGGTCGACAGCAGGTTGGAGTCTCGCACTCGTGGTGAAGCCCGTGGCCTTCTGGGATTGGCCCGACCAGCGTTTCGTACACGTACCGGTAGATCCGGTCGTCTCGGTGGTCGCCGTAGATCCAGCAGCCGTTGGGCTGCACGGTGATCCGGTCTCCGACTCGCTCGGCCCTGGTGCGGCTGGTGTCCTTGGAGCGAGGGAGCCGGTAGTCGATGGGCTGCGCACGCTGATTGTGACCACGTAGGCTCGGCACGTCGTCAACCTCCTGACGGTTGATGGCCGGGCCCCGGGCAGTTGGCGCTGCGCCGGGGCCGTAACGACAACAGGCCCACCCCGTTCGGGGCAGACCTGTAGTGCTACGGATTTGAGCACAGAAGTCGGGACAGTGTCAAGCATCACCCCTGTCGTTGCAGGGATTTCGGGTCGGGACATCAGGCGCTCCGACGGCGGCGGCGGACACGGCGGTCGTCGATGACGTGGGCGGGTACGGGCGGGACGTCGGCCCGGGTGGAGCCGGGGTGGTCGGCCAGCCACCGTTGCCGCCACTTGGCGCAGGCCGGGCAGCGGCCCTGGCGTCCGGGCTCGGCGGTGTCGTCGCATCGGATCTCGGTGCACTCGTCGGTCGGGCGGGTGCGTGGGGTCTGGGCGAGAGCGGCGGTGATGACCTCGATGATGTCGGTGGCGTTGTCGGTCGCGAAGCGGATGGCGGTGGTGAGGCGGAGGTGGTAGCGGCGCTCCGGGTTGTTGGTCTTGCGTCGGGTGTCAGGCTGGCCGTGGCCCTCGTCGTCACCGTCTGGGTACCCGTCGAGCGCAGCCGTGCCGGTCGGGTCGGAGTGTCCACCCTTGCCGGTCGGGCCGCCACCACCGGGCGACCACGGGCCTGACCACTGGGCGGAGCGGGTCAGAGCGACACTGCCTCGGGTCCACAGCAGGACCCCGGCGAGGAGGAGCCGCTCGGCGTTGCGTTGCACCTCGGTGCGGTCCGGGTGGTCAGCGATGGAGTCGGCCAGGCGGCGGAGCTGGTAGGCGAGGTGGGGCTCACCGACTGCGGGCTGGGTCATGCGTCCTCCGTCGTGGGGTGTTCGAGCTCCGAGCGAACCCGGGCAGTCAGGTCGTCAAGCAGGTCGTCGTAGGGGGTGCGCACCTTTGGCGGGTTCCGGCGGATCCCGAGGGCGCGGGTCATGCACTCCCGTCGTGTCTCCAGGCGGGTGGTCCAAGCGAAGGCGTTGATCTGGCGGACACGGACCCGGCGGCGCCGCCACCGTGACTGAGCGGTCATGTGGTGATCTCCTCGGTGGGGCCGTGGGTGATGACGTGGGCGGCTGCTCGGATGCGCCGGCGGGCGCAGCGCACGGTCGCGGCTAGGGCGGTGATTCGGGGGAACAGGTCGATGTCGGGCATCGGGTTGCGGTCTGGTGCCAGCCAGGGCCACCAGCCGAGGTCGACGCCGATCTCGACGCAGATCGGGACGTAGGCGACGAGCTTCGTCTCGGTCATTGGTCGAGGTCTTCGGGGTGTTGGGGGCGGAGCGGGATCGAGTCGGCCAGGGCGTCGAGGATCCACTCGAGGTCGTGGAGCCACACTGACGCCGCTACACAGCCGTGCTTCTTGCGGGCGGTCACCAGGCGTCGCATCTCGTCGAGGTCCGGGGGCGGCTGGTCGCCGGTATCGATCGGAGCGAGGCCGAGGCGGAGAGCGACCGGGTCCTGCTGGCCGGTCGTCGCACGCTCGAGGGCGCCGGCCAGGTGCTCGTTCTGGGCGCTCAGCCTGTCGATCTCTTCGACGAGCAGCGCTTCGGCGGGGCGGCACTCGCTCTCCGAGCGAACCAGGTCGATGTAGGCGACGAGGTCAGCCACGGTCGAGCTCCCCGCTGTCCCAGTCCCACAGACCCTGACGGCCCTTCGCCGGGACCGGGTCGCACGGGGTGATGTCGGTGAGGAGCCAGGCGTAGCGGCCAGGGGTGAAGTCACCGAACGGGAGCTGTGCGCGGCGAACACTGACCGAGATCCCCGGAGCGTTCACCCTCACCCACGATGAGACGCGATCGAAGTCCGGCTCGTCGCACCACTCGATGCGATCGGCCGGGACGACGGCGGCAAGGGTGCACGTCGCCACCACCGCGCCGAGCGGGTAGTTGCCCTCCCACCGGTAGCCGACGGTGTTCGTCTGCACTGGGTGCTTCCCGGCGTGGATGGCGAGCGGGCCCCGGTACTTCGTGGACCACGACCGCGTCTCGATCGTCTTCACCCCAGCAGCGATCAGCGAAGCCCACGGCTGGCGGATCGTCAGAGCCTTCACCGGTCGGCGTCCAATGCGGCGCGTGCTCGATTGATGCGTCCGATCCACTGACCCAAGGTCAGCGCCTTGTCGTCGGCGTCGTCCGTGGCGTCGATGAGATCGGCCAGGGCGTCGGCGTGGTTGCGGAGCCACACGATCAGCTCCAGGTCTTCCGGGTGATCCACGTCTGCCACCTCGGCGCCAGCCTCCCCAAGGGGGGCGTCATCGATGGGCTCGAAGATCGTGTGGCGGTGACCGTCCCAGGGGGCGGGGGTGGCGGCGGCGGCGGCGGCGGACAGGGCACGCAGGTCGTCGGCCGTCACGACGCGACTCGTTCGTCGGTGTCGAACAGGCCGGCGGCGGTCAGCCTGAGCACGACCTTGCCGTGACGTCGCAGCGTGTACATCGGCACCAGGCCGCCGGCGCGCGGGTTGTTGACGGGGCCTCGGTGCAGCTCCCCCGCGGCGAGCGCGATCGTCCAAGGGTGGACGTAGCGGCGTTCTGGCTTCGTGATTCGGAGATCAGGCACCGAGCACCCCCATCTTCCAAGCGCACCACGCCACCTCGGCCACGCACACCGGGCACCACTCGTCGGGGTCGTCCGGGTGGTTGATGAAGCACGCGGCCGACATCGACGTGCACTCTGCGTCGGCGTCCCAGCGGGTCAGACCGTGCCCGAGGTCAACCGGGCGCATCCCGGCGATGTCCTCGAGGGCGGCGGCCAGCGCGGCGTTCTCGGCCCGCAGGCGGTCCACCTCGGGCAGCAGATCCTCGACCCATGCCCGCCACTGCCACTGAGGGCAGTGGTTGATCTCGTCGCGGATGGCGTCGGTGTCGATGGGGTCAGCCACGGTCATCGGTCCTCCCACTGCTGGCCGTGGTCGTTGTCGCCACGGTCGGCCTCCTGCTCGGGTCGTTCCACCAGCGAGTCGGGCACTGCTGTCCGCAACGCCTCGAACGGGGTGGCGGCCATGCACCGGATCGAGCACCACGAGATCCCGTCGTAGCTCCCGACCGAGTCCTCACGGATCACGCTGAATCGGGCGTTGTTGTTGCAAGATCCGTTGACGCACTCAGCCACGGTCGGCCTCCTGCACCTTGCCGTCGGACGTCAGGAACGCTGCGAGGGTGCGGTCCACCCGGGCGCGTTCGACGGTCAGGGCTTCCTCGAGGCGGGCGACCTCTCCGGGCGTCGGGCCGGGTGGGGTGGCGTGCTCACGGATCGCGTTCCACCCGCCGGTCGGGAGGAGGATCCCGGCGTTCTGAGGTGGGACTGCCATCGGGTCGAAGACCTGCCACGAGCCGTCCTCGAGGAGAGTCTCGGCGCGGCCGTCTGCGAGTTCACGGAACAGGTAGAGGCGGTGCCCTCCCGTGTACATGTCGTCGATCGCTCGGGCGCGGTAGCCGAAGTTCATCGGTCCTCCAAGAGGTTCAGCTGGGAAGAGGGCTCATGCCGATCCGGCATGACCGGGGCGGTGCGGTGGCGGCACCCGTGCGCGGCGCCGGCGGCGTTGAAGACCTGGCCGCAGTCGCACCGGTAGCGGGGGGTGGTGCCATTCCCGGAGTAGGCGGTGGTCACGTGCTCGACGGTGACGGGTCACAGCCGGCCGCCGGTCTTGACCTGCTCGGCGAGCTCGAGCGCGACGGCGCGGGCTTTGGCGGACCCGGAGGTCTCGGCGACCTGGCGGAGACGGGCGGCGAGCGGCGGGGTCGGGGGCTGGTGCTCCTGGAGGGTCTGGCGGCAGCGTTCGACCCACGGGATCCCGACGCGGCGTTCGGTGTCGGTCGGTGGGCCGGTCGGGGTGCGGGGTGCGGGCGGGGTCGCGGTCTCGGGGGTGGGGCGGTGGGGGCGGTCGACGGCGGGTTTCACGAGGCGGAGGGCGGGGCCGGGGACGTACCCGCAGTCCTTGTCGGTGCATTCGCCGTCGCGGAGGCCGTGTCCGCATTGGGGGCAGCGTTCGGTGGCCATCAGGTGACCGGTCCGGTGCGGTTGCCGTTGCGGGCCCAGGAGCAGGCAGGGCACGGGGCCATCCCGGCGTCGGTCTCGACGAGGCCGTTGGTGCAGTCGGGGCAGGCGTCGATGACCTGGCGGGGGGTCGGGTCGGTGCGGGGCCGGCCGAGGGCTTCCTGGGCGACCCAGTTCGTGGGCCACTCGGGGTGGGCGGTCAGGACCTGGCGGAGCGTGTCGCCGTGCTCGGCGGGGACGTTGCGGGCGACGGTGGCCCGGTACGGGCCGGGGTTCGTTGGGTTCTGGCCGGCGACCTTGAGGGCCACGACGGCGTCGATGAGCTCCGCTGCCAGGTCGCCGTCGTCGTCCAGGTCGGGGACCGCTCCGCTGGTAGTTGCTGACGACTGACTTTTTAAAGGGGATGGGGACGGGGACGGGTGGCTAGATCCGATCAGCATTGATCCGTTCCCGTTCTGTTCCGTATCTGTTCCCGGAACAGAACGGCCAGGAGGGGGAAGGAGGGTGAGCCCGGCCTCTTCGGGTGTCCGTGGCCCCTTCGACGAGTTGCATCCCCGACACGCCACCACCACGTTTTCGAGGGAGTTCTCCCCCCGGGGCTGCACGTGGTCGTAGGTAGCGCCAGCTGCCGAGCGGCGATCCTTCCACGACACCTTCCGGCCGCAATAGCGGCACAGGTCCTGGTCGCGGCCACGGATCGCAGCGATCAGCCCGGCGTCGTTGTGGAGCTCCCGGCGCCGTGACGACCAGGTGCGCTCCTGGCGGATGTGCTCTGCCGAGGGCTGGTACTCGAGGTAGTCGTGGATTGACCACCCGTCGTCGGTCAGTTCCCACAGGCCAGCCTCGACGAGCTCCCGGGCGCGCTTGGCCGGCTGAGAGATTCCCAAGCGGTCGATCGCTCGGCGAGGAACGGCGCCGTCGGTCAGGTGGCGGGCGGCATAGCTGAGCGACGTGATGTGCAGTCGGAACGCTGCGTCGGTGAGGCCGACGATCTTCGGGTGGTCAGCGAACCCGTCGTCGAGACGAACCCACGGCATCAGCCCTCCACCTCCAACGGCCCCGGATTCGACTCTGAGACGCTGTCTGCTGCGTCGGGGTCGGTCGTGGTGGCACCTGGGACCAAACCGGCCACCAGGGCGACAGCAGCATCGACGACGGCGCCGGCTGTGCGGTCCCGGACGAGCTGCACCCGGACCACCTCCTGGCACGCGGCGTGGTGGGCCTTGCGGGTCCGTTCATCCCCGGTCCCCACCCTGACGCGACCGGACACGGGGATCGTGTCGACATGGGTGCGGTGAGCGGCGGCACGGTTCTCGGTCGCCGCTTTCACCTCGAGCTCGGCGGCCTGGAAGGCGTCGACCGCTTCGGTCAGGTCCTCGAGGAGGGTGCTCACCGGTCAGCCCCGATCGTCTTGTCGACCGCCTGGCCGATCTTCAACAGGTGGCCGGCGGCGGTGCGGATCCGGGTGCGGGTGAACTCCGCGAGGTCAGGGGCGTCAGCCAGTTCCTGAGCGACCTGGTCCACGTCCACGTCGAGCAACGAGAACAGGGCGTTCTGTAGGCGTTCGCGTTCCGGTTTGCGGTGACCGCGGCCGCCGGCGAACCCCTTGCGGGCCTCGGACACCTCACGAACCCGTTGCAGCGCTTCGTCGCGGTCGAGGCGCTGGACCTGTGCGACGAGCTGCTGGGCTGCGCCGCCGCCGAGGTTGTGTTCGACGACGAGCTCGGCGGCGTCGCCGAACACGTGGTCGTCAGCGACGCGGGCCAACGTGGCGCGCAGGGTCAGGGACAGGTGGGTGGTGTCGAGATCAGCGACCTCGACGGCGCGGCGGTCGCATCGGTGCGCCGCCAGGGCGGTGCCGACCTGCTGCACGGTCGCGCCGACCGTCTTCGCTGCGTCCTCGGCGGTCATCCCGTCCAGCTCGACGAGGCGGGCGGCGAGCTCCCCGAGCTCCGACGCCGACAGCGGTTTGCCGTGGGTGCGGTTCGCGTCGAACGAGATCAGCCGGCCCACCGCTGGGGTGCAGCGCACCAGGTAGGCCGGGAAGCTGTCCCATCCGAGCTCCCGGGCGGCGTGCCACCGGTGCATCCCGGACAGCAGCACGAACCCGCCGGTCTTGTTCCGGCGGCGGACGATCAGCGGGGGGAACCGGTCGCCGGCCTCGAGGTCGGCCCGGTACCGGTCGACGGTCGCGGGGTCATACACCTCGACCCGGTACTGCTGCTCCGCCGAGGTCGGCTCGTGCACCTCTTCGAGGGGGAGGGCGTCGACGAACTCGAAGCGGGTCTTGCGGGCCGCCAGGAGGCGCTCGGTGTCCGGGTGGGTCACGATGCCCTCCTGCGGCGCATCCGTCGCCGTTCACGTTCCGAAGCGCCACCCCAGATCCCGAACTTCTCGCGGTTCTCCAAAGCGAACTCGAGGCAGTCGTCTTTCACAGGGCACCGGCCACACGCTGCCTTCGCCGGGCCCGTCGCCTCGCCACGGTCAGGGAAGAACATCCGGTGGCGTTGACGGGCCGACCCGAGAGCCGGGTCGACACAGGGCCGGTCAGGGTGATCGGCCCACTCCCCAGGCAGAGCGCCGAACCCCTCGGTGTCGTCCTCGACGTTCGTCTCGGTCTTCGCTGCCTGGTAGCGGGCCTCGTCCTCGTCGGACCACCCCTCAGCCCAGGCGCCGGCGCGGCGGCCGTAGCGCAGGTCGCGCGCCGGGTTAGCCACGTCGGTCACCGACCCGGCCCATCACGCCGCGGACCCCGAGGAGAGCCACGATCACGACGAAGGCGCCGGCCGTCAACCCGACGGTCAGAGCAGCCAGGGCGATCAGAGCCTCACCCATCGGTCGGGTCCTCGATGCGGATGCCGAGGGTGCGTCGGATGGTCACGAGCTCGGTCGGGGTGTGGCCGCCCCACATGCCCTTCGTCTCGGGTTCGTAGAGGGCGTGGTCGAGGCACTCGTCGGCCACCGGGCAGCTGCGGCAGACCTGGCGGGCCTTCGTGTAGCCGGCCGGGCCGTCGGTCTTCTCGGGGAACCACCAGTCCGTCGGGTAGCTGCGGCACTCGGCGGTGTCCTGCCAGTCGGTCTGCTCGCCGGCGGGGAGGGTGATGATCGTCGCGGTCACGGCGACACCTCGGCGGCCTGGGCGAGGCGGCGGGCTTCGTCGAGCGCTTCGCCTCTCGTCGTGTGGATCTCGGTGCCGTGCACGGTGCGGTTGTTGACGGTGTGGACCTCGACCACGGCCCGCCACCCGGACTCGGCCTGGTCGAGCTGCGCGGCGGGGTACGTCGCGACCTGCGTCACCCCCGAGGCAGGCGGGGTGGGTGAAGTGGGCGTTTCGCAGCTGCGACCGAACCGCCACGCGAGGACCACCATGGCCACACCGGACAGGAGGAACAGGGGGCCGATCACGCCGCACGCTCCTGGAGCTCAGCGGCGACGACCGTCCCGGGCCGGTAGTACACGGTGCGGTACGGCTGGTGGCGCAGCGGGTTCCCGTCGAGGCAGGTCATGGTCACCGGCGGGCCCTGCGGCTCGTCGAGGGTGACGTACACCGACACCAGGACCCGGCCGCCGGTGTCGGTCACGACCGTGGAGGGCTGCACGCCGATCACGTCGAACAGGTCGCCGGCGTGGTGCAGCTGGTCGCCGGTCGTCAGGTGCTCGACCGCGACGAGGGTGGGTTCGGTGGCCATCAGGCAGGCTCCTGAGCGTCGGGGGCGATCAGCTCGACCACGTCGGGGCCGGCGGTCACCACGACCATCGGGTGACCCAAGAACTCCACCGGGTCACCGGCGGCCAGGTCCTCGAGGTGTTGCGGCCCGGGAGGGATAGGGGTGGCGCAGCGGGCGAGCTGCCGGTCGTTACCGGTCCCGGACCCCTCCCCCCCAGGCTCGCTCTCGACGGCGATCGGGTCGCCGTTCAACACTGCGCGAAGCAGCGTCAGATCGTCACGGGTCGGGGCGCCGAGGGTCACCCCGGCGGCCTGGGCCTGACGTGCGATGTCGCGGCACAGCCCCACGAGCCGGTCGACCAGGTCGCCGTCAGCCATGGGTGCGCTCCTGCAGCAGGACCCAGAACTCGCCGAGACCCTTCGGGGTCACCGTCAGCACCTCGCGGCCGTCGTCGGTGATGTAGTCGGCCCACTCCCGCTGCTTCTCGGAGAGGTCCGGTTTCCCGTCCGTCTTCACGTACACGTACAGCGTCGGGCCCGCCGAAGGGATCAGCTCGAGCGCCGGTCGCGACGGCTGCCCAGGGTTCGACGCGTGGAGATCCAGAACAGCCCAGTGCAACGACCTGGCCAACGTCGCCACCGTCCCGGCCAAGGCCGTCTGGGTGACCGCGTCCTGAGCGGTCGCGTTCGACAGCGGAGCGTGGGTGCTCACGCGTCGTCCTCGACGGTCGCTGTGGCCATGCGGACCACGAGCTCGTGCGCGGACTCCTGCAACAGAGCGACCGTCGGAGCCAGCGCGTCCCGAGCGGCGGCCCGAGCGGCGGCCCAAGCGGCGGCCCCAGCGGCGTCCCAAGCGGCGGTCCCAGCGGCGGCCCCAGCGGCGGCCCCAGCGGCGTCCCAAGCGGCGGCCCCAGCGGCGGCCCAAGCGGCGGCCCGAGCGGCGGCCCGAGCGGCGTCCCGAGCGGCGTCCCGAGCGACGGACCAGCCCCCGTCGGGCACGGCGGCGTCCCGAGCGGCGTCCCGAGCGGCGGCCGCGTCCTTGCGGACCGAGTCGAGGGC
>RRZU010509669.1_pt1 | contig 30566 bp, 28 predicted proteins | sample 2165561 | NCBI WGS metagenome assembly RRZU01 (sample SAMN10456909, study PRJNA506462) | wastewater metagenome | isolation source: wastewater sludge | place: USA: Moscow, Idaho | reverse complement strand
TCAGTCGGGCTGGTGCCTACGCACCCACGCCCGACGAGGTGGCTGCTGTGTTGGCCACCGATCCGCGTTTCGTGCAGTAGCGACACCCAAGGCGGGGGTGAGGTCACCCAGAAAGACCTCACCCCCGCCTTGTCACGTGTAAGGGGGAACGCTCGCCAACCGTCACCGGGATCAACCCGCCCAGGTTCGTCCGACACTCTCGACAGTGGCTAGGCAGCGCGCACGGTAAGGCCCGCACGCACACCAGACCCGAGCAGGACCGCGTAACACCCAAGGCCGACAACCACGAGCGCGAGGTCGTCCCGGGACGTGATCATGTCGACAGCAAGGGCGATCGCCGCAACACCGACCATGGCGCCCGCGACCCCATAGAAATAGCGAAAGCTGGTCCATCGGGCCATGCCCACGAAGTGGAGCGCCACCATCACGGCGATGACGATCCACGTGGTGCCCTGGTCAACTCCGGCCGACCCCGAGTACCACAGCCAAACGCCGATTCCTGCCGCTTCGGCCGCCACCATGGCAATGAATGCGGGACGGCGGAACAGCGACGGTTGGTCTCCCTGAGAAGGATGCTGCGAGGGCTCACGCCTCCCGACAGCGATGAGACCGAGGACGACGGCCACCGCCAGCACGACGCAGACTGTCAGCACAGCCAACGCGGCTGTTCCCGTGAGGCCTCGACTGGCCACCCATGCCCAGACGATGGAAATCACTGCTCCCACACGACCGTTCGCCAACCGAGCGCGATTCACGCGTTACTCCGTTCATCAGGCGGGGGCCAATCACTCTCGCTCGTGGCGCACCGCTTGATGAACCGAACGGTGGTGGCGCGCCAACACGCGACCGAGTGGGCACAGACGGACTTGAACCGCCGACTCCCTGCTTGTAAGGCAGGTGCTCTAACCAACTGAGCTATGCGCCCCGGCGGACATGGTACGCCATGCCCTCGCGGGCGATCGTACGATGTCTCGCGGCCTACTTGCGGCCCGATTTCGGGCGGGCCAGCTTCTGCGCTTGCCACTCCGAGGAAACCTGCGCGGATCCCGTGAGCGTGAGCCCGCCGGCGATCGCCCCCTCAGCCAGGTCGGCTGGCTCGACAAAGCCAGGTCGACCCACCTTGGGAGTGAGCAGCCAGACGAGACCGTCCTCCGACAGGTCTCGCAAGGCGTCCATCAAGCCGTCAACGAGATCGCCGTCCTCGTCGCGCCACCACAGCAGCACGACATCAACGGCCTCGATCGCATCGAAGATGAAGTCAGACTCAAGCTGCTCCATCAACTGGTCGCGAAGCGCCTCGTCCACATCCTCGTCCCAGCCGAGTTCTTGGACGGCCATGCCCTTTGTCAGGCCTAGCTTCGCCCCTCCAGCCGGTGCGCCGAGCTCCGGCTCAGCCCTGGTGATCACTCCTGCCCTCCGCATGAAATTCGCTGAACGTATGACGTACAGCCTGCCAGAATGCTTGGCCTTGTGGAACCGGAAGCGGGGGTCTCGCGTGCGATTCCCCCGCTCACCGGCATCTGTCAGGAATCTCCGCCGACGGCGCCGCTGCGTCCAGCGTTGACATCGTCGAGTTTGTACATCTCGGCCGCCCGTACCGAGAAGCTCGGATCAAGCTGACCCTGCTGTTCAAGCATCTGCAGCGTACGGACCGCAATCGACGGACCGTCGATGTGCAGGTAACGACGAGCCGCCGCACGCGTGTCGGAGAAGCCGAACCCGTCCGCACCGAGTGACGCAAAATCTCCTGGCACCCACTGCGCGACCATGTCTTGCACCTCGCGCATGTAGTCCGAGACGGCGATCACCGGTCCCGGACGACCCTGCAGCTTCTGGGTGACCCACGGCACACGCTGGCCCTGATCGGGGTGCAGGAATGCCTCCTGGTCAGCGTCCAAGCCGTCGCGACGAAGCTCGCTCCACGAGGTGACGCTCCACACGTCCGCCACCACGCCGAAATCGCGCTTCAGCAACTCTTGGGCTTCCAGGGCCCACGCCACGCCGACGCCGGAGGCGAGCAGCTGAGCACGACGAGCATCGGGCCCGACGCCCTCGAAGTCGCCTTCCTTCAGCAGGTACATGCCACGAAGAACGCCCTCGACGTCAAGATCTTCCGGCTCTGCCGGTTGAACCTGGGGCTCGTTGTAGACGGTCAGGTAGTAGATGACGTCCTCGGGCTTGTCGCCGAACATGCGCCGCAGCCCGTCGCGCATGATGTGCCCGATCTCATAGGCATAGGCCGGGTCGTACGTGATCACGGCCGGGTTGGTTGCCGCCAGAACGGGGCTGTGCCCGTCCATGTGTTGCGTACCCTCGCCGGTCAACGTGGTCCGCCCGGCCGTCGCCCCGATCAGGAAGCCACGCGTGAGCTGGTCCGCCGCGGCCCAAAAGGCGTCGGCGGTCCGCTGGAAGCCGAACATCGAGTAGAAGATGTAGATCGGCACCATCGGGACGCCGTGCGTGGCATACGCACTGCCGGCGGCGGTGAATGCGGCAACCGACCCCGCCTCGTTGATCCCCAAGTGCAAGATCTGGCCCTGCCGTGATTCACGGTAGGCGAGCATCAACTGGTGATCGACCGGCGTGTAGTTCTGGCCGTGCGGTGAGTAGATGCGAATGGTCGGGAACAGAGAGTCCATCCCGAATGTGCGCGCCTCGTCGGGGATGATCGGCACCACATGCGGGGCGAATTCCTTGTCCCTCAGCAAATCCTTCAGCAAGCGGACCCACGCCATGGTCGTGGCGACGGCCTGGTTGCCGGTGCCCTTCTTCATGGACGCGTAGGCCGAGTCGCCGGGGAGCTTGATCGGATTGCGGGCTACCCGCCGCTCCGGGACGAACCCGCCCAGGTTGCGGCGGCGGTCGAGGACGTAGTTGATCCGCTCGTCCTTCTCCCCCGGGTTGTAATACGGCGGCAGGTACGGATCGTCCTCCAGAACCTTGTCGCTGATCGGCATGTCGAGACGATCACGGAATTGCTTGAGGTCGTCGAGTGCCAGCTTCTTCATCTGGTGCGTGGCGTTGCGCCCGGCGAAGTGCTGACCGAGGAAGTAGCCCTTGATGGTGTGAGCCAGGACGACCGTCGGTGCACCTGTGAACTCGGAGGCAGCCTTGTAAGCCGCGTACACCTTGGTGAAGTCGTGCCCACCGCGGGTCAGCTTCCAGATCTGGTCATCGCTCCAGTCGGCGACCATCTTCGCGGTGCGCGGGTCCCTCCCGAAGAAGTGCTCGCGGACGAAGGCACCGTCGTTGGCCTTGAAGGTCTGATAGTCACCGTCGGGCGTGGAGTTCATGAGGTTGACCAACGCACCGTCGGAGTCCGCCGCCAACAGCGGGTCCCAGCCCCGTCCCCAGACGACCTTGATGACGTTCCACCCGGCCCCACGGAAGAAGCTCTCCAGTTCCTGCATGATCTTGCCGTTCCCGCGAACGGGGCCGTCGAGTCGCTGCAGGTTGCAGTTGATGACGAAGGTCAGGTTGTCGAGCTCCTCGTAGGACGCCAGTTGGAGGGCGCCACGCGACTCGACCTCGTCCATCTCACCGTCACCCAGGAAGGCCCACACACGCTGCTGCGACGTGTCCTTGATTCCTCGGTTGTGCAGGTACTTGTTGAACTGCGCCTGGTAGATCGCGTTGATCGGGCCAAGACCCATCGACACCGTCGGGAACTCCCAGAACTGCGGCATCTGACGGGGGTGCGGATACGACGGCAGCGCGCGCACGCGCCCGTCCACGATGTGAGAGTGCTCCTGGCGGAAGCCGTCCAGGTCGTCGCTGTCGAGTCGGCCTTCGAGGAAGGCGCGGGCATAGATTCCGGGCGAGGCGTGTCCCTGGAAGAACACTTGGTCACCGCCACCGGGATGGTTCTTTCCGCGGAAGAAGTGATTGAAACCGACCTCGTACAAGGTGGCCGAGGAGGCGTAGGTGGAAATGTGCCCGCCGACGCCCACGCCTGGACGCTGGGCGCGATGCACCATGATGGCCGCATTCCACCGCAGCAGGCGGCGGAACTGGCGCTCCAGGTCGACGTCACCCGGGTACCAAGGCTCGTTCTCGCGCGGGATCGTGTTCACATAATCGGTCGCCGTCAGGGATGGCAGGCCCAGGTGTCGCTCGCGCGCACGCTCCAGCAGCTTGAGCATGACGTATCGGGCACGGTTCCGCCCCGCGCCGTCGATCATTCCGTCGAGCGACTCAAGCCACTCCTCGGTCTCGTCGGAGTCGATGTCAGGCAGATTCGTGGGCAGTCCATTCAGGATGGGTCCTGACACGTCTCGTGATGCCACGCGGTGTCCTTTCCTCAGGGTGGCGGGGCAAACCGCCGGTCGCAGCTACGACCGTCTTCATCTTCCCCCAAACCGTCGCAATATCCCACTCCCTGACGCCTAGCGGCTACAGTGCCCCGCCTCGAGCCCAGCTGAGCAGTTTCTCCAACGGCCACGTATTCACCACGCGATCCGCGTCGATCCCGGCGTCCTCCGCCCGTTCACACGCGTGCCGCGCGAACTCCAGTTGGCCCGGCGCGTGCGCGTCACTGTCGAGCGCGAAGACGCACCCCATCTCGACGGCGAGGTTGAGGAGGCGCTCCGGCGGATCGAGTCGTTCCGGACGTCCGTTGATCTCGAGCGCGACGCCGAACTGAGCGCACGCGGCGAATACCACCTCCGCGTCGAACACGGACTCCCCTCGCGTCCCGCGCTCGCCACCCAACAACCGCCCCGTGCAATGGCCAAGGACGTTCGTTCGTGGATCGGCGATGGCGGCAACCATTCGTCGGGTCATGGCTTCGCTGTCCATCTGCAGCTTCGAATGCACGGAGGCGACGACCACGTCCAGTCCGGGTCGAACCTCCGGACTCAGGTCCAAGGTGCCATCGGTCAGGATGTCCACCTCGCTCCCCCGCAAGACGCGGAAGCCTTCCAGCACGGCGTTGAGATCGCCGATGGCCTCCCATTGACGATGCAGGCGCTCTGCGCTGAGGCCGCGGGCGACCCGCAGCCGGGGCGAATGATCCGTGACGGCCATGTACTCACGCCCGAGCCCTTGCGCTGCGACCACCATTTCGTCCAGCGGTGCGGCGCCGTCGGACCACTCCGTGTGCACATGCAAGTCACCTCGGACGGCTGCCCACAGCTCGTGTCCTCGCGTGGCCAGCGGGACCACGTCGCCCCGCAGTCGCTGCAACGTTTCGGGGACCGTCCCGGACAGCGCCTGACGAATAACGGCCCCGCTCTTGGGTCCGATGCCCGGGACAGTTGTCCAGTCGTCGAGAGCTTGATGATGACGGCGTTCCTCGACCGGCATGTCTTCGACGATCTGGGCGGCTCGCCGATAGGCCTTCACTCGATGGCTGTCCGCGCGCGCTCTCTCCATGAGGTAGGTGATCTCTCGAAGTGCGACGACCGGCTCGATCGATTCGGTGTGCTCCACTCATCTGAGACTAGGGTGGTCGCTTAAGAAAGGGGAACAATGCCGCCCGGTCGCTTGAGTTCACGGGCTCGCGCCGCCATCGCCCATCGCCTGACCGCAGCCACGGCCACGATGAACACGGCCGCGATGGCCGAGATCTCGAATCGATACGCGTGGTTCGGTCAACTCGACGCCGAACACCGATCGTGGATCACTCTTGTCGCGGGCGCCGGGATCGACGGATTCGTCACCTGGTTCGCCAACGGCGAGCAGGGCACCCCGACAGGCATTTTCGATGCCGCACCCCGGACCTTGTTGCGACGCATCTCCCTGCACCAGACCGTGGCACTGGTGCGCTCAACCGTCGAGACGGTCGAGCAGCAGATCGAAACGCTCATGCCCCGGTCCGATCAACCAGCCCTGCACGAAGCGATCATGCGGTACAGCCGCGAGGTCGCGTTCGCCGCCGCGGAGGTGTACGCCCGTGCCGCGGAGGTGCGCGGATCGTGGGACGCGCGACTGGAGGCCTTGGCGGTGGACGCGGTCGTCCGCGGCGAGGCCGACGAGTCGCTGGTGTCACGAGCGTCGACCCTTGGCTGGCAGGCGGGCGACGGCATTGCCGTGGCCGTCGGGGCAGCACCGGAAACTCGCTCGTTGGAGGATCTCCACAACGACGCCGAGAGTCTCGGGGTAGCGCTCCTCGCCGCGTACCAGGGCGACCGGCTCGTCGTCGTCCTGGGAGGGACGATTGGTTCCGACGCGGACGCCGTCCCGATGGTGGCGAGCGTCGCCAGTCATTTCGGCCCTGGTCCCATCGTCGTCGGCCCCGTGGTGCAGACGCTCGTCGATGCCCCGATCAGTGCGAGGGCGGCCATGTCGGGCGCTCGGGTCGCCGAGTCGTGGGCCTTCGCACCGCGCCCAGTGAGCGCCAACGACCTCCTCCCCGAGCGGGCCCTGGCCGGTGACGGCCACGCGCGACGCGAGTTGGGAAGGGACATCTACCGCACACTCGCGGACTCCGACGACCTCCTCGTAACGTTGCAGCAGTTCTTCGAACAGGGCGGTTCCATCGAGGCCACAGCCCGGGCCCTGTTCGTGCATCCCAACACCGTCAGATATCGCCTGCGGCGGGTGGAGGAGTTGTCGTCGTACTCCCCCAGTGATCCCCGAGACGCGTTCGTCTTGCGCCTCGCCCTCACCTTGGGCACACTGATGCGTCGACAGTGACCTCGACCGGGTTTGTTCATTTCCTACAAACAAACCCGGACAGACCTTGGCGGAGTCAACCCGACCTCGGAGGGCCTGTTCAGGAGACGCTTAGTACGTGCTCGTTATCGCCGCGCCAGGTCAAGGCGCTCAAACTCCCGGATTCCTGGCCCCGTGGCTGGCAGATCCCACAACCGCCGAGTTCGTGACGGAATTGTCCGAAGCTGCGGGTCTCGACCTTGCCCATTACGGGACGGACGCCGACGCGGAAGAGATTCGTGACACGGCCGTCGCGCAACCACTGTTGGTGGCGGCCGGGTTGGCTACCGCCTGGGCACTCGCCAGCCGCCAAACAGACGTGGCTGGCGCCGCCTCGATCCTCACTGGTCACAGCGTCGGCGAGATCACCGCTGCCGCACTCGCCGGTGTGCTTTCGCCCACCGACGCCATGACATTCGTGGCCAAGCGGGGTCGCGAGATGGCTGCGGCCAGCGCCGTGCAGCCAACCTCAATGACGGCAGTCGTCGGCGGGGACGAGTCCGAAGTGCTGGCTGCCCTGAAGGAACACGGCCTCACACCGGCCAACAACAACGGCCCCGGGCAGATCGTGGCCGCAGGCACGATTGCCGAGCTGGAAGCTCTGGCCGCCAATCCTCCGGCCAAGGCACGCCTCCGGCCGTTGAGCGTGGCCGGCGCCTTCCACACCGTGCACATGCAACCGGCGGTCGCCCCTCTCGCGGCGCTCGCCGAGACGCTGTCGCCGGCCGACCCGCGCACGAAGCTGTTGTCGAATGCCGACGGCGCGATCGTTGCCTCCGGTGCCGAGTACGTGGAGCGCCTCGTCCAGCAGGTGGCCAACCCCGTTCGCTGGGATCTGTGCATGACGACGATGGCCGAACAAGGCGTCACAGGGCTGCTTGAGCTGGCCCCCGCAGGGACGTTGACGGGCATCGCGAAGCGGCACCTCAAGGGCGTCGAGTTGTTCAAGCTCAACACACCCGATGACCTCGACGCGGCCCGCGCGTTCGTGGCGGCGCACGCGGAGGGATGAGGATGGCATTGTTGACGCGCACAGGCGCGCCCTACTCCCGGATCTTGGGTGTCGGCAAGGCGCTCCCCAGCAGGGTGGTCGACAACGAGGAGATGTGCACCTACATCGACTCCAGCGACGAATGGATCCGCAAGCGCACTGGGATTGTGGAACGCCGGTGGGTGGCCGAGGGTGAATCCGTCGAGACGCTGGCTCGCGACGCCTCCCTGGAGGCAATCGCCAACTCCGGCATTTCGGCAGCCGACATCGATCTCGTGATCGTCAGCACCGTTTCGTACTTTCACCAAACTCCCGGCCTCGCCCCCAAGCTGGCTCACGAGTTGGGCGCTGTCGGCGCCGCCGCGTACGACATCTCCGCAGCCTGCGCCGGGTTTTCATACGCCGTCGCTCAGGCCGATGCGCTGATCCGCGCAGGCGCGGCCACCCATGCCTTGATCGTCGGTGCTGAGACGCTGTCGAAGCTCACGGACCTCTCCGACCGCTCCACCGCCTTCTTGTTCGCCGACGGTGCTGGAGCTGCCGTCATCGGGCCGAGCGAAGTCAACGGCGTGTCCCCAGTCGTGTGGGGGTCCGACGGCGAGGGCGGTCCCTCGATTCAACAGACGATGGACTGGGCCGGGGCCGTGCAGGACAACGCATGGCCGTACATCGCCATGGACGGACAGCACGTTTTTCGCTGGGCCACCGGCTTCGTGGCAACAGCGGCGCTGGACGTCTTGGCCCAGTCGGGACTAACCGCCGACGATCTCGACGCGTTCATCCCGCACCAGGCCAACAACCGCATCACCGACGCGATGCTGCGGCAACTGAAGCTGCCCAAGCACGTCAAGGTGGCCCGCAGCATCATTCGCTACGGCAACAACTCTGCGGCATCCATCCCGATCGCGATGTCTGAAATGCTCGCGACCGGCGAGGCCAAGAGCGGCGACACTGCGCTCATCATCGGCTTCGGTGCTGGCCTGGTGTACGCCGGGCAGATCATCACGCTTCCCTGATCCGCCGGACATCCCGGCTTCCTAGAGTCACAACCCTAAAGGAGACAACAATGGCTACCCAAGAAGAGATCCTGAGCACCCTGGCCGACCTCGTCTACGACGTGGCCGACGTTCCCGTGGAGGACGTCGCCCTCGAGAAGTCCTTCGTGGATGACCTCGACATCGATTCGCTCGCCATGGTCGAGATCATCGTCGGCATCGAAGAGAAGTTCGGCGTGACCGTCCCCGACGACGAGGCCAAGAACCTCAAGACCGTCGGTGACGCCGTCGCTTACATCGAACAGGCCCAGGCCTGAGACACACCGCGGTGGGGGTCGAGGACACCTCGCCCCCGCCTCGCGTCTTCACAACGCCCGCCGTTCGTCCGACCGGGGCGCGCCGTCAGTCCTTCCTCATTACCACCACTTGTTGGAGCAGTTCATGAGCAGCATCGTTATCACCGGTCTCGGTGCCACCACTCCGCTGGGCGGTGATGTCCCCAGCACATGGGACGCCCTCGTCGCCGGGAAGTCGGGTGTGAGCCGTATCGAGGAAGAATGGGCGCAGGACCTGGTCTGCCAGATCGCCGCCACGGCCGCGGTTGATCCCGCCACCAAGCTCGACCGGATCAAGGCTCGACGCCTCGATCGCGGCTCGATGATGGCGCTGGTCGCGGCGCAGGAGGCGTGGGAGGACGCGGGGTTCACTGCAGACCCCGAGAATCCCGGTGTGGACCGTGACCGGCTCTCGGTCGTTCTCGGTACAGGCATGGGTGGCCTCAACACCCTGTTGAACAACTGGGACACCATGAAGGGCAAGGGAATCCGACGGGTCAGCCCGTTCACGATCCCGATGCTGATGGCCAATGCACCCGCCGCCAATGTCGGCCTTCTTCTCGGCGCGAGGGGTGGTGTGCACACTCCGGTGTCCGCCTGCGCGTCCAGCAACGAGGCCATCAGTGACGGCGCCGACATTCTCCGCCTCGGTCGAGCCGACGTCGTTGTGGTCGGTGGCACCGAGGCCGTCATTCACCCCTTCCCGTTGGCCGGCTTTGGGCAGATGCAGGCGCTGAGCCGCCGCAACGACGAGCCTGAGCGAGCCTCCCGGCCGTGGGATGTCGATCGTGACGGATTTGTCATGGGCGAGGGTGCGGCCGTGTTGGTCTTGGAAACCCTCGAACACGCGCAGGCCCGAGGCGCCCGCATCTACGGGACGCTGGCCGGCGCAGGAATCACCGCCGATGGGCATGACATCGTCCAGCCCGATCCGACGGGCTACGGACAGGCCACTGCGATGCGCAAGGCCGTCCAGGACGCGGGACTGCAGGCCTCCGACATCGTTCACGTCAACTGCCACGCAACGTCGACGCCGCAGGGCGACACGACGGAGGCGCGCTCGATGCGGGTCGCACTCGGCGACAACACCGAGGCGATCGCCACCGGCACCAAGTCGATGACCGGGCACCTCCTGGGTGGCGCCGGTGCTGTCGAATCCCTCGCGACCATCCTGGCCCTGTACCACCGGATCGTCCCGCCGACGATCAACCTCGACAATGTCGAGCCCGACCTGGGAATCGACATCGCCGCCAACGTTGCGCGCCCCTTGCCGGAAGGCGATTTGGCAGCGCTGAACAACTCGTTCGGCTTCGGCGGACACAACGTCGCCGTGACCTTCACGAATCAAAGCGCGACATAACCCGCGACTGACACGCGAACAGCCGGACGCCCCGACCCTCACCAGGAGTCGGGGCGTCCGGCTGTTGTGGTTCCTAGACGGCGTCGGTCAGCCAACGCACGGGGGCTCCCTCACCGGCGTGCCGGAAGACCTCGAGCTCGTCATCCCAGGGGGCGCCCAACAGGCGCTGCAACTCTTCGGCCACGTCCGAGCCATCGACCTTTCCAGCCGCTGACAACAAGGACCGCACACGGCCCTCCGGCAAGACAATGTCGCCGTTCGCCGATGTCATGGCGGAGAACAGCCCCAGCGACGGTGTGAAGCTGTAGCGCTGCCCGTCCGATCCCGCGCAAGGGTCCTCGGTGATCTCGTACCGAACGCGGTCCCAGCCCCGCAGGGCGCTCGCGACGCGCGAGGCCGTCCCCACCGGCCCCATCCAACTGTGCTCGGCGCGATGTGTCGCCCGTTGAGCGGGTTGGTCTCGCCAGTCCAGGTGAACGGGTACGCCAAACGCCGCCGACAGTGCCCATTCGATGTGCGGGCCTACGGCGGTCGGCGCGGAATGAATGAAGAGAACTCCGCGGGTGGTGCTCATCGTGCCTCCTGGTGTCGAGATGGCCCTTCCCCGACAACCTCTTCACCAAGATTCACGGCCATTGTGCCGCAGTGACATGACCAATACCAAAGGCCGACGCGCCTGTCTCGAAGCTACGTCGCGGCCACAGGCCGCTCCCCGAAGATCGCCGTTCCCACGCGCACGCACGTAGCCCCGTGGGCAATGGCGTGCTCAAGGTCACCGCTCATCCCCATGGACAGTTCCGCGTACGTTCCTGGCAGACCGTCGGTGTCGAGCAGGCGCTGGCGCAGACCCTCCATCGTGGCGAAGTCCCGCTCTGGTCGCTCTCGAGACGCGATCGTCATCAGTCCGCGGACCCGCAGGGCGGTGAATGGTCGCAGGCTCCTGGCGAACGTCGCCACGTCCTGGGGGGCCAGCCCATGCTTTGTGGGTTCGCCCGACGAGTTGACCTGAATCATGACGTCCAGCGATCTGCCCGCAGCCTGGAACCTGGCGTCGAGCTCTTGTGCCAGGCTCACGGAATCCAAACCTTGAAACTCGGCTGCGAACTCAGGGAGGTATCGGGCCTTGTTGGACTGCAGGTGCCCGACAACGGCCCAGGAGACGTCCGTCAGATCCGCGAGCTCGCGCGCCTTGCGTCGCGCCTCCTGAACCGTGTTCTCACCGAACCGCAGGCACCCCACCGCGACCGCCTCGCGGATCGCGTCCGCGGGCTTGCGTTTGGACACGGGCAGAAGCCGCACCTGCGCCGGATCCCGGTCGGCAGCCCGACAGGCTTCGCCGATGCGTTCGCGGATCAGACCGATCCGCGTCGCGATGTCATCCATCGACACAGCTTCACACATCGCCCCGGCGCGCCGCTTATGGCCAGCGGGCAGCCAACGAGATCATCGCCAACCCGGCCAGCAGCGCAAAGCCCGCAGCGACGCCCACGAACATCCAGGTGATCTCCTGGTTGACCTGCTCGTAACCGACGGACTTCGCGATCGAGGAGTACACCTCTCCGAGTTCCTGCGACGACTCAGCCGAGAACTTCTTGCCACCGGACTCTGTGGCGATTTTTGCCAGTTCGGCGTGGTTGACCGGTACGGGCTGTTGCACTCCCCCGTCCATCACATACCCGTCCTGCGTGCCGTAGGCGATGGTGTAGATGGGCACGCCCTCCTCGCCGGACTTCTTGGCGGCTGTGATCGGATCCTTGCCGATCGTCTTTTGACCGTCACTGAGCAACACGATGGCGGCCGGGACGGCCTCGTCTGGGTGGTCGGGATCGGGAGGCGCGAGCTTGAGCGCCTCCAGGGAGGAGTAGATGGCGTCGCCAGTAGCCGTGGCCGGTGCGACCTCCAGCGCCTTGATGGCGTTCTTCATCGCACCGCGATCGGTCGTCGGCGGTACGACGATGTTGGTCGCACCGGAGAAGGACACCAGCGAAAGGTTGAACCGTTCGGGGACCATGTCGACAAACTCGACGGCACCTTCCTTGGCGGCGGTGATGCGGTCAGGACTGACGTCAGTGGCCATCATCGAACGCGAGACATCCAGCGTCACCACGATGGTGGCTCGATCCCGCGGCACATCGATCTGCGACATCGGAACCGCCCACGCCACATTGATCGCCGCCAACGACAAGAGCGCCGCACCGACGGCAAGGTGCCTTTTCCAGGCGGCCTGCTGCGGGATCATCCGCTCCAGTGGGCTTAAGTTCCGTCCACGCTTGTCGCCGGAACGAGCTATCACCAAGATCAGGTAGATCAACAAGAGCAAGGGAATTAGCAGCAATACCCACAGGCGCAGCGGATCCTGAAACTCGATCATTGGGACCATGTCAGAGTCTCCTCGCTCCCAGTAGGACCGCCCCGACCGCCGCCAACACGGCCGCAATCAACGCGTAGAAGGCCCACGTCGCCGTGGTCTCCTTCTTCTGGTCTTCGTAGCCGACCTCCGAGCCGGTCTTCTTGTACACGTCCTTCAGAGAGTCGGCGGAGTCCGCTGCGTAGGACTCCCCTCCAGTCGCCTTGGCTACGTTTTGGAGCATCTGGGGGTCTGGGGGTACCGCCTGGCGTTTGCCGTCGAGATCGACGTACCCGTTCGCCGTTCCGTAGGCGATGGTGAAGATCGGGACGTCGCGCTTCTTGGCAGCTGCTGCGGCCGTCACAGGGTCAGATCCGGACGTGTTCTGGCCATCGGACAGCAGCACAATCGCCCCAGGTGCCGCACTGTCGTCGTCGCCCTTCGGGGCCATGTCGAGTGCCTTCAGCGCCGTGGTGATGGAGTCGCCCACGGCCGTCGAATCCTCCAACTCCAGCGCCTTGATGACCCGCTCGACCGCCCCACGGTCCGTCGTCGGTGCCGCGACGATCTTCGGTTCACCCGACAGTGACACGACTCCCACGTTGTACCCCGACGGCAGTTCCTTGATGAACTCCACCGCCGAGGCCTTCGCCGCATCCAACCGATTCGGTTTCACGTCGATGGCCTGCATGGACTGGGAGACATCGATGACGAGGATGATGGTTGCCCGCTCGCGAGCGACCTTCTCGATGCCCTGCGGCCGCGCAAACGCGACGATGACGAGCGTGAGGCTGATGAGGGACAGCACCACCGCGACGTGCCTGACCCACTGGGACTGCTTGGGCATGACCGCGCCCAAGACACCCGTGTTGGTGAATCGCATGCCCCGCTTGTTGCGCACGCGCGAAAACAAGATGTACAAGATCGCCAGAACGGGGACGAGGATCAAAAGGAGCAAGACCCACGGTGTCACGAACTGCGGCATCAACGACTCACTCCCTGCGGCGGCGCATGCAACATGCCCGCGACTCGACGATAAGCCAAGACGAAGCGGGCGATCTCTTGCACCCAGTCCTGATCGGTGCGCAGGACGATGTGCCCCACGTTGGCCCGTTGCAGCGAGATGCGGATCCGCTCTCGCTGAGCCTTGGTGGCGGCGTCCATCCGCGCTCGGGCGGCCGTGTCCGAGGTGTTCACATAGCGGTGGAACGACGTTTCGGGGTCACGGATGTAGATGTCCCCCACGCTGGGGAACTCGATCTCGTGCCGGTCGACAACTTGGACTGCGATGACCTGGTTTCGCACCGACAACCGACGCAGGGGACGCTCGAACGGTGGCGGCACGTTCGGGTCGAGTTCGTAGTCGCCGGGCGTCAGAAAGTCGGACACGACAACGCGCAAGCCTCGTCGGCGTTGCATCCGACTCAACTGCTCGATGCCCTGCGGGAGTTCGAACGGACCCTTCGCCTGGTCATGAACGATGGGCTCACTGAGCATGGTGCGCAGCAGACCGTACAGCGCGGTCCGGCCTGAGCGGGCAGGAATGCGTCGGATCTCGTCGGGGCGCATGATGATGCCACCAAAGCGGTCGCCCATTCTCTGGCTGAGGAACCCGATTGTGGCGATGGCCGCGATCCCCAGATCACGCTTCGTCACGCCGCCGGTGCCCCAGTTCATGGACGGTGTGACGTCCAGCAGTGCCCAGGCCTCCAGTTCACGGTCGGCGATCGTGTCGCGAACGTGCGTGGTACCCGTGCGGGCCGTCACCGGCCAGTCGATCTTGCGCACATCGTCTTGGCCGGGAACGTACTCGCGCGCGTCGTTCGTCTCCGAACCGGGCCCGGGCATGAGCCCCAGGTGGTCGCCGTGGAGGAAGCCCTCCAGCCGGCGCACGACCGTCAGTTCGAGGCGCCGCAGCGCGGCCTCGGGTGCGAGTTCGGACAGCGGGAGAGTCGGTGCCGTCGGCTCCCGCAAGACGGAATCGAGGGCCGACGTTCCCGCGGCGCCCCGGTCGCTCGGGTTGGTCTTGGCCACGAGCTATCGGGTCTGGAACTCCGGCTGATGCCGGTGCTGTTGGTGAGCCTGCTGTCGCTGCTGGGCGTTCCACACCGGTGTTGGTGGAGGCACCATGGCCAGAATGCGCTCAACGACCTGGGTGGGCGAAACGTTGTCGGCCACAGCATCAAAACCGAGCACGATGCGGTGAGCCATCACGTCGCGGGCGACGGCTTGCACATCGGTCGGCAGCACGTAGTCGCGACCGTGAATCAGCGCCAGGGCCCGGGATGCTCCGACGAGACCCAAGGTGGCACGCGGGGAGCATCCGATCTGGATCACGGACTCCAGGTCGGGCATGCCGAACTCGCCGGGGGTCCGAGTGGCGAGCACCAGGCGCACGATGTACTCGGCGACGAGATTGTGCACGAAGACGTTGGCGGCCTGATCTTGGAGGCTGACGACGATCTCTGGGTTCAGCACGGGCTGGGGTTCGGGTGGCAGAACCGACATGCGCCGCAGGATCTCGAACTCCTCGTTGCCGCGAGGGTATGGCACGTCCACCTTGAGCAAGAACCGGTCGCGCTGCGCCTCGGGCAGGGGGTAAACACCCTCGGACTCGACGGGGTTCTGGGTCGCAATCACGATGAACGGCTTGGGCGCGGGGTAGGTGTGCCCACCGATGGACGCCTGCCGCTCGGCCATCAACTCCAGCATCGCGGACTGCACCTTGGCCGGCGCACGGTTGATCTCATCGGCCAGAACGAAGTTCACGAAGACGGGCCCGAGGGCGACGTCGAACTTCTCTTGGGAAGCCGAGTAGATGCGCGTTCCGACGATGTCGGACGGGACGAGGTCGGGCGTGAACTGCACGCGAGAGAACTCGCCCCCGACGACCGTGGCGAAGCTCCGCACGGCCAACGTCTTCGCGACACCCGGCACACCCTCGAGCAGACAGTGGCCCTTCGCCAGCAAGGACACCATGAGCTGCTCAACCATGTGCTCCTGTCCGACAATGACGCGCTGCACTTGGGCAATGGCCTCGCCGAGGATCCGGGCTGCATGAGCGGTCGCGCCCTGCGGATCTGTCTGCGTGGGATTTGTCACTCGAACTCCTGGTTGCGCACGGAACTCCGGTCTAGCTGGAGGCTCGCGACAACGATACCCGGTACCAGAACCACCCCTTGCACGCGGCGCATCCAAATGTCGTAGCGGCCGTCTCGCAGGCCGGAACTGGCGTCGGGCACAATGGTGGGTGAACGACCACCGGAAGGCCCGGTTGGCGGAAGCGGGAGATATGACGACACCTCCTCCACCCGGATTCGCGTTGGGACCCGTCCCGGGTGCGTCGTCGCCGCTCCTCCCCGAGGACCCACCCCGCATCGGTGACTTCTGGCTGGACGGGCGACTTCTGGCCGAGCCCAGCGGGATCGCCTATCTCGCGCACGGCGATGGTGTGGACGTCATGTTGATCCTGCTGTCGGCGGGCGCCGCAACGGACGCCGCCGCGCGAGACCGTCTCGCGGGACTCGTCAACGACCTCGATTTCGACACGGTCATTGCCCGTGGCGGTCACGGACAAGACGAGGGACGCCTCGGAAGTAAGTTCCGCAGCGAGGATGACGACCCCGTCGAGCCCGACGACCAAGAGTTGTCTCCTTGGGTGGCCCTCGCGTACGACGGTTCCCCCGAAGCCGCCACTGAAGCTAAGCGGATCCTCGACGAGCTCGCGCTGGCGACCTTGCCCCCGAAGGGCACCCCGTCGGGACCCGACTACGTGCTGCATTGGATCGGCGACACGCGCCCCGGAATGGCACGCCTGTGGCCACTGCCATGGCCCGGTCGGCACGAACGGGCGGGATGGGTCTCAATCCTCGTTTCGTGGCTGTTGATGCTGCTGTTGGCCGCGCTGGCGGTCCTGATCGCGATCTTGATCTTCCAGAACAACAACCCTGGTCAGCCAGCAGAACCGGTACCCAATACCGGGTCGCCCAGTTCGGGTTCGGGATCACCGTCATCCGGTTCTGGCAGCCCGTCCAGCGCATCCGCGAGCCCGAGCGAGTCGCCTGGGGACGTCCCGAGTCACACGAAGACCCCGACGTTCAACACCCCCACCGGCGGTACCGAAAGCGGCGGCGGTTCCTCCGACACGCCCGATCCACGACTGATCGTGAACGAGCATGGCGGGGGATGACGAGCGCCGCCCGCGGCTGATTGCGTCTGACCTGGACGGGACCTTTCTGAGTCCGGACGGCTCTGTCACAGCCGCCAACCACGCAGCGGTTGAGCAGGCGACCGCGTGTGATGTTCCCTTCGTGTTCGCCACCGGCAGACCCAGCCGGTGGCTCGGATGCCTTGATGGTGTCTCCCAGGAGCAATCACTCGTCGTCGTGAGCAACGGGGCGGCCGTGTTCGACTTGGCCACCCAAGCATTGAGCGCCGTGCGGTCCATCGAAACAGACGACGTGCTGGCGGTCACAACCCGGATTCGCGAGACGTTGCCCCAGGTGGCCTTCGGCCTGGAGTACCCGGTGGGATTCGCCTGTGAGCCTCGCGTTCCGCCCGACGACAGCATCTTCTTCACGAGTGGTCCCGTCCAGGAGCTCGTGCAGATAGATGCCGTCATGAAGATCTTGGTGTTCAGCGACGTATTCAGTTCTGAGGAGCTGCATACACGCCTCCACGGGGTGATCGGGCGCCGCTGCGAGACGACGTACTCGGCGACAGCGACGACCGGCATCTTGGAGCTGACCGCACCGGGCGTGACGAAGGCCACCACCTTGGCGAGTCTGTGCGCAGAGCGGGGCATCGAAGCCGTCGATGTCGCTGCCTTCGGCGACATGCCGAACGACATCCCCATGCTGGACTGGGCCGGGATGCCGTACAGGATGTCCAACGGGCATGCGCGGGTCGCCGAGCGAGGTTACCCGGTGGCTGGCTCCAACGCTGATTCGGGCGTCGGGAACACCGTGTCTCGATTGCTGAGCTTGTCGGCCTCCTAACCGCCCGTGCGATCCGGGCCGATCCCAGAAGCACGGGCACCTGAGCACCACCGTGAGCAACACGTGATAATCAGTCGCATGCATGGTGAGTACAAGGTCCCGGGTGGCAAGCTCGTCGCCGTCGATCTCGATGTTGAAGACGACCAGCTGACGAACGTTTCGGTGTCGGGGGACTTCTTCCTCGAACCCGACGATGCGCTGGGCGCAATCAACCGCGCACTGACGGAGTTACCGTCGGACACGGGCAAGAGCGAGCTTGCCGGGGTCGTGGACGCCGCGCTCCCGTCCGGGACAGCCCTCATCGGCGTCAACAGCGAGGCGATCGCGACCGCCGTTCGACGCGCACTGGGTCACGCGTCCGGGTGGTCCGACCAGACCTTCGAGGTGTTTCCGACCCGAACGATGGACCCCAAGATGCACGTCGCCTTGGATCAGGTGCTCGCCGAGGAACTGGCTGCTGGTCGCCGAGGGCCGACCTTTCGATTCTGGGACTGGGATTCACCCCTGGTCGTCATTGGGTCGTACCAGAGCTACCGCAACGAGATCGATACCGACGGTGCGGCACGGCACGGCATCGAGGTCGTCCGCCGCGTGTCCGGCGGTGGGGCGATGTTCATGGAACCCGGGAACTGCATCACGTTCTCCTTGGTCGTCCCGGCGACGCTCGTGGACGGCCTGAGCTACATCCAGTCGTACGAGTTCCTGGATCAGTGGTTGCTGGGCGCGCTGCGAGAAGTCGGCGTGGAGGCGTTCTACGTGCCCATCAACGACGTCGCCTCCAAGGCGGGCAAGATCGCAGGCGCCGCGCAGAAGCGATTCGCCAGCGGGGTGGTCGTCCACCACGTCACCATGGCCTACGACATGGACTCGGCCAAGATGCTGGAGGTCCTGCGGATCGGTCGCGAGAAGCTGTCCGACAAGGGAACAAAATCGGCCAACAAGCGCGTCGACCCGATGCGATCCCAGACCGGACTGTCGCGGGAAGTCATCATGGACAGATTCACCGGTCACTTCACGGGTCTGTATTCCACGACCCCGGCGGACTACACCAACGACGAACTTGCCCGCGCTCGCCACCTCGTGGAAACGAAGTTCGCCACGACGGAGTGGGTGCACCGGGTCCCCTGAGGACCGGACCGGCACAGATTGCATCCCACGGGGCGATTGGATTGGTCAGACCCCTTGTATTCAGGGGTGCCGAGGCCGATAACCTAAGGGAGCCCGCCTCGATCCCTCCGTGTGTGTGCTTGGGTGTTTCGTGGTGATCGCGACCTCGGTATGCGCGGGTCTCGGCACGAAAGGATCCCGGGCGACGACACGAAAGGAACAGAGATGTTCTCGAAGACGGTGATCGCGGGGTCTCCCACCGGTCACTTGCATCCGGCGACTGTGATCTCAACTGCGGCATCCCATTTCCGTGAAGGCGTCACTGTGTCGCTTGTCGGCGAGGAAGATGAGGGGGTGGACGCCAGCTCAAGCCTGATGCTCATGACATTGGGGGCGGAGGCTGGATCCGCTGTGGTCGTCACGTCCTTGGACGCTCAAGCCGTCGAGACCATTGCCGCGCTCGTTGCCCAAAGCCACGAACACAACGCACAGCCTGACCCTCAGAATCGAAGGAGAATCTCATGACACAGCTCACGGGCACCGGCGTGGTCGCCGGTGTTGCCTACGCTCCGGCCCGCTGGGCTGCCGATCGACCCGAGTTTGACGCTTCGTCGTTCGCGCCCGTCGCCGAGGATGGCCGGCCCGCAGAGCTTGAGCGGCTTACGGCTGCCATCGACACCGTGGCGGATCGCTACCGCGCACGGGCAGCGAAGGTGACCGAGCCGCACACGAAGGAAGTCCTTGAGGCCGACGCCGGGCTCGCTCAGGACCGTGGTCTGATGCGCACGGCGCGCAAGGCAGTGATGTCCGGCAACTCCGCCGAAGCGGCCATGATCGAGGCGATCGACAGCTTCATTCAGACCATGACGAAGCTGGGCGGTCTGATGGCCGAGCGCGTCACGGACCTCCGCGACATCCGCGATCGCGTGGTCGGCGTCCTGCAGGGACTGCCCGAGTTCGGGATTCCCGAGAGTGACACCCCGATCATTTTGATGGCGCCCGACCTGTCCCCCGCCGACGCCGCCATGCTCAACCCGGCGATCATCCAGGGACTCGTCTTGTCCGAGGGCGGGCCGACCAGCCACACGAGCATCGTTGCGCGGCAGCGCGGCATTCCTTGCATCGTGGCCGTGGCGGGTCTGCGGGACATCGCGGACGGAACACCGGTCCTCGTTGACGGCGAGAAGGGCACCATCAGCGACGATGCCGATCCTGATTCGGTCGAGATCATGATTGCCGAGGACAAGGTGCGGCGCGAGGCCATTCGCACGTGGCGTGGCCCGGGACGCACGGCCGACGGCTACCAGGTGGCCCTGCTCGCGAATGTCCAAAATGAGTCCTCGGCCCACGAGGCGGCCGAGACTCAGGCCGAGGGCATCGGGCTCTTCCGCACGGAGTTGGCCTTCTCGAAGGCTGCCTCCGAGCCGTCTGTCAACGAGCAAGCAGCGATGTACGCCGGTGTCTTCTCCGCCTTCCCCGATGGCAAGGTCGTCGTCCGTACGCTCGACGCTGGTTCGGATAAGCCTGTGCCGTTCGTGCAGCACGAGCACGAGGAGAATCCCTCGCTCGGCGTTCGCGGTATCCGTTTGCAGAGCCTCAAGCCCGAGGGCATGTTGGATCGCCAGCTGGACGCCATCGCCAAGGGTCGTTGGGACTCCGGGGTCGGCGGTCGGGCATGGGTCATGGCCCCCATGATCGCCACCGTTGAGGAGGCGCGGGAGTTCGCGGCCAAGGCACGCGCCCGGGGCATGATTCCCGGCATCATGGTCGAGGTCCCGGCCGTCTGTGTTCTCGCCGAGGAGTTCATTGCCGAGGTCGAGTTCATGTCCGTCGGCACGAACGACCTCACCCAGTACACGATGGCGGCCGACCGGTTGTCTCCGGCACTGGTTTCCCTCAACAGCCCGTGGCAGCCCGCCGTTTTGCGCATGCTGTCGCTGGCGGCAACGGCGTGCTCCAAGGCCCGCAAGACCATCGGCGTGTGCGGCGAGGCCGCCTCCGATCCGGTGTTGGGGTGTGTGCTGGTCGGGCTGGGCATCACCTACCTGTCGATGGCCGACAAGGCGATCGCCGGAGTGGGAAGCCTGCTCGGATCGGTGACGTTTGCTCAGTGCCAGGCTGCAGCACAGGCAGCCATTTCGTCGACAGACCCGATCTCCGCGCGTCGGGCAGCCGAAATGGAACTCCACAAGGTGACCGACTGAGCATGTAGGTCCGCCCCTCACGGACGGATCGTTCGAGGGCCGGGGAGGCCGCAACAGGTCTCCCCGGCCCTCGAGCCGTGTCTACAGGGAGGAAGCCAGGACGAATCCATCGTTGATGGCGTCACCGACCTTGCGTGGCTTCACGCAGTCGCCGACGGTGTGGACCTTGTCGCCGTACCCGGACAGTTCGTCCCCGAGTTGCTGAGCGGCCAACACTCCGAAGGCAGCCACAACCGAATCGCAGGTGACTTCACGCTCGCCGTCCGCATCCGCCACGATGACGCCCTGATCGGTGACCTCCTTGACCGTGGTGCTGGTCAGGATCGTGACGCCGGCCTCGTTGAGCGACCGCAGCAGGGAGACCCGGTTCAAGAAGAGCATGTCGCGGGCAATTTCGTCGGCCATCTCCACGATGGTGACCTCGTGCCCGGCCTCGGCCGACTCCAGCGCGAAGTCCGCCCCGGACAGGCCGCCGCCACACACCACGATGTGCTTGCCGAGTCCCCCGGCCATGTGCGCGGAGATGATGTCGGTGACAATCGGCTTGTCCAACCCGGGAATCGGCGGGAGCAAGGGCTTGGAGCCGACTGCCACGACGATCTCCGCAGCTTCTGACAACTCGGGTGAATCCGCGCCCACCTCTTGATTCAGATGCACGGTGACGTTGGGAAGCTCAGACAGTTCGGCTTCCCACCAGTCGATCATCTTGCGCAGTTCGCGCTTGAAATCGGGCGTCGCCGCGGGCAGAAGAACACCGCCAACCCGTTCGGCCTTTTCGTACACGTCCACCTTGTGCCCGCGCAGGCCCGCGACTCGGGCTGTCTCCAGACCTGCCGGGCCGCCGCCGATGACGACGATGCGCTTCGACTCCGGTGCCGCCGTGATGGCGCGGTCGGTTTCATGCGCGACCTGTGGATTCACTGCGCACCCGATCGCCTTTCCGTTGAACGCGTTACCGGTGCAGAGTTGGTTGCACCGAATGCAGGGCCGAATGCGATTCTCAGCGCCAGCCGTGATCTTGACGATCACGTCCGGGTCGGCAATGAGGCCACGACCGATTCCGATCATGTCCGCGCCACCGCGGGCGAGAATCTGTTCGCCGCTGGCTGGGGTGATGTTGCCGCAGGCCGCCACGGGGATGCTGACGACGGATTTCACCAGTTCGGCCGCACTGACCATGCAGTCGTCACCGAGGTAGTACGGCGGGAAGACGTAGTCCATGGCTTCGTAGGATCCGTTGTCGCACAGGAGCAGGTCGATCCCGATCCGCTCCAGTTCGGCGACGACTTCCTTTGTCTCGGGCCAGCGCCGACCGCCCTCGAACTCGTGGTCAACGGAGATGCGGCAGCTGATGGGGATTCCCGGCGCGTTCTCGCGGATGGCCGCCACCATCTCTGCCACGAATCGACACCTGTTCTCGACGCTGCCGCCGTACTCGTCGGTGCGGCGATTCCAGCATGCCGAAACGAACTGATCGACGAGGTAACCCGTGTGCCCGTGGATGTCGATGACGTCCATCCCGGCCTCGTACGCCCGTCGCGCAGCGTTTCCCGTATGTTCGATGATCGTGTGAATCTCTTCGACCTCTAGGGGCTTACACACGATGGACGGGTCGAAGAACCAGGTGTTGTCCGACGGGGAACGGGGTTCCATGTTCTGTGAGACGCAGTACTGGTTGTTGCGACCGAGCCCGGCCGTGAGCTGGAAGGCGAGGAGGCCCCCGGCGGCGTGGACGGCGTCGGCGATCGCCTTCACGCCTGGGATGTAGCGGTCGTCGTCGATGCGGGCGAGTCCCGGTGCGATTGGATCGAAGTCACCGGACACGAAGTTGATGCCCGTCATGACCAGGCCGGTCCCACCCTGGGCACGAGCAGCGTAGTAGGCGGCTTCTTCGGGGGTTGATCGCCCGTCTTCGGTCCCCAACTCGGTACCCATCGGCGTCATCAGCAAGCGATTGGGAAGCTCCAGGTCCCCAATCCGGATGGGGGTGAGCAGGTTCTCGTACGGGCTCATTGGATCAGTCCTCCTCAAAGAAGTACGCATCGCGACACCGCGATGACGGCGGGTGCGAAGATCGCTCGACCACTCTTTGTCGGTCGCACCACGCACAATTGACGGTAGGGCTGACGTTCGGACGGCACCGTAGAAACCTCGCGCGATGCTCAAATGCGCTACCTAAGAGCACATGACGCGAATTCCCCTCGCGTTTCCCCGACCACACCCATAGCCGCGCCGCTGTCGGCGGTCGGGTGTTGAATATGGACGGCGGGAAGGGGCGCGATTGTGGTCACAGGTAACCCGGACGGTCTGCCACGCACGCCGCCACCGGCCTCGTTAGTCGAACGCAGCGCGAACGGTTCACCGGGGATCACTGGTGACGACCCACGTCTGCAGCGCCCGTGGCCAGCACTGTGGTCCCTCGTGGGCGGCTTCTTCATGATCATGGTGGACTCAACGATCGTGACGATCGCCCTCCCGAACATTCGCGAGGGCCTTCACACCGACTTGACGGGCGTGATGTGGGTGACGAGCGCCTATCTCCTCACGTACGTCGTGCCGCTGTTGGTCTCGGGGCGCCTCGGAGACATGTTCGGCCCCAAGCGCCTGTACCTCGTCGGGCTCGTGGTCTTCACCCTGGCCAGCGTCGCGTGCGGCCTCGCGGGCAGCATCGGCGCGTTGATTGCAGCGCGGGCCGTGCAGGGTCTGGGCGCTGCATGCATCTCGCCGCAGACAATGACGGCAATCACACGGATGTTCCCCGGACGCGCGCGCGGGCCCGCGATGTCGGTGTGGGGAGCATCGGCAGGGGTTGCCACCCTGGTCGGACCCCTGTTGGGCGGGTTCTTGACCGACGCGCTGGGCTGGCAATGGATCTTCTTCGTGAATCTGCCGATCGGGATCGTCGGCTTCTTGGTGGCGTGGCGCTTCGTTCCCATCTTCCCGGTGGGCCGCCACCGCATGGACTGGGTCGGCGTGGCGTTGTCGGCCATAGCCGTCTTCGTCTTGGTGTTTGCCATTCAAGAGGGAGAGCGCTTCCAGTGGGGTGTCGTGGCCTCGGGATTGGCCGTCGGCGACCTGCACATCCCGGTCACCATCACGATCGCGGGGCTCATCGCGACGGGCTGCGTCGTACTCGCGGCCTTTGTCGTGTGGGAACTACGCAACAAGAGCGAACCGCTCATACCGATGTCGCTGTTTCGCGATCGCAACTTCAGCCTGTCTGCCACGGCCGTCGCCGCACAGTCCTTGGCGTTCACGGCCGTCATGCTGCCGGTGATCATTTACCTGCAGACCGCTCGCGAGTTGAGCCCGACCGAGTCGGCACTAGTGCTGGCACCGTCCGCGATCATGTCCGTGCTGATGGCACGACCCGTCGGCCGGATGATTCTGCGCGTCGACCCCAAGTGGATCGCGCTCACCGGGTTCAGTGTCTCCCTCGTGGGCGCGGCAGTGTTCTACCTCGTGATCGGCCCAGAGACACCCATGGTTTTGCTGCTGTTGGCCTCCGCCATCTCTGGGGCGGGAGGCTCCATGGTGTGGTCCCCGCTGTCGCTACTGGCGACCTTTCGCCTGCCACCTGAACGCACCGGCGCCGGTTCTGGCGTCTACAACACGACACGCCAAGCGGGAGCCGTGCTCGGATCTGCGGCCATCACAGCCGTGATGGAGGCCCGGATCGCCGCACACCTGGGAGGACCGTTGGACTCCTCAACCCAGGAGGCGTTGCCCTCGGCCGCCATCGAGCCCTTCTCGCGTGCAATGGCCGAATCGATACTCCTGCCTGCGGGCGCGCTAGCCCTGGGGGTGGCACTGACCCTGTTCTTCGCCCCGCTCCCCCCAGCGACGAAACGACCGCGGCCCTAAGAAGCACGAAGCCAACAGGGGTTCAGACCCTGGTTCCGCTGCCCCGTCTGGACAGCACTCGTTCCGTGATGCGTGGCGTTTGACAAACAGATAGTTGAATGTTGTAATAGTAAATACAAGTTTCAACTAGCCCCGAAAGGCCTCCCATGAGTATCCCCACAGGCACGTACACCATCGACGCCGATCACAGCGAACTGGGCTTCACTGTGCGTCACACGGGCATTGCCAAGGTTCGCGGACGCCTGGGGGTCTCCTCGGGCACCATCACCGTCGCGGATCGCTTCCCTGAATCCTCGGCCGCTGTCACGATCGACTCCGCATCGGTTCAGACCGGCAGCGCTCAGCGCGACGCCCACCTGGTTTCCCCGGAGTTCTGGGATGCCGCGACCAAGCCCACCTGGACGTTTACCAGCACGGGCGTGGAGGGCTCCGGAGACGAGTTCTCCCTCAATGGCGACCTGACGATCAACGACATCACGCGCCCCGTGACCCTGGACGTCGAGTACAACGGTGCCGCCGCTGGCCCCGATGGTGTGCAGCGGTTGGGCTTTTCGGCCACCACAGAGATCTCGCGCAAGGACTTCGGTCTGACCTGGAACGTGGCCCTTGAAGGCGGGGGCGTCCTCGTCAGCGACAAGGCCAAGATCGCTCTGGAAATCCAGGCCGTCGCAGCCTGACGTCCGCACAGCCCAGTCTTCGCACGGGGGCCGTAGTCACGACTCGATGACTACGGCCCCCGTGCGACGACCACCAAGCAAGACGCACGCACTCACGCGCCGAACACGCCGTGACAACGCCGCGACCTGAACGCCTTTCCAGGCACAATCTCGGTGTGATCGAGAACCCTGACACCCCGACGCGCGCGGTCATCTGGAGAGAGGGCACCCCTCCCCCAGACCCGGCGAGCGCGACGGACGCGCGGGGCCGATTGGACGCCGGGAACGCGGCGTTCGCTTCCATCGGCCGAGGAGGAGGCGCGTTCGAGGTCCTTGTGGGACCAGGAAATCTCGGCGTCGCTGACGCTGATGTCGGACTCGAACACAAGCCGTTCGCGGCCGTCCTCGGGTGCTCCGACGCGCGCGTGCCCGTCGAACTGGTCTTTGGCCTCGCCGCCAACAACCTGTTCGTCGTACGAGTGGCGGGCAACGTGCCGGGGTCCGACTGTGTCGGCAGCCTGCACTATGCCGTGCAAAACCTCGAGACGATTCAGCTCATGGTGGTCCTCGGCCACTCGCAATGCGGCGCAGTCACCGCCGCTGTCGAGGCCGTCCTCCATCCCGGCACCTACCTGGCACTCGTCCACGATCCCGCGTTGCGGGGAGTCGTGGATTCACTGCTGGCTGGGGTCCAGATGGCAGCGATCGCGCTGCGCACCGTTCACGGCTCCGACGTCACCGAGCGCCCCGGATACCGAGACGCGCTGGTGTCAGTGGCCGCCATCGCCAATACGGCCATCAGCGCGACCGTCCTGGCGGCCGACATGGACCGTGAGGTGGCCATGGGCCTGTATGACCTGCATACGCGAACGGTCGGCATGCCGACCCGTGCTGGCTGGACGACTGGACTCGTGCTCGCGCCCGGAGACGACGCCTCCTTGGCGGACCTCCTCACCACTGCCGCCGAGGCCGCCCTCACCACATGAGGGCGGGCAGCGATCAGGCGGTGTCCATCGCGGCGCGCAGTGCCACGGCGCCGCCCACCACTTCATCGGCGCGCAGTTCGACGTCGAAGCGGCTCCGGTCTCCGCGATGGAAGGCAACGAACGTCTCGATGGGGCGACCGGTGGCGTCGGTCGCAACACTGCTGAGCCGCAGCACGGGGTCGGCAGCATCGATGCCCAGATAGTGAGCCGTGACTTCGCCCGCCAGAGTCGCCTCGACGGAACGCTTCACGGTGCCGAAGACAACCTCGTAGTGGCTGCGCAGCAACGCGTAAAGGGATTGATCGGTGAAATCGACGGCCGCGAGCCCGGGAAACAACGCGTTCGGCAGCCAGGTGGTCGTGTGCACCCACGGCTCCCCGTCGACGCTGCGTACGCGCTCCAGAGTGACGACGGCTTCGCCCTCGTCGAGCTCGAGCAGCGCCGCCACTCGTGAATCGGCGGACACAACCTCGCATCGGATCACCCGACTGGCAACGCTCGCCCCACGGCGATCCACATCGTCGGCCAAACCACCGATCCACCGTGCGAGACCTTCGGAGACCTTCTCGCGGGCCAAGAAGGTGCCCTTGCCACGTTGACGGACGATCAGCCCCTCGGTTTCCAACTCCGACAAGGCCTGACGGACAACACTGCGCGACAGTGCGTAGTGCTCGGCCAGGTCGTGGTCACCCGGTAGGAGGTCGCCGGCATGGAGGCGCTGTTCCTGGACGGCTTCAAGCAAGATCTGCTTCAACTGATGGTAGTAAGGCAGCACAGATCGTCGATCGATCGCCCGTGTCGAGTCCAAGTCCACGCAGTGAGGTTAACGGGTGCGTGAATCAGACACTCGCAGCGCCACGGAAGCGGATCACTTGTAGGACCCGCCGCCGCGGCGACGTCGCCGTCAGCCGCTCGATCGACGTGTTAGCGCACAGCGTCCTTTCGCGCGCGCCCCACAACGTCAGCAGTCTTCAAGGCGCACATGACCGCGTCCGCGGTGATGACTCCCGCTTCGTTGTGGATGGTCTCCCCTGGCGCCACCGCGCCTTCGGCCACCTTGTACAGATCGTCGTCGCTGACGCCCAGCAGCCCGATGTCCTCCATGGTCGTCGGCAGGCCGACGGTTTCACAGAACGTGTAAACCTCGTCGATGACATCGTCTTCCTTGTCCGTCAGGAAGAGGGAGGCCAGGGTTCCGATGGCGACCTTCTCGCCGTGCCAGTACTCGTGAGTCGGCTCCAGGACGGTCAAACCGTTGTGGATCGCGTGCGCCGCTGCCAGCCCCCCGCTTTCGAAACCCAGCCCGGACAGCAACACGTTGGCCTCGATGACTCGCTCCAAGGCAGGCGTTACCGCGTGAGCCAAGCAGCTTTGCCGCGCGAGCGGCCCGTAGCGCAGCAACGTGTCGTAGCAGGCCCGCGCCAAACCCAAGGCTGTCGCAGAACCCATGTACCCGCTCATGTTTGCCGAACGCGTCGTGCGGCATGACTCAGCCTCGAACCAGGTTGCCAGCGCATCGCCCATCCCGGCCACCAGCAGCCGTACAGGTGCATTGGCGATCACGGTGCTGTCAACGAGCACGACGTTCGGGTTCGCCTTGGTGACGTGGTACCGCAAGAACTCGCCCGTTGAGGTGTAGATGACGGACAGGGCGCTGCACGGCGCGTCAGACGACGCCAGTGTCGGGACGATGACGACCGGGAGGCCGAGGTCGTCGGCGACGGCCTTGGCAGTGTCCTGCGTCTTTCCACCTCCGACACCGATGATGACTTCGACATCTGCCTGGGCCTTGACGCGCGCGATCTCGTCGTCGCAGCACTCGCGGGAGAACTCAACCTCCTTCACCGATGTCAGGTTCGACAGCGACTCACGGATCGGTTGGCCATATCGTGCCAGCGCCGACGGCGAGGCTAGAACCAACGCGGTCTGTCCGTAGCGGATGACTTCCTCGCCGAGGAGCTCCAATGCTCCAGCACCTTGGACATACCGGGACGGGAAAATGGTCTTCGTCTGCACGATGCTTCTCTTTCTGTGTTCTCCGGAACGACGGGAACCCAAAGGGTCAAGATGCTACGTCGCATCTCGTGCATGCGCCGATGACATGCATTCGTAAAGCTGACGCTACTGCGGAGAAACGCGCACTCCCCACGGACAGAGATTCTGCGCGAATTACCACAAGTGTGGAGAATCCCGCAGCTCGCGGGGATGTTGCAGGTCGCGCCGCAGTGCGCACCGTGGCGCCCCATCTCGCACCTGATCGCCTCTTACGCTGGCAGGGAGTCTCATGAAAGGACTTCGCAATGAGCCGTAATATCACCTTGTCCCAAGCCAACGACGTCATCGCTGCCTGTCGTGCAGAGGCTGAGGCGATCGGCCAGCCCATGAATATCGCTGTCGTTGATGATGGCGGAAATCTGGTCGCATTCGCCTCCATGGACAACACGAAATTGATCGGCGAGGACATCTCGCAGAAGAAGGCTTTGACCGCCGTGATGTTCCAGGCCGACACCATCGACCTGCCGCCGCTCGTGCAGCCCGGGGCCGCGTTGTACACCATCGGGGGAACCTCCGGCGGTCGCTTGGTGCTCTTCGCCGGGGGGGTCCTTCTGCGTACCGCCGACGGAGAGCTGGCGGGCGGCGTGGGTGTCAGCGCCGGCACCGTCGAGGAAGACCACCAAGTTGCCGTCGCTGGCCGGGCGGCGTTCGCAGGCTGACGCTTTGTCGGTGCGGCGGGGTCTCGGTGGACCTCGCCGCTCCGAACTCCCAGAAGCATGGCTGTCTAACACCTAATACCCAGCCTGCTCACAGCGACTGCGCCTAGGGTGGCAGGCGGACGGCGCCTCGCACTGTCCGGCGAGTGATTTCTTCACACGCACGATTTGATCGAGGCAATCGGGAGGTCGCACGATGAAAAAGGCTCACCGCACCGGCAACACAAAAGCGCTAGCCAGCGGACTGCTCATCGCCGGTGTCGTGGTGTCTGGCTCGTTGGTTCTCCTGGCGGGGTGCGGGGTGGCCAAGGACGCAGATCCCTCCGTGACTAGGCCTCACGCAACCCGCACGATGCCCACGGTGCATGTCACGGCGTCTTTGCCACACCGCACGCGCTCTGCCGAGGCTGTGCCGTCCGGCAACGACGACACCGAGACGCACTCACAGAATCAAGACCACGAAGATGCGCAGGCAATACCCGATCCTCCGGATTCCAACGACGAGTTGCCGTGGTGGGCCTGGCTCATTCTCGCGTTCGCACTCGCCGGTGCCGCCTCTGCAGTCTGGTTCTTGACGCGCGGGATCAGGGCACGCAAGGACTGGGATCGCACATACGCCATGGTCCGCGGCGAGTTGAACTGGGTCGACATGGAACTGATCCCCCGCGTCCTCGCAGCCTCCAGCACCGCTGAAGCGAGCGGGCTGTGGCAGGGAGCTCGGCCACGGCTCGACGTGGCCGACCAAGATCTGCGCTCCCTCGCGACGGCACGCGTGGACCAGGGACGACTGAGTCAGGCCAACCTCGTCCGGACTCGGCTCGGTTCGCTGGTCGCGGCCATGGACGCCGAGGCGTCTGTGCGCCCCGACGCCGACGCCGAAGCTCTGCGGTCCGCCCAGGCGCATGTGGAGAGCGCCAGGATGAATCTGCGCACCGCCCTCGGCGGCGCAGAACCGCCACCCACAGGCGTGTGAGCCGCAACGCCCAGTGAGGCGTCAGTGCGGTTGGACTATCGCAGCAGTTCGTCAGGCACGTCCGCGCGCTGCCGGATGCGCTGGCGCGCCTCCATGAGCGCAAACCCAAGGAGGTTGGCCCCTCGCCAGTGGCGCGGGTTGGCGATCAGAGGCGAGTCCATCGCCAGGCCATTGCCCCACACCAGATCGAGTGGTGATGCCGCCACGAGCACTCGTTCGTCGGTGCCGAGCAGGTACTCGAGCAACCGCGGGTCACTAGTGAACTTCGCGATTGACCCTTCCACGACGATCTCCCACCGGTGAGAGACCCAGGTGCTCTCATCGACGTTCTCGATCTCGCGACAGAGCGCCTTCGCCTGGGTAAAACCAGACGCATGAAGGATCGC
>RRZU013189325.1_pt1 | contig 30572 bp, 21 predicted proteins | sample 2165561 | NCBI WGS metagenome assembly RRZU01 (sample SAMN10456909, study PRJNA506462) | wastewater metagenome | isolation source: wastewater sludge | place: USA: Moscow, Idaho | reverse complement strand
ACCTCCCTTGATGCTTCAAAAATAGGGAACGCACCTCTCTCCTGGGCCATAAATGTTGATGAGCGATATGCCTCAACAGCAAGGGTCTTCTGTACTTCAACAGAGAAGTCAATAGCCTTATCTGTACCATAAATAAGTCCGAGAGCAGCAAGCATATCTCCCTCAGCAGTAATCCCAAGACCTGTTCTGCGGCCTCCTAGTGTCTTCTCGCGAATTTTATTCCAGAGAAGCAGTTCTGCATGTTTAACCTCTTCATCCTCCGGATCTGCACTAATCTTATGAATGATCTGCTCTATTTTCTCCATTTCCAAATCAATAAGATCATCCATTAAACGCATCGCTTTACGAACATGGGTTTTGAACAGATCCATGTTAAAAGCTGCATTTACTGTGAAGGGATTATCAACATATGAATATAGATTAATCGCCATCAGTCTGCAAGAGTCGTAAGGACAGAGAGGGATCTCCCCGCAAGGATTTGTACTGACTGTTTTATAGCCAAGGTCTGCATAACAATCAGGTATAGACTCTCTTATAATTGTATCCCAGAAAAGAATCCCCGGCTCTGCAGATCTCCATGCATTGTGGACTATTTTTTTCCATAACTGGGATGCATCAATATCCTTTTCATACTTTGGAGAATCTGAATCAATAGGATACTGCTGACGGTATAATTTACCATGAAGAGCAGATCTCATAAATTCATCATCAATTTTAACCGAAACATTTGCTCCGGTTACTTTTCCCTGTTCAAGTTTTGCATCGATAAAGCTTTCTGAATCCGGGTGCTTTATAGATATTGAGAGCATAAGAGCGCCTCTTCTTCCATCCTGGGCAACCTCCCTTGTTGAGTTTGAATACCTCTCCATAAAAGGTACAACTCCTGTGGATGTAAGAGCACTGTTGAGTACCGGACTGCCGGCAGGTCTGATATGAGAGAGGTCGTGACCAACTCCCCCTCTTCTCTTCATAAGCTGAACCTGCTCCTCATCAATCCTCATTATTCCACCATAGGAATCAGCAGGTTTTTTATGACCAATCACAAAACAGTTTGACAAGGAGGCAATCTGGTGGGTATTACCAATACCTGTCATAGGACCACCCTGAGGAACAACATATTTAAAGTCCCTCAAAAGCTCTAATATCTCATCAGCAGACATAGGATTAGGATACCTCTCCTCAATGCGGGCAAATTCAGCTGCAAGTCTCTGGTGCATCTCCTCAGGGGACTTCTCATACAAATTGCCGAAGGAGTCCTTCATAGCGTATTTGTTGATCCATACAGATGCGGCTAAGTCATCCCCTCTGAAATAATCCAGGCTTGCAGCCATTGCCTCTTCGTAGGTATAAGTTTTCATAAGTCTGTTGTATTTGTTTTCGACAGAAAAAGCCGACGGGGTTATTCCGCCGACTTTCACAAAAATATAGTAAATGGGTTAATAAGGGGGTCTGTTTACAAGTTATTTATTAACCGAATTATCAACACCCCAAATGGTTAAAATGTATCTTAATTACTGATTGGCAGCTCTTATCCAAGTCTGATTTCTACCAATAATACCAGACTTATCCAGAGATCCTCTAACTTTCAGATTGCCGGTTTTTTTGTCGTAAGTCATAGAGCAGTTGTACTCCTTACCATTGGCAGGATCAAGTATTTTGCCCCCGGAAAGTTTCTCTCCGTCCGCTCTCATACCTGTCACATTTACCATCCCTTTTATCTTTACATTATGTTTGCTTCCGGTGCAATTTACACACCTTCTTTCAGGGTCTCCTGTAAGGAGGTTAACTATTTTCCCTTCATATATACCTGATGGAGCTTTATATATTTCAACGATACTCTTTCTGTTTCCATCTTCGTCTATAGTATACCACTTGCCAACAATATTTGAGGGTTGTGCAAACAATGGCGTTGCAAATAACATTATTGCAGCCAGTAATTTAATTGTTCTCTTCATAAATATTAATGTGTTAGGGTTATCATTTTCAGCAGCAGTTCATACTGCAATTTGTACAATGGCTAAATTCACCTCTGAGTCTGCTCTCCACCATATTTTGAAGCCTGTCTCTAAGCTCGTGGTTATCTATCTCTTCCAGAACATCGTACACAAATGCAATCTGCTGGAGAAGTTTTGCCTCTGCTGCACCAATTCCCCTTGAACGCATATAAAAGAGTGCATTTTCATCTAATCGGCCACTGGTAGCGCCGTGAGAACATTTGACATCATCTGCGTATATCTCCAGCTGAGGTTGTGCGTAAACTTTCGCTTTACGGGAGAGAAGCAGATTATGGTTGCTCTGATAAGCCTCCGTCTTCTGGGCATCCTTTGCAACAACAATTCTTCCTGAAAAAGAGGCTTTAGCCTCGTTGTCAAGAATACCCTTAAACAGCTGTTTGGAAACACAGTGGGGAACCATATGATTCATCATGACCTTTGTATTAATTTGCTGTTTTCCGTCTGCTAAATATATCCCGTTAAGTTCACACAGGGCACCCTCTCCGTTAAGATTTGCCTCAATGCTGTTCTCAAGGAGAGCCCCGTGAAGCGTAACAATATTGACTCTTACAAATGAACCTTTGTTCAGGTTAATTGAAAAATTAATCTTATGAGTAGAGAGATTGTGCTCATTTTGCATTACAACTATATGAGAGGTTGAGTTCTCTGCAGCTTCAATGTTGATTGCAGATTCCGTAATGAACTCATCAAGCGTAAGGGTGTGGGTACATATAAGGAAACTAGAAGAAGAACCCGCTCCCAGCTTTATTTTGTTAGTCATTGAGACGGGTGCAGTATTATTGCTATCTCTTATACTTATTAGCTGTATAGAGCCCTCTTGTGAGGTTCCCTCAGGGACATCAATTACAAAACCATCTTCATCTCCAGATACAATTGTAATTCCAGATTCATCACTATAGGACTCCCTAAGGATCCCATTCATAAGATAAACCTGCCCTGTATCCTCAAGAGGTACACGGCACCTGAAAACCTCAGGAATCTCCGGTGCATATTTTACCTTTAGTCCCATATTACTCTCCTTTTATCAGCCAGTCGTACCCTCTCTCCTCAACCTCTAAAGCCAGCTCCTTGCCTGCTGTTTTAATTATTTTTCCATCATACAAAACATGTACAACATCCGGAATAATATAATCAAGAAGCCTTTGGTAGTGAGTAATTATTATAAATGAATTATCCTTGGTTTTAAGCTTATTTACTCCTGCTGCCACAATTCTTAATGCATCAATGTCAAGACCACTATCTGTTTCGTCAAGTATAGCAAGCTTTGGCTCAAGCATAGCCATTTGGAAAATTTCATTCCTCTTCTTCTCCCCTCCTGAAAAACCAACATTAACACCTCTGCTGGAGAAGGAATTATCCATTTCAACAACTGCCATCTTCTCTCTCATTAATTTAAGAAATTCAGCAGCTGTCATAGGTGGCAGATTTTGAAACTTCCTCTTCTCATTAATAGCAGTCTTCATAAAGTTAACATTGCTAACTCCGGGGATCTCCACAGGATACTGAAAGCCAAGAAATATGCCCATCCTTGCCCTCTCCTCAGGATCAAGTTCAAGCAAATTCACCCCTTCGTAAATCACCTCTCCGCCCGTAACTTCAAATGTATCTCTACCTGCGAGCACAGAAGAGAGAGTGCTCTTTCCGGAACCGTTAGGGCCCATTATTGCGTGTATCTCACCGGGATTTACCTTTAAATCTATCCCTTTTAAAATCTCCTTTCCATCTATTGAGGCTCTTAAGCCTTTAATTGTAAGCATATATAAATTATATTATTTACTATTTGTTCTCTTTCCACATTTTTCTCCACATTGCAAATCCCATAAATGCAAGTATAAGGTATCCAGCACTTACCATTGGCAGAAAAGCAAGCCCTGCAAGCAGATAAAGTGTAATATTCGTTGTGTTGACAATGAACCAGACTCCCCAGCAATCAAGTTTCTTCTGAGCGGAGAGATACTGAGCTATTAGAATAGCGCCCGTAACAAAGGCATCCAGATATGGCCTCCTTGCCTCGTTGAAAACAGATGGGAAGAGGTCATCGAGAAAGGTAAGCACTACTCCCCAGACAACCATAAATAGCACCATCGCACCAATGTAAAGGGCGCGCTCTTTTACTGTTAACAAAGTAATTCTTAATTGTTTTTTACTGTTAGCCTCCTCTTTTGCCGGGTGGGTCCATCTCCAGTGGCCATAGAAATTTATCGCAAATGATATTGGCTGCACCAACATGCTTGAGTAGAGTCCTTTCTGATAAAAAAGGATAAAAAGCAGGATGTTGTAAGCATAACCAACCCAAAAATTGGCAACTTTTGCCCTGGTAGCCAGATAAACACATGTTAATCCTGTTGCCACCGACAGAGTCTCAACCAGACTAACGCCCTGGCCTCCTATTGAGAAAAGAATATTATCTATACTAAAAAGACTCTCCATTTTATGCTTTTTTTAACCAACACTTCCCTCAAGTGTTACCTGCAGAAGCTTCTGTGCTTCAACTGCAAACTCCATCGGAAGCTGGTTTAGTACCTCTTTTGCATAACCGTTTACTATCAGCCCAACCGCATCCTCTGTTCCAATACCTCTTTGCTGACAATAAAAAAGCTGATCTTCAGAAATCTTTGAAGTAGTAGCCTCATGCTCCAGTATTGCTGTCTCATTTTCATTCTCTATGTAGGGAAAAGTGTGTGCTCCGCATTTATCTCCTAATAACAGAGAATCACACTGAGTGTAGTTTCTTGCGAATTCTGCATTTGGTAAAATTTTCACAAGACCTCTGTAACTATTCTGACTTACCCCGGCAGATATACCCTTACTAACAATCCTGCTTCTGGTATTTTTACCAATATGAATCATTTTTGTTCCGGTATCCGCCTGCTGATGATGATTTGTCACAGCTACCGAGTAAAACTCTGAAATAGAATTATCTCCCCTTAGAATTGTGCTTGGATATTTCCAGGTTACAGCAGAGCCGGTCTCTACCTGAGCCCAGAATAACTTGCTGTTTTCACCCTTGCAAATTCCTCTTTTTGTTACAAAATTATATATGCCTCCCCGCCCGTTCTTATCTCCGGGATACCAATTCTGTACTGTAGAGTACTTAACCTCTGCATCCTTCATCACAACTATCTCCACAACAGCTGCGTGAAGCTGATTCTCGTCTCTCTGAGGTGCTGTACACCCTTCAAGATAACTCACATAAGAGCCCTCCTCAGCTATAATAAGAGTCCGTTCAAATTGTCCTGTACCCTTTGCGTTTATTCTGAAATAACTTGAGAGCTCCATCGGGCACCTCACTCCTTTTGGAATATAGCAGAATGAGCCGTCGGAAAATACCGCAGAGTTTAATGCTGAATAAAAATTATCGCCGTATGGAACTACAGAAGCCAGATACTTCTGGACAAGATCCGGATAGTCTCTGACAGCCTCGGAAAAGGAGCAGAATATTATCCCCTTCTCGGCAAGAGACTCCCTAAAGGTTGTTTTAACAGAAACCGAGTCAAAAACAGCATCCACAGCTACTCCGGCAAGAACATTTCTTTCGTCAAGGGGAATACCAAGTTTTTCAAAGGTTGCCTGTAACTCGGGATCTATTTCCCCTCCGGGATTCATCTTTTTTGGAACGGCAAAATATATAACCTCCTGAAAATCTATTGGAGGAATATTTAGATGCGCCCAAGATGGCATCTTCATTGTAAGCCATTTTCTGTAGGACTTAAGTCTAAACTCAAGCATCCACTCCGGCTCCTCCTTTTTCCGGGAGATCATCCGGATAATATCTTCGTTGAGCCCTTTTGGAAAATACTCCTGCTCAATATCGGTTTCAAAGCCGTGCTCATATTCGGCCTCTGTTACCTTCTGAATTATATCATTTTCACTCATCGTGGCGCAAAGTTATATCATTTAAACTATTTTTTTTTTCAATTATCTCCTTATGACCTCTAAAGAAAATAATCAACCCCAAAGGACTCCAATAGAGAGTATCGGCAAAATCAAACTTTTAGAGAGACTCCTTTCAGGTGAGGGCAATACTCTGAATGAAAACCTCTTCAGCTATGAAAGCTCAGGTGGCAACTTTATGACCTCTCACTCATTACTGCTTGAGGGGACTGATTTTGATCTCGTTTATCACCCTCTCAGACACCTGGGTTACAAATCTGTAATTTCGGTCCTTGGCCCCATTTATGCTCAGCTGCATACTCCTGTATCCATCTCAGTAAGAATCGGCCTATCTGCCCGTTTTTTTACCGAGGATGTTGAGGAGCTCTGGGATGGTATGAGGGCTGCTATGAAAGAGCATAACATTGAATCAACAGCTCTCGATCTTTTGCCATCTCTCACAGGTCTCACAATTTCGCTTTCATCCATTGGAAAACAACATAAGGAGATCTTTGTTCAACGCAATATGCCAGCTTCCGGAGATCTTATCTGTATATCAGGCTCCCCGGGTGCTGCATTTATGGGGCTTCAGGTTCTGGAGAGGGAGAAGAGAGTCTACGAAGGGAATCCGGATGTTCAGCCAAAACTGGGAGACTATAAATTCATCCTTAAAAGATACCTCTCACCGGATCTCGATACAACCTTATCTGAAACACTTAAAAACAATGGATTAATTGCATCAGACGGAGAGTTTTTAACTAAAGGTCTCTCAGATGCAGTTAAAAGGATTTGCCACCGGAACAATCTTGGGGCACATATTTATCTTGATAAAATTCCTATTGCTACACAAACATTCAGTATGGCCGATGAAATAGGGATGGATGCAACCACAGCCGCACTTAATGGCGGTGACGATATGCTTCTACTTTATGTTATACCATTGAAGCTATACGAAACCTTGAGCAAGGAGATTCCTGCCCTGGATATTATAGGTCATTTAACAAATTCAGGCAGCGGAGCAATGCTTATTACTCCGGATGGTAGTCCAATTCCACTAAAAGCTCAGGGTTGGAGTGATTGACCATTCAATTCCGTTTGCTTCCAGATAGTTTAACAAAACATCTGTTAATGCTACCGAGTATTTTATCGAGACAAATTCAACAGAGATCTGGGTTTCGTAATCCAGAATTTTAACGACGACTCTTGTTGAACCCTTATTCTCCTTGAAAATATTTGTCAAATCTCTTCTGAGATTTTTTGTAATCATAGAGACTGGCAATGAAAGAGTTATGCTTTGAATAAAATCCTCTCGTGTATTTGAGAGAAGTCTCATACTCCTCACCTTTAATTCGCAGTCAACCTGTTTAGCAGAATCATCCCCATTATTCTGGAAACCATATTTCTGAAGAATTGCAACCTTAATCAGCAAAGGGGTTCCGGGATGGGTGTACTTCATAAAATTTTCGTAATCTTTTCCAAAAAGCGAAAATTGAATAGTCCCATTAAAATCCTCTACGGAAAATGAGACAAAAGGTCTCCCTGTCTTAGTAACAGAGCTCTTTGAATTGGTAACCATTCCGGCAATTATCATCTCCTTCCCTCTGAGGCTTGAATCCTGAAGAGCCTGCGATGCCAGTTCAGCTGCCTCTCCTATTGTATTTGAAGTGAATGTTTTTATCTCAAACCTGTATTGATCTAAAGGGTGAGCTGAAAGAAACATCCCTACAAGTTCCCTCTCCCTTTTTAGCAGCTCCATTTTGTCCACCTCCATTGCAACAGGAATCTCCGGTCTTACCGGCTTAATGCTTTCGTGAGTTCCAAACAGGGAATTCCCCAAAGCAATGGTGTCATTATGGAATCGCTGACCATATTTGTAAAGTATCTCGACAAAAGGCTCATCCCTTGTACCGGGTGCAAGATACTGCTCTCTTTTAACGGGCTCAAAATAGTCGAATGCACCTGCATAAATCAAAGACTCTATTGTCTTTTTTCCTACCACGGATGGGTTTACCCTCTCTACAAAATCAAAAATTGATTCAAAAGGGCCGCCTGTATCTCTTGTTGAAACAATATTTTCTACAGCTCCAAGTCCTACTCCCTTAATACCGGCCATACCAAACCTTATATTTCCCTTTCTGTTTACAGTAAACTTGTAATCACTCTCGTTTACATCCGGGCCAAGGACAGAGATTCCCATTCTTTTGCACTCATCCATATACTTTGTTATCTCATCCATATTGTCCAGGTTCCTGCTCAGGGTAGCTGCCATAAATTCGGCAGGGTAATGAGCCTTGAGATATGCAGTCTGATATCCAATCCAGGCATAACAGGTTGAGTGAGATTTGTTAAATGCATATTGAGCAAAGGCCTCCCAGTCTTTCCAAATTTTTTCCAGAATCTCTATGGTATGGCCATTACCGGTTCCTCCTTTAATGAATTGCTCCTTAAGGCTATCCATCATTGCCTTAATCTTCTTACCCATAGCCTTTCTGAGTCCATCGGCCTCACCCTTTGAAAATCCGGCAACTTTCTGGGAGAGAAGCATCACCTGCTCCTGATATACAGTAATTCCGTATGTATCCTCAAGGATCTCCTTCATCTCCGGCAGGTCATACTCAATCTGTTTCAGCCCCCTCTTTCTGTCAACAAAATCCGGGATGTAGTCCATAGGACCTGGTCTGTATAAAGCATTCATTGCTATAAGATCCTCAAATCTCGTAGGCTTTAGCTCTCTCAGCCATTTCCTCATTCCATCACTCTCAAACTGAAAAGTTGCAATACTATCTCCCCTGCTGAACAGCTCAAATGTCTCCTTATCATCAATAGGGATTGAATTGATATCAACCACAACCCCCCTGGATTTTCTTATGTTTTCTACAGCCTCCTTCAGGATAGAGAGGGTTTTTAAACCTAGAAAGTCCATCTTGAGCATTCCAACCTTCTCAATCTGAGAACCATCATATTGCGAAACCCAGATATCCTCTCCGGTATCTTTATCTTTTGCAATACCAATCGGAATAAATTCTCTTAAATCATCTCTCCCTATTATAATTGCGCAGGCGTGTACTCCCGTATTCCTTACATTACCCTCCAGCTTACCTGCAAATTCCATAGTATCCCTTACCAGAGGATCCGCAGATTCAAATGCCTCCTTAATTTCAGGAACAAGCCTTCTGCAATTTTCCAGATTAACTTCAGGAGCCTTTCCCGAACTGTCTGCGGGGAACTTATTGGGAACAAGTTTAGCAAGCCTGTCTGACTCAGAGAGAGGCAGATTCTGAATTCTGGCAATATCCCTAATAGCACTTTTGGCTGCCATTGTACCAAAAGTTATAACATGTGAGACATGATCCTTCCCGTATTTATCCTCAACATATTTAAGAACCTTTGAGCGTCCGTCATCATCAAAATCGATATCAATATCCGGCATAGATATCCTGTCCGGGTTGAGGAAACGCTCAAAGAGGAGATCATACTTCAGAGGGTCTATGTCTGTGATTTTCAAGCAGTAAGCCACAACCGAGCCTGCCGCAGAACCCCTACCGGGCCCCACCCAAACACTCATATCTCTTGCTGCTGCAATAAAATCCTGAACTATAAGAAAATAGTCTGGATATCCCATTTTTTTTATGGTCCCAAGTTCAAAATCTATCCTCTCTGTATGCTCAGGTTCAAGCTCTCCATATCTTATTTTTGCACCTTCATAGGTTAAATGCCTGAGATATTCATCAGAATCTGAAAAAGTATCCGGTATTGGAAAGTGAGGCATAATAGGGTCTGAATCTATTTTAAACCTCTCAATTTTATTTGCTATCTCTACTGTACTCTCAAGAGCTTGAGGGACATCGGCAAAAATAGCCTCCATCTCCTCCTGTGATTTAAGATACTCCTGTTTAGTATACCTGAGACGGTCCGGACTTGAGTAATCTGAATTTGTTGTAAGACAAATAAGCCTGTCATGGGCCTCTCTGTCCTCCTGAGCAACAAAATGGACATCATTAGTTGCAACAACTTTAACATTAAATTTTTCAGCAAGCTGAAGGATAACTTTGTTTACACGCTCCTGAAGTTCAAAAGTGGATTTATCAGCCCCCTCAACATCTGTCTGATGCCTCTGAAGCTCCAGATAATAATCTTCTCCAAACAGATTTTTATACCACTTGACAGTGTTCTCTGCTTCTTCAATATTTCCTGCCATTATAGCCCTTGAGACCTCTCCGGCAAGACAGGCTGAAGTACAGATGAGGTTCTCATGATATTTCTCAATAAGCTCTCTGTCAATTCTTGGTTTATAATAAGTGCCCTCAATAAATGCGTATGAAGAGAGTTTAATCAGGTTTTTGTAGCCCTGCAGGTTCTTTGCAAGGAGAACAAGATGATAGCTGCTTTGATCCTCTCTGCCCCTTTTGTCAAACCGGCTCCCTTTAGAGACATAAAACTCACTTCCAACAATGGGTTTTACAGATGAGGTTTTATCTGCAGTATCCAGAAACTCCTTTACCCCAAACATATTTCCGTGATCTGTAATAGCTAGTGCAATCTGGTTATCCTGAGCTGCTCGTTTAAAAAGGTTTTTTATAGATGCAGCACCATCCAGAATAGAATACTGAGTATGAACGTGAAGATGAACAAAGGGCATTTCCAGAATTTTTCAGAGTTATTTTTTTGAGCCATAAAGATAGAAAATTAGGGCCGACGATTTTTCGCCGGCCCCGTAAATTATAGCCTATGGATTATCGATTTTCTCTATACCAAAGACCTGCCGGTCATTTCAGGAGGTGTCTCCACTCCCATCATTTTTAGAATTGTTGGAGCAATATCTGCAAGAATACCATTTTCAACTTGCTTAATATCATCATCAACAACTATAAATGGTACAGGATTAAGCGAGTGGGCTGTATTTGGAGAGCCATCCGGATTAACCGCATTATCTGCGTTTCCGTGATCTGCAGTTACCAGGACTGAATATCCATTTGCCTTTGCAACCTCAACAACCTCGCCGGCACACTTGTCTACTGTCTCCACTGCTTTTCTAATAGCATCATAAACTCCGGTATGACCTACCATATCCCCATTGGCAAAGTTTAGTATTATCAGGTCATTTGTCCCCTTCTCCAGCTCTTTTACCAGAGCCTCCTTTATTTCAAAAGCACTCATCTCTGGTTTTAGGTCATATGTGGGAACTTTTGGAGAGCTTATCAGTATCCTGTTCTCATTCTCAAAAGTTGCCTCCCTGCCTCCGGAGAAGAAAAATGTAACATGTGCATACTTTTCTGTCTCGGCAATCCTGAGCTGGCTCTCACCTGCCCTTGAGACAACCTCGCCCAGTGTTCTCTGAACATTCTCCTTATCATAAAGTATGTGAAGACCCTTAAATTTGTCGTCATAAGGAGTAAGAGTACAATAGTAAAGAGGTAAAACCTTCATATCAAGCTCAGGCATATCTGACTGTGTGAGGACTTGAGTAATCTCTCTTGCCCTGTCATTTCTGAAATTAAAGAAAATTACAGCATCACCCTCTTTGATTGTTCCTACGGGATTTCCCTCTTCATCAACAGCAACCAGCGGAGTTATAAACTCATCTGTAATATCACTGTCATATCTCATCTGCATTGCTGCTACCCCATCCGTGAATGGCTCCCCCTCTCCTCTAACCAGCAAGTCGTAGGCAAGTTTTACCCTCTCCCACCTTTTGTCTCTGTCCATTGCGTAGTACCTTCCAACTATTGAGGCTATCTTACCTCCGGTTTTTTTTTTTTGTTTCTGAAGTTGTTCAATGTATCCCTTACCGCTCTTAGGATCAGTATCTCTTCCATCCATAAATGCGTGAACAAAAATACTCTCTATACCTTGCTCTTTAGCTAAAGTAAGAAATGCAAAAAGATGCTCCATTGAGCTGTGTACCCCGCCATCACTCATTAGCCCCATAAAGTGAAGAGATTTTCCGGAGCTCTTTACATAATCATACGCAGCTTTGATCTGCGAGTTCTCAAGTAGCTTACCCTCTCTGCAAGCTTTATTAATCTTTACCAGATCCTGGTAAACAACTCTGCCGGCACCAATATTCAGGTGACCTACTTCAGAGTTACCCATCTGCCCCTCAGGAAGACCGACATCCTCTCCGCTGGCTGATAAAAATGAGGTTGGATATTTGGCTCTGAGTTTATCAATATTTGGTTCACCTTGGGTGTAAATTACATTCGTATTGTCTCGCTTCCCCTCTCCCCAACCGTCAAGAATCATCAAAAGTACCTTCTTATTCATTTTATTGATTAATTTTGTTGTCAAATCACTGAAGCAGTATCATACTGCAAAAATCGGGCAAAATTACAAATTATGCATAAAAAGAAAAATTCATCTCGCCAGCCTCGCGGAGATAAAAGTCGTGGCAGAAGGGAAGAGACCACTGGCAAAGTAAGCATGACCCGGGAGGGGTATGCATTTATCATCCGTGATGGTATTGAAGATGATGTATTTATTCCGGCTTCAAGAATGCGAGGAGCTTTGCATGGAGATATCGTCAGAGTATCAATTGTAACAAAGAAAAGCGGCACCAGAAGGAAAGAGGGAGAGATTACTGAGATAATTGAAAGAACAAAAAGGCCGTTTATTGGAATATTACAGATAGTTGGAGAAGAGGCCTGGGTAATTTGCGAAAACAAATTTATGCCTCACGATATCAGAATCCTTAAAGGGGGATACAGTTCAGACCAGCACGGTAAAAAAGTCGCAGTAATGGTTGATGAGTGGCCAAGAAGCTCAGATGAACCAATTGGGCATATTATTGATGTACTGGGTGTTCCCGGAGAGAACAACACTGAGATGCACGCAATTCTCACAGAATATGGTCTGCCTTTTAAATTTGACCCCTCTGTAGAAAAAGAGGCCGATAAAATTGATGACAGGATTGACCAGAAAGAGATTAAAGCCAGAAAAGATTTCAGAGGAGTAACTACCTTTACTATTGACCCGGCTGATGCCAAAGATTTTGATGACGCACTCTCAATCAGAAAGCTTCCGGAGGGAAACTGGGAAGTAGGAGTACACATTGCAGATGTCACACATTATGTAAGACCCGGATCTCTTGTTGACAAAGAGGCTCTTGAGAGAGCAACATCTGTTTATCTTGTGGACAGAACAGTTCCAATGTTACCAGAAAAGCTTTCTAACAAACTTTGCTCACTAAGGCCTAACGAAGAGAAACTTTGCTTCTCTGCAGTTTTTGAAATAACAGAAAAAGGGAAAGTTGCCAACAGGTGGTTTGGTAGAACCATTATTGAATCCGATTACAGATTCAGCTACGAAGAGGCTCAACAAATTATTGAGACAAAGACAGGACCTTTGAAAGATGAGATGCTTAAACTTCACTCTCTTGCATATCTCCTGAGAGAGGAGAGGTTCCGCTCCGGTGCAATAAGCTTTGAAAGACCGGAGATGAAAGTTGAAGTTGACAACAATGGAAAGCCCGTAAGAGTGTACCAGAAGATATCAATGGACTCTAACTGGCTTATTGAAGAGTTTATGCTTCTTGCAAACAGAGAGGTTGCATACTTCATTGGGGCAAAAGGGAAACAGGCAAAGACTTTTGTATACAGAATCCACGAAGAGCCTAACATGGAGAAGATAACGCTTTTTCGTACATTCGTGAAACATTTTGGTTACGAGATGAGCCCAACCAAAAATGCCCGCGAATTATCGTCAGAACTTAATAAATTGCTTACATCTGTTAAGGAAAAACCTGAAGCAGGAGCTATTGAGATTATGGCATTACGATCCATGGCCAGGGCAAGATATTCAACGGATAATATGGGTCATTACGGTCTTGCTTTTGACTATTATACACACTTCACATCTCCTATCAGAAGATATCCTGATATGATGGTTCACAGACTCCTTGCACTATACCTTGATAAAGGAAAATCTCAGGATAAACAATATTTTGAAGAGCGCTGCAAATACTCAAGCGAAAGAGAACAACTTGCAACAGACGCAGAGAGAGCCAGCATAAAATATAAGATGGTTGAGTTTATGCAGGACAAGGTTGGGATGACATTTGGAGGAAGCATATCCGGAATTACTGAATGGGGGATGTTTGTTGAAATTGACGAGACAAAAGTAGAGGGGCTTGTTGCTCTGAGAGATATAAAAGAGGACTACCTTCAATTTATGGAAGAGTCAATGTCTCTTTACGCAAAAAGAAGCGGAAAGCGCTTTATTTTGGGAGATGCAGTCAAAATTAAAGTAGAAAAGGCAAACCTTGAGCAGAAACAACTTGATTTTTCTCTTGTTTGGGAATCTGATGCTAGTAACGCAGATTCAAAAATTGTTATAAAAGGAAAAAGCAGTCAGTCAAAGCCTTCAAAATTGACAAAATCCCCAAGACAAAAAAAACAGAAATAATTATATCTGTTTAGAAAAAAGTGTATACTTTTGGGCCGTTGAACAAACAACCATTGTATATGCAACTAATAGATTTTGTTAAGACTAATGAACTACTGTCTGTGTTAAGCGGACAGCTTTCTGCTTCTCTGAACCGACATCTTAACAGGAAGTTTCGTACTGCAGGCCTTGCAATCACAACAGAGCAGTGGCTGGTTCTTATGTGTCTCTGGAACAAAGACGGTCAAACTCAGCAATCACTAAGCGATCAAACTTCTAAAGACAAAACCAGCATCACCCGATTACTGGATACTCTCTCAAAAAATCGTCTTGTGGAAAGACACTCTGACCCTGCAGACAGAAGAATTAACAAAATCCACCTTACTGATAAGGGAAGAGAGATGGAGAACCATGCTATGAAAATTGTAAAAGAGTCATTTGATCAAGCAGTTTCTGGAATATCCTCTAAAGAATTAATTGATGCCAAAGAAGTTATTGTCAAACTTCTTAACAACATTATCTAGCTATCTGAAATTTATAAACAAAAGTTACTCTCCTTCTATCATTTTAGTTGCATATTCAACTATTAAACATACAACAAATATCAAAGATTTATAAATGAAACAATTAGTTCTATCTCTGTTATGCATTTTGACCCTGTTCCCTTTGGCGGGACAAAGTGCACTCACACTTAACGACTGCAGGAGACTTGCACTGGAGAACAACAGATCTTTGCAGAGTGGCAAAGAGAAGGAGATAATCGCCTCAGAGATGCGCAAGGCGGCCTTCACACAATTTCTCCCAAGGTTCTCCTTTAACGGAACCTATCTGCACAATCAGAAAAACATCTCGCTCCTGGGAGAGGATGCACTGCTCCCTGTTGGTACCAAAATGGCTGACGGCTCGTTCGGTTTCCGTCAGGATCAGATTAACAACAAATGGGCACAGGTTGCTCCGGGTGTTTACGCACCGCTCGATTCAGACGGGAAGCCATTTGATCCAAAGGTAAATCCGGAGAAAATTCAGTGGAAAGACTACGCTCTGCTTCCAAAAGAGGCAATGGAGATGGAGTCCAGAAACATCTTTGCGGGCATTGCCGGATTTGTTCAGCCGGTATACCTGGGAGGGAAAATCCGTGAGCTCTACAAGATTGCAAAAAGCAGCGAAAGGCTTGCAGGTATACAGTCAGAAAAGGCAGAAGAGGATCTTTTACAGAAGACAGACGAGGCATACTGGAGAGTTGTATCCCTATACTCCAAGGCTTCACTCGCCTCAGAATACCTTAGGCTGATAGAGTCAATCGTAAAGAATGTTTCAATTATGGCAGACGAGGGGGTAGCCACAAAGGGGGATATCCTTAAGGTGAATGTGAAGCTTAATGAGGCAAAGATGATGCAGGCAAGAGCAGAGAACGGGCTTGCTCTTTCAAAGATGGCCCTGCTTCAGATTTGCGGTCTGGACCCTGCCGCAGAATATATATTCCCTGACAAGCCTGTAGCCACTGCCATAACACCGGCAGCAGAAGGCACAACGGAGCAGTTTATCGAAAACCGTGCAGAGATAAAGGCTCTGGGCGAGGCAGAGAAGATAGCCAAATCAAACATAAAGATTATGGAGTCAAGGTTCCTTCCCAATGTGATTCTTAACGGTAACTACATAATCTCAAACCCCAATTTCAATAACGGTGTGAGTTACACATTCGGCGGGATGTACTCTTTTGGAGTGGGTATAAACATCCCTCTCTTTCACTTTGGAGAGAAGATCCATACGCTAAAGGCGGCACAGAGTCAGCATAAGATAATTCAGCTGCAGAGAGAGGAGGCGAAAGAGAAAATCGGCCTTCAGATTAATCAGGCAAAGTTCAGGATGGCCGAATCTGTTAAAAGGCTCGCTATTGCCGAATCCTCTGTGGATAAGGCCGGGGAGAACCTCCGTTTTGCAAGGGAGGCATTTGAGGCAGGTGTTGCCGGAAGCACAGATCTGCTGGAGGCACACAACGGCTGGCTGCTGGCAAAATCAGAAGAGATTGATGCACAGATTGACATTATGATGTGCAGGTCATATCTGAAAGAGGCACTTGGTATATCACAGAAAAATCAAAATTAATATATGGAAACCAGAAAAAACAGGAACAACCTTTTGGCCGGGCTTGCAGGATTGCTTGGCGTAATTGTAATTGTATCACTTATTGGCCTCTACGCGGCAAAGCCCGAACCCCTTATTATTCAGGGAGAGGTTGAGGCAAAAGAGTACCGAGTTTCGGGAAAGATCCCCGGAAGAATCAGTGAGATTCTTGCAGAAGAGGGCTCTTCTGTAGAGAAGGGCGACACCCTGGCACTCATCTTTAGCCCTGAACTCAATGCAAAGCTGGACCAGGCCAAAGCTGCAAGAGATGCGGCACAGGCACAGAACCGCAAGGCAATCAAGGGTGCCAGGCCGGAGCAGATAATGGGAGCATTTGAGCTATGGCAAAAGGCAGAGGTTGGGGCCGATATCGCCTCCAAATCCTACGAAAGGGTGCAGAGACTCTTTGACAAAGGAGTGATCCCTGCTCAGAAGCGTGACGAGGCCGAGGCTCAGCACAGAGCGGCTGTGGCAACTGCAAAGGCGGCAAAATCTCAGTACGAGATGGCAATGAACGGAGCCGAGAAGGAGGACCGCGAAGCTGCACTGGCTCTTGTCAGCAGGGCAAACGGAGCTGTGAGGGAGGTTGAATCCTACCTTGACGAAACTTGCTTAATTGCTCCGGCTTCGGGCGAGGTTAGCGAGATCTTTCCGGAGGAGGGTGACCTTGTGGGTACAGGCGCACCTGTTATGAGTATTACAGACCTTTCCAATATGTGGTTCACATTCAGTGTTCGTGAAGATCTGCTCAGAGGCATGACCACCGGCACTGTTGTAAAGGTGAGGATTCCGGCTCTGGGCGAAGAGGAGTTTGAGGCAAAGGTTACCTACATGAAGGCAATGGCATCCTATGCAACATGGAGGTCTACCAAGGTGAGCGGCGGGTTTGATGCAAAGAGCTTTGAGGTTAAGGCTGTACCTCTCAATGCAATTAAGGGAATGCGCCCCGGAATGAGCGTGATAATTAAAACTGAAGCTAACTGAAGATGATTCTGACTAAAATCGGAAATGTTCTTAAAAGAGAGTTGAGGATGATGTTTGGCAGACCCATCTACCTCTTCTCGACGGTATTTGTTGTTGCCTTTGGCTATCTCTTCTTTCTGACTCTCATTAACGAGGGTCTTCCGGAACGGCTCCCCGTGGCTGTGGTAGACAGAGACAACTCTGCAATATCCAGAAGGCTTGCAAGAGAGCTTAACTCAACACCCATGACCGAGGTAGTTACCGGCTGTGCAAACTTTGCAGAGGCAAGGGATCTTATGCAGAGGGGAGAGATTTACGGATTCATAGATATCCCTGCCGGGTTTTACGGTAATCTGCTCTCCGGAAAGCGGCCGGAGATCTCCTTCTATGTAAACAACGCATACCTCATTGCAGGTACTCTCAGCTACAAGGATATGCTCACAATGAGCACACTTGCCTCATCTGCATATCAGCGGGAGGTACTGAGGGCAAAGGGGATGAACGATGAGGCAATTATGGGAAAGATTCAGCCCATATTAATTGACACCCATCAGATAGGAAACCCATGGGCAAACTACGGAGTTTATCTTATAACCGTCCTTATGCCGGGAGTGCTGCAGCTTGTTATTCTGCTAATGACTGTATATTGCATTGGTGTTGAACTCAAGACAAAAAGCTCCCGTGAGTGGATGAGCGAATCCGGGGGTTCGCTGGCTGTAGCTCTTACAGGCAAACTTCTCCCCTATTCAGTGATGTTCATAATCCTTGGTATTGCGGGAAATGTGCTACTCTACAAATTTGCAGGATTCCCAATGCAAGGGTCACTACTTAGGTTCTCTGCCTCAACGGTTCTCTTTGTTCTTGCGCATCAGGCAATCGGAATCCTCATGATTGGGCTCTTCCCCGTTCTGCGGGATGCAATCAGCTTTGCAGCTCTTTACGGAATTCTTTCATTTACCTACGCAGGCTTTACCTTCCCGATAGAGGCAATGCCACCGCTGACGCAGGGTGCAAGCGTGCTCTTTCCAATAAGGCACTACTTCCACATCTATGTAAACGAGGCTCTGCTTGGTGCACCATTTGTAAACTCGGCGCTGAGCATTGCTGCCATGTTCATATTCCTTGCTCTGCCCATACTGGTATCCAGACGACTTAAGAATGCACTTATAAATCAGAATTATCCCATAAAATAGAGATGAAAAAAGTGACCGGATTATTAACATACATGAGCGTAGGAATCAGGGACCTCTGGTGGGTTGCCACAAATGAGCTCAGGCACATTTTCAGGGACCGCGGGGTAATGCTCATCTTTTTTGTTGCAGGCATTGCCTATCCCCTGCTCTACAACGGGATATACAAAAACGAAGCACTTTATGAAATCCCAGTTGCTGTGGTTGACCATTCACATTCACCGGAGAGCAGGGAGTTTCTCAGGAAATTCAATGCAGCTCAGGAGGTGAAAATCAGCAACAGATGTCTCAGCCTTGAGGAGGCAAAGGCACTCTTTACAGATGGAGAGGTGCACGGCATTGTTTACATACCATCAGATTACCACCTGAAGCTGGCCCGTATGGAGCAGGCGACCATCTCAATCTACAATGATATGAGCAGTTTCCTTTACTACAAAGGGCTTATGATGGCAACAAACTACACAATGCTTGACCAGCTTCGCTCAATTCAGATTAAACGCTATAATGCGGCAGGAATTGGGGGAGAGCAGGCCGAACAGCTTGTTGAGGCCATTCCGGGAAATGATGTGGGATTTTACAATCCGGGAGGGGGATTCGCAAGTTTTCTGCTCCCTGCTTTGCTCATTCTCATCATTCACCAGACCCTGTTTTTTGGGATTGGAATGCTGGCAGGTACAGCGAGGGAAGAGAGCAGAACCCATTCAAGTATTCCTGAACACCTTCACGGCAGGGGAATCTACAGGGTTGTTATTGGAAAGGCAATTGCATACTTTCTGCTTTACATTCCAATTACAGCATACATAGTAGGATTTATCCCCAAATTCTTTAACCTCCCGCATATAGGTGAGATTGGAACGCTATTCAGCTTTATGATACCCTTCCTGCTGGCTGCGATCTTCTTCTCAATGACTGTCTCGGTATTTGTAAAGAACAGGGAGACTGGCCTTATAGCATTCCTCTTTTTCACACTAATCCTGCTCTTTCTCTCGGGCTTTTCATGGCCCAGACAGAACATGCCTGAGGTTTGGAGATTGATATCATACCTCTTCCCATCTACTCACGGAGTACAGGGATACATAAAAATCAACTCTGCTGGGGCGACGCTTTCACAGGTAAGATTTGAATATATTACACTTTGGTTACTGGCCGGTTTTTACTTTATTGCAGCAAGCATATCTCTTCACTTAGTTGTAAAGAGAGAGAGTAGGCAAATTCAGCAATAAGCTATTTTGCCGGCTCAAGTTCTATGGTAAAATGCCTCATTATAGGAAGCTCCTTCTTGATTAAGTAACCTCTTGTTATGTTTTCACGACGATCAAAAACATTTTTAAGGGCAGCGGCAATATAATCCATATGATTATTAGTGTATACTCTTCTTGGAATTGCAAGTCTAAGCAACTCCAGTTCAGGGTATCTGTTTTGACGAGTCTCAGGATCTCTGTCTGCAAGCAAAGCTCCTATCTCAACTCCTCTTATACCTGCTTCCAGATAGAGTTCAATACCCAATGTCTGCGCAATAAACTCCTCCTTTGGAACATTAGTGAGAACTCTTTTTGCATCCACAAAAATAGCATGACCACCTGCTGGTCTTTGATATGGAATCCCATATTCATCAAGCTTCTTCCCCAGGTACTCAACCTGTTTAATTCTTGTCTCCAGATACTCAAAATCTGTCCCCTCCTTTAAACCCTGAGCAAGGGCATTCATATCTCTGCCGGACATTCCTCCGTATGTTATGAATCCCTCATACATTATTGTATACATCTGACATGCTTTCCAGTCCTCCTCGAATCTGAAGGCCACAAAACCTCCCATATTTACGATTGCATCCTTTTTTGATGACATTGTCATAAAGTCTGCATAACTGAACATCTCATTGCAGATCTCTTTTATACTTTTGTCCTGGTATCCTCTTTCACGAGTTTTAATAAAATATGCATTCTCTGCAAACCGGGCAGAGTCAAACAACAGTTTAACCCCATATTTCTTTGCCAAAGCAGCTGTCCCTTTAATATTCTCCATAGAGACAGGCTGACCTCCCGCTGTATTATTAGTAATTGTTAAGACAATGCATGGTATTTTTTCTTTTGGGTACTTTTTAAGAACCTCTTCTAGCTTGCTCAAATCCATATTGCCCTTAAACGGGATCTCCAGTGTTGTATCTTTTGCCTGATCAATTGTACAATCAATAGCATGGGCCTTTCTAAACTCAATGTGCCCCTTTGTTGTATCAAAGTGTGAATTCCCGGGGAGAATATCATCCGCTTTAATTATTGATGAGAAAAGGACATTTTCAGCCGCTCTTCCCTGGTGAGTAGGGAGAAAGTACGGAAAACCGGTAATAGCGTTAATACTCTCCTTTAAATTAAAATATGAACGAGCCCCTGCATAACTCTCATCGCCCTCCATCATTGCAGACCACTGTTTATCGCTCATTGCCCCTGTACCAGAGTCAGTAAGCAGATCTATAAAGACATAGTCACTTTTAAGATTAAAAAGATTGTAATTAGCATCCCTCATCCACCTCTCTCTCTCCTCCCTGGTGCTTTTTCTGATGGTTTCAACCATCTTTATCTTGTAGGATTCTGCAAATGGAAGTTCCATAATATTGCTGATTTTGTTATAAATGTTTATTGAATTCTACAAAGTTTGTAATAAAATGGTGTAAAACCAAATAAATAATTAACAAAAAATAAGCCGGCAGGGTCTCTCCTGCCGGCTTAAAATATTATGTAAAATTACTATTTCCTTAACTCTTTTGCCTTTGCTTTCTCCTCTCTCTTGCTCACGATATCGTAAACAATTGGAGTACCCACAAAAATTGATGAGTAAGTACCGATAACAATACCTATGATAAGAGCAACAGAGAATCCTCTGATTACCTCTCCGCCAAATATTGCAATAGCCAGCATAACAACCAGGGTGGTTCCTCCCGTATTAATTGTTCTTGCTAAAGTGCTATTAAGCGCCTCATTTATATTGGACTTAAGATCTCTTTTTGGATATAGAGTTTTGTACTCGCGGATTCTGTCAAATATAACCACAGTATCATTGATAGAGTAACCAATAATTGTAAGTATTGCAGCAATAAATGTCTGGTCAACATCAAGACTGAATGGAAGGATACCTGTAAATATTGAGAAGAAGCTCATTGTGAAAATTGCGTCGTGCAATAAAGCTACAACACCACCGGTTCCCCAGCTCCAGTTACGGAATCTGGCAGCAATATACAGGAAGATTGCAAAGAGTGCAAAGACAATTGCAATAACAGCATCTCTCTTTATATCATCTGCAATGGTAGGACCTACCTTCTCTGACTGAATAATACCATTTGGATTGTCTGTTGTTGAGGTGAACTCTTCGTAGGTAATTCCGTTTGCATAGAGCACATTTAATGCATTGTACAATTTACCGTCAACTATTTTATCAGTCTCAGCATCATCACTGTCAATCATATATTTGGTGGTTACCTTCATTTGGTTTGCTCCACCAAACTGTTTAACCTCTATACCCTCCTCAAACTCAGCAAGGACAGCTGATCTCACATTTTCTGTAGAAACCTCCTGGTCAAATCTTACAACATATGTACGACCACCTGTAAAATCCACCCCGTAGCTAAAGCCCTTTGTGAAGATAAATGCTAAACCAATTACAGTAACAGATATTGAGAATATGTACGCATATTTCCTCATGGCAACAAAATCAATTGTTGTATTCTGAAGGAAATTTCTTGTGTATTTATTATCAAAGGTGATGTTCTTCTTCCTCTTGAGTCTCCAGTCAAAAATTAGTCTGGAAACAAATATTGAAGTTATTAGAGAAGTTATAATACCTATTACCAGTGTTGTTGCAAAACCCTGAACCGGACCGGAACCAAACACTGCAAGCACTATACCTGTAATAATTGTTGTCAGGTTACCGTCAATAATCGCAGAGTATGCATTTTTATAACCATCAGTAATAGCTAAACCGAGACCCTTTCCGGCCCTCAGCTCCTCTTTTATACGCTCATATATAATAACGTTTGCATCCACTGCCATACCCAGGGTTAGCACGATACCTGCTATACCCGGAAGTGTAAGAACTGCCCCGAATGAAGTTAAGGCCCCAAACAGGAACAGGACATCTGATAAAAGTGCAATGTTTGTAACCAGACCCGCTCCGTTATAGAAGAGAATCATATAGACAAGCACAAGTAAAAAGGCTATCACAAATGAAATTAGACCGGCATTAATAGATTCGCTACCCAGTGATGGTCCAACAACTGTATCCTGTACAATCTTTGCCGGAGCAGGAAGTTTACCTGATTTTAAAACGTTGGCAAGGTCATCTGCCTCCTCTATAGTAAAGTTTCCGCTTATGCTTGACTGACCCCCAGGTATCTCTCCGTTTACAACAGGATCGGAGTATACCATTCCGTCAAGAACAATTGCAATCTGACGACCAATATTATTAGCTGTCATTGTTGCCCAAATTCTTGCACCCTCTGCATTCATAGCCATGCTTACTTCAGGTACGGCACTGTTGTTGCCGAAAGCGCGACGGGCATCAGTTACAACGCCTCCGTCAAGAGGAGCCCTTCCGTCTCTGGTGTTTGCCTTGATAGCAACCAGTTCAAAGATCGTATTAGAAGCATCAATCGGCTTAACAGACCACATTGGTCTTAAATCTGCAGGGAAGATTGCCTGAATTTGAGGTAATCTTAACCAAGTACCAATTTTTGCTGTATCTCTGTAATGTGCACGGCCAATACAAGCTCCCGGAAGAAGCTGTCCCTGTGACACATTTGGATTCAAAAGGAAGAAGAGCGGATTTTGTTTTGCAACCGCAGCCTCATCCATTGAAAGAGAATCAGTAGTTATCCCTGCAATAAGCTCCTGAGCAACCTTGGCTGAATCACTGACCTCTGCTGCAACAGCAGTGGTATCCTCTTGTACAGGAGTTACCACCTCTACATCTGCAAGCATATTTTTTATAGAGTTATCAGCCTCTGCGAGGTACTGATAAATCTCCTTATTTTCGTAAGTCTCCCAAAACTCAAGTGAAGCTGTTCCCTGAAGAAGTTTTCTTACACGCTCAGGATCCTTTACACCAGGCAACTCAACAAGAATCCTTCCTGAATTTCCAAGTTTCTGAATGTTTGGCTGAGTTACGCCAAATCTGTCAATACGATTTCTAAGAACATTAAAAGAGTTAGAAATAGCACTCTCTGCCTCCTCCCTGATAACAGTAATTACATCTGAGTTTGAAGTCTCAGGCTTAATTCTGTCTCTCATCTCATATGTTCCAAATATCTGAGATAATCTCTGACCGGGAGCAACCTTATCCCACTCCTCTGCAAAAAGAGTTATGAAATCAGTACGGGAACTGGCCATATTTGCCTGTGCCTGCCCCATTGCCTGAACAAAAAGAGGGTTGTTGTTGTAATTGGAAAGAGCGTTTACAAGATCGTAAACTTTTACCTCAAGCATAACATTCATACCACCTCTCAAGTCAAGACCCAGGTTAATCTCCTTCTCCTTTATCTGTTTGTAAGTAAAGCCGAGGAAGACCTTCTCTGCAGTGATTGAGTCCAGGTAGAACCTCTCTTTTGCAAGACGAAGTGAATCCAGGTAAAATGGCTTCTCCAATTCAGAAACCAGAGCAAATGCAGGAGAAACCCTCTCTGCCTCTACGGCAGCCACTGCATACACTTTTGCCTTTTTTTCCTGGTTCCGTGTTGCCCATGTAAATGACAGCTGATAAATACAAGCCAGGGCGATCAAAATTGCCACTAATTTAATGGCACCTTTACTTTGCATGGAATATCTGTTTTTAATTTAATATAATCCTTCGAAAATTAGCCTACAAAAGTAGTATTTTTTCACAATATATGAAGAATTTCGTAATTTTGTTGTTCACTATTTATTGATTCACTATGAATAAGTCTTACTTCCTGCTTACCATCTGCATGCTGGCAAGTAGCTATACATGCTTACAGGGACAGACAACCAACCCGGAATACGACAGAGCAGAGAAGCTAAGAAGGAGTTACAATTTTGAGGAGGCCTCAAAGATTTACAAAACCCTCCTTAACAGCACAAATGATCCGAATTTCATCAACACTTTAACAATTCAGATTGCCAGAAGCGAAAACGGGGCCGGAATGCTTGAGTATGCGGCAAAGCCTGTTTATCAGGGGCACCATGATGTATCCAAAAAGGATTTTATGCTCTTTATTCCTGACCAGGGTGACCACTTCTGGGCACCGCTGCCCTCAATTTTAGGTTCATCAAATAATGGAAAGACTCCTCTGAATTTTGTTTATACAAATGACTCTGAAAGCACAATATATTTCTCGGCTTTACATAAAGAGGGACACCTGGATTTATATAAGTCAACAAAGATAAACGACACTTTGTGGCACGCCCCTGAACCACTTGGAAATCTTATCAACTCTGCCGGAGATGAGATTCTTCCAGTTATATCAGCAGATGGAAAAGAGCTCTATTTTGCCTCAAACGGACAATATGGTATGGGTGGTTTTGACCTTTATGTATGCCAGCTGGACGAAGTAACAGGCGAATGGGGAGTCCCTCAAAACCTCGGCTTTCCCTATTCTTCCCCTGCCGATGACTATCTGTTTATAAATGACACAGAGAGGTCTCACTCCTATCTGGTATCAAATAGAAGTATCTTCTCTTCTGACAGCGTTAGAATATACAGACTTGCCTTTGAAGTAAACCCGGTTAAGGCGGCCATTGAAGATCCTCAGGAGGCTTTAAAAATCTCTTTACTGCTTCCGCAGGACAATAAAGAGATTCAGGAAGAGAGAGAGCCGGAAAATGTTCCGGATTCCGGAGACTACCCCTCTTTGGTCAGAGAGGTGAGAAAGATTCAGATGCAAATTGACTCCACTATTAAAAATTTAGATCTCCTGAGGAGCCGTTTCTCTCTTCTGTCAAATACTGAAGACAGAAGCTCACTTGAGCGAGAGATCACTTCCGGAGAGATCTATGTCTCTGAAATGAGGGACAAACTCAGAATAGCCGGGAAAGCAGTACAGGAAAAGGAGATTGAGTTTCTAAATAAAGGTGTTTTAATCCCGAGGGAGACCATTCCCGTTCCTGATGCAGAGAAACAAACTCCCTCTTATGATGAGTTTATTATAGAAAAATCTAACCCGGGAAAGATTGTTGTCTCTAAGCTCTTTTTTCCGGAGGAGCCTGCTGACTATACTTTCAGGATTGAAGAGCAGAGCACAATTTATGAAGAGGCACCAGAAAACGGGCTTGCATACAGAATACAACTGGCAGTTGCGGTTAATAAAGCTGATAAAAAGGTTTTCAAAGGCATATCACCGGTATTTGAAACCAAAACGGCAACAGGAAAATGGCTGTACACAGCCGGACATTTTAACAGATACGCAGAGGCATCTTCCGCTCTTGGACAGGTTAAAGGCAGAGGATTCAGAAATGCGATAATAGTCGCATATGATAACGGAAAATCCATTAATGTAAAAAACGCCAGACTTGAAGAGGGGAAGATTTCTGAAACCACAACATATCAAATCAAGATTTCCGGATATCCGGATGAGTTGCCGGCATCTGTGCTCGCTACTATAAGAGCATTAACAGAGAAAGATATTGCTAAGAGACTTTCTGCTACAGGAGAGACCGAATATTACATCGGCCCATTCAGCAATAAAACAGAGGCATCAGATATTGAAAGAGCATTAATAACAGCCGGAACTACCGGAGTTACTGTTGAAGATATAATTAAACCTAAATAAAATGTCGCTAATAATTACTCTGATAATAATAGGATTAATACTCCTCGCAATTGAGGTTCTTATTATTCCTGGTTTTGGGGTAGCAGGTATACTGGGTCTTCTGGCGCTGGCCGGAGCAGCTGTACTGGGATTTACAATGTTCGACACAACTACCGGACTAATTGTACTCGCCGCAATAATTCTTGCAACATCAATCTCCACCTGGCTTATTTTGCGCTCTAAAACATGGAAGAGAGCAACTCTTAAAGAGAAAATCTCCTCCAGGGTTGACACTAATCCGGAAGAGAAGGGGATTACTCCCGGCTCTGTTGGGATAACAACCAGCAGACTTGCACCATCCGGCAAAGCAAGAATTTCAGGAGAGGATGTTGAGGTAGTATCCAGGGAGGGAATAATTTCATCAGGATCTCCCATTGAGGTGATCTCTACAGATGATGGCAAGATAATTGTAAGAAAATCAATTCAATAAAACTTAATAAACATGACAGAAATTACAATCTATTTGGTGTGGATAGGTATATCCCTGGTAGGACTTACAATCCTTCTGTGGTTCTTCCCAATCACCCTGTGGTTTCAGGCACTCATTTCAGGAGTAAGAATTTCACTTCTGCAATTAGTCCTGATGCGCTGGAGAAAGGTTCCTCCTGGAACCATAGTGATGGCTATGATCACAGGTACCAAAGCCGGACTTGAATTAGACGCTAACGAGCTGGAGGCACACTTCCTGGCAAAGGGAAATGTTCCTAATGTAGTTAACGCACTTATATCGGCCGATAAAGCAAACATCCCTCTCAACTTCAAAATGGCAGCTGCCATAGACCTCGCAGGCCGCGACGTATTTGAAGCCGTTCAGATGTCCGTTAATCCCAAGGTGATAAACACCCCTCCCGTTACAGCAGTTGCAAAAGACGGTATCCAGCTTATAGCAAAAGCCCGCGTTACCGTTAGAGCAAACATCAAACAACTCGTGGGAGGAGCTGGCGAAGAGACAGTTCTTGCCCGGGTAGGCGAAGGTATCGTTTCTAGCATCGGCTCAGCAGAGTCTCATAAATCAGTTATGGAAAACCCTGACTCTATTTCAAGAGTGGTTCTTGAAAAGGGTCTGGATGCCGGCACCGCTTTTGAAATCCTCTCCATTGATATCGCCGACATTGACATCGGAAGAAACATAGGCGCCGTCCTCCAGATGGATCAGGCAAATGCCGACAAGAACATCGCCCAGGCCCGTGCAGAAGAGAAACGCGCCATGGCTGTAGCCCTTGAGCAAGAGATGAAAGCCAAAGCCCAGGAGGCCCGCGCCAAAGTAATCGAAGCCGAAGCTCAGATTCCACTTGCAATGGCAGAAGCCTTCCGCTCCGGCAACATGGGCATCATGGACTACTATAAATTCCGCAACATTCAGGCCGACACAGAAATGCGCGAGAACATCGCCAAACCACAGAAGTAAGGCCCAGCAGTAACGAACACTGCTCAGAATATTTGCAGATTCAAAAGAATTTGTATCTTTGCACTCCCTGCGGCCAACCCCGCAGGGTTTTGGTGAGGTGGGTGAGTGGCTGAAACCAGCAGTTTGCTAAACTGCCGAACTCGTAAGGGTTCCGGGGGTTCGAATCCCCCCCTCACCGCCAAAAACAATAAAAGCCAACCCCAAGGGGGTAAAGCAAAAAATAAAGACCGCTTGAGCTAGCTCATAAGCGGTCTTTTCTTTTGCTTATACGGCCAAAGGCCGAGGCTTTTATTGTTTTTTTAGGCTCCCCCACCCGGGGAACGCCTCGCGCAGCAAGGCAATCCCCATCATATATATGATTTATAATTAACTATAATTTTGACAACTTCACCAGAGTTCAGATAGCACCTTTGAAATATTTCAGTAATTTTAAGTCATAAAAGAATTGGTGATGAAGTCAGATGAAATTAAAAACTTGTTTAGTCAATTTGAAGCTGCTGCTTCAGAATTTGAAGGTATTGAGTGTTGGAGTGCACGTGAATTACAAGAATTATTAGGATATAGTAAGTGGGAGAATTTTGAAAAAGTAATTCAGAAAGCTAAAGATGCGTGCAATAATGTTGGAGAAAGAGATAACTATCATTTTCCTGACATCAGGAAAACGATACCAATGCCAAAAGGAGCTGAAAAAGTGATAGATGACATTCTATTAACAAGATATGCCTGTTACTTAATTGCTCAAAATGGAGATAGCCGAAAAGAAGAAATTGCATTTGCACAAAATTACTTCGCCATACAAACACGTAAAGCAGAAGTGGTTGAGGCTCGCATTTTAGAATTTGAAAGAGTAAAAGCTCGTGCGAAATTAAGCCAAACAGAGAAACAACTTTCTGGAATACTTTATGAACGAGGAGTAGACAGTCAAGGATTCGCTATTATAAGGAGCAAGGGGGATCAGGCATTATTCAGACTAAACACCCATACACTAAAACGCAAGTTTGGCGTGCCAGATAGCAGACCTGTTGCCGATTTTCTTCCTACAATAAGTATTAAAGCAAAAGACCTAGCAGCTGAAATGACTGGTCTGAATGTTCAAAATAAAGACTTAAAAGGGCAATCAACAATTGAAAAAGAGCATGTTGACAATAATCTTGCCGTCAGAGAAATGTTGACAAAGAGAGGTATATTTCCTGAAAACCTGCCTCCAGCAGAAGATGTTAAAAAGTTGAAACGTAAGCTTGAAGGAGACGAGAAAAAATTATTGAAAGATTTAAAAAAGAAGAAATAAACATGTTAGTATATTGAAAAGGCTGAATGATACAAAGCATATAACTTTAAAGCAATGTCTGTGATGGGCTGGAAAACCAAATAATTTAACAACAATCAGCTAAACTACACCTATTTATATCAATGAAACCAAAGTATTTAGTTTTAATTTTTTCATTGCTGTTATTCAAAGACATGAGTGCACAGCTTAGAATAAACATTGGTGTAGATACTACAACCGAAAAATCTAAATTGACCATTAACTTCTTCAACAAATATATTACAGACTTCAAAGAGGATAATGAAGTTGACTATACTAAATATTTTTATACCGAAGATGTGGAAAAATTTAGATTGCCGGATAAAACAGCAATCGGTTTGATTGGCAATACAACAAATTATACGCTAGGGGAACCGTACCTAATATCTTTAGATACCAAAGCTGATACGGTGAAAGCTAAAGTATTGTTTGCAGCAACAGACTCTTTTAGTAACCCAACTATTTACTTTATTGCCAACTACTACATAAAGATTGATAATGGCAGGTGTAAATTTTTAGTAAATCAAAATATTGAAACAAAAGAATGGCTAACTAAAACTATTAGAAATGTAACTTTTCATTATCCTTCATACCATACTTTTAACTTCACTAATGCACAGAGCCTAATTATCTCTATTACAAATTTGGAAAAAGCATGGGGGCTAGGACCGATAAAAATTGATTATTATTTTGCTAAGACAAACAGAGAAATTCAGGCAATTAAAGGATTTGATTTTAACTTCTACATGGCCCGCTCGGAATATCCTGGAGGACTAGCATATGAGCAAGAAAAATCTATATATAGCTGGGGACTTGATGAAAATTATTTGCACGAGTTTATTCATATATATTTAAATCCTATTTATCCAAATACTCCTCTAAAAGAGGGTATTGCCACTTTTTATGGAGGCTCAATGGGGACATCTTATAAAGAGCATCTAAAAAGGTTAAATGAGTATATTGCAAAACATCCTGATACTAACATTACAAATCCAATGGAATTTTATTACATGGATGAAAGGACAAATCCACAGTACATTATTCAGGCTTTTATTTGTCATTTGGTGTTTAGCGAGAAAGGAATTAATGGGTTAAAACAGCTATTGAAAATTGAATCTATGGATGAAATATTTAGAAGTGAGTTTTTTGTCGAACCAGACAATCAAAATAAATTCATTCGGGAACAAATAAAAAAATATGTAGACAGCTCACTGTCTCTTTAATAAAGTAGCTCTGTAGAGGTTCGTTACTTTATAGCAAGTGATATCTCCTATTGAATACGAAGAACAGACATATTCCTTGACCATATCTTGGTAGTGATTCAAAAGACAGCCGATGGGATAAAGATTGAACTTAACAACATCAGTCAGGCCATCCTGAATAAGTACAAAAAGATGGGTTTTAAGAACAATCTCGCCCTGCCTGTAGTCAGCAATCAGAAGATGAACGAAGCATTAAAAGAGATGGGTTTCAAGGCAGGAATTAAGTCTCCACAGAGGATTGT
>RRZU010256260.1_pt1 | contig 30582 bp, 35 predicted proteins | sample 2165561 | NCBI WGS metagenome assembly RRZU01 (sample SAMN10456909, study PRJNA506462) | wastewater metagenome | isolation source: wastewater sludge | place: USA: Moscow, Idaho | reverse complement strand
TTTTTATCGAGAATATACCTTGTTAAGATAGGATATGACATTGGTTCCAAAGCAATAGACAAGCTGAAAAATGTTTCAAAGCATGTATCAAAGGCTGCAACAATTCTGGGAATAACAGTCATCGGAGGACTGATTGCTTCTTATATAAATATAGATGTGCTGCTCAGCATACCGATAAGCGAAGGACATGTAATTTCCATACAGCAGGATTTTCTGGATAAAATCCTTCCGAAGCTTGTTCCGCTGGGATATACCTTCTTAATGTATTATCTGATGAAGTTTAAAAAGGTAAATCCTGTAACACTGATCGTAACAACATTTGTACTGGCTATAATATGTTCGTTTTTCAAAATACTGTAAATTTTTCAGGAAGAAGTGTGGATTATGAATAAAAATACTATTATCATCACAGGTCACGGCCGTTATGCCGCAGGGATAAAATCATTTATAAAGGAAGTGGCCGGAGACATCCCGGGTGTAGAATTTGTTGATTTTCATTCGGATATATCCGTTGATGACTTAAAAGAAGCTTTTGAGAAAATGGTAAAAGAAAATAAAGATTCTGGTGTATTATTTTTAGCTGATATTATCGGAGGAACGCCGTTTAACAAAGCTGTGGAGGTGTCAGCAGGAAATCCGCGGATTTTAACAGCAGCAGGATGTAATCCGGGTTCCATTCTTGAGGCTTGTCTTACTAAGGACGAGATGAATCTGGAGGAATTATGCGAATCTGCAATAGAGAATACGAAGAATAATGTCGTTAAATTTGAAATAGAAATCAGAGAAAATATGGAAAGCTGTGAAGACGGAATATAACACGGTAATTTGCATATGAGATTTTACGAAATAAAATGGGACTAAGGGAAATATCAAAGGAGTATAATGATTTTTCTGAAAGTTCCATTTTTTATTATAATCCTTTGCTTAGGCAGTGAAATATACCGGGAAAATCTGTTGACTTGCAGTAATTTATAGGTTATTATCAAATAAAAAACTGGGAATAATAAGGAGACAAATGAATTATAAAATAACAGGAATAAATCATATAACATTCTCTGTAAGCAATCTGGAAAAATCATGTGAGTTTTATGAAAAGGTATTCGGGGTAAAACCGGCATACAAATGGAAACAGGGGGTATATTATGATTTGTGCGGCTACTGGCTGGCTCTGAACGAGGAAAAGGACATACTGCGGAATGATATAAAGCATTCATATACACATATGGCATTTAGTGTGCCGGAAGAAGAGTTTGATCATATAACAGAATATTTTGAAAAACATAAAATAGTCTATTCGCTGGGAAGAGGAAGAAACATAAGGGAGAAAAAATCTGTTTATTTTCAGGATCCTGACGGTCATAAATTTGAATTTCACTGCGGAACAATGAAGGACAGACTTGAATACTTTAATGATATAAAAAAATAAATATAAAAGGCTGTATAAAAAACCAAAACAGAAAAACTTATATATTCTGAAAATAAAAGGTTTTAAACAGCCTTTATTCTTTTTAGATTTTTTTGGAATCTGCATACTGTATTCTTCCGTTTCTGTAAATTGCTTCACCAATTTCAAACTTATATAAAAGCCATGAATACTGAAAGGTTTCCAGAATACTGCTGTGTTCTCCGGCTAAAAGCAGGTAGGAACTGTAAATATAATCCAGTATTTCCTGCGGGGAATCTGAATATTTCGGAAAACACGGATCTCCGGCAATATTAGTAGCAAGCTCTCCTATAGGTGTTTCTATATTTTTAAATAAAGTAATCCAGTTATAATAAGAAGCATAAAGTGGTTCTTCAATTATTGCAGCCATAGTTACACCTCCCTTCCGAGAGAGAATAAATACATCAGGCAGAGTAAAGAAGCGTGAAGTGACAGATATGAGGGGAGAGAAGAGAGAGTTCCAGGCCTCTGTAATAAGTTTTACAGAGGCCGTATAAAAAATATTATGGATGGGAAGTAAAGACTTTTAATTTGTTGCTGATAAATTCAATAACAACATCTTCGTTTTCTCCTTCTTCACCGTCAATACTTACATTAATGTCTTTTTTGATCTTTTTTATTTCACATTTTTTGGCGGTAAGAGTTCTTACAAAGTTATTATTTACCAGATTATTATTCATCAGATCAAAAATTATGGTAGAAAGATCTATTGCAGATTTTGTTTCCTTTACAATGATAATATTCATGAGCCCGTCGGCCATGTTCGCTGAATTATCAAGATTGTCAAAGCCTCCTGCACCTTCTCCGTTTATGATCATATACAAAATGGCTTTTTCTTCTATTTCTGTATTATCATCCAGTTTCATGTTTAACCTGAATCTTTTTATGTTGATTAGTTCATTAATACCGTTAATAAAATATGCAAGTTTTCCTATATTTTTCTTCATATTTTTATCAGTGGAATAGGAAGCCTTTGTAAAAAGCCCTCCGGCATATGAAGAAAGAAATATGTTTTTTCCGTTTATAAGTCCGAAATCTACATTTTGGATTTTGCCTTTGATAATATTTTCTATCCAGTCATCGATATTTTCGCCTAAATGAAGACATCTTGCGAAATCATTGCATGTTCCCAGAGGGAAGATACCTATTTCGGGGAGTTCGATGCCGGCATTATAGAGCTGTGTAATAGTACGCCCCAGAGTTCCGTCTCCTCCTGAAAGTATAAGTATGTCGAATTCATGATTTTTTACGACGTCAATAAGGCGGTTGTACTTTTTATCTATACTGTACAGAGTAAGTGAAATATTATTTTTCAGAAATTTTCTTGTTATTTTGTCAAAATTCTCCAAAATAATCTTGCTGTTACCTGAATTCGGATTATAAATCAGCAGTGCTTTTTTCATGAAAATCACCTCGATGATATAGTATCTTATATTAATATTATAACATATTCTAAACACAAAAGGAAAAACACTTTCAAAAACAAAATATTAAGTCAGTAAAAATATAGAAGACAATAAATATATACACTAATTTAAGAATATGGTATAATTAAACTGGATATTTTAAAAATAATTATAATTGTGGAGGAACTAATATATGAAAAAAGTTAAGTTAATTTCATTAATGTCAGTAATAGTATTATTGAGTTCTTGTAATTCTATTACATCAACATTTAATACAGCAAGTACGACGTCTACTATGCCTATGGTAACGAATGACCTGAAAATGGAAGTAGCTAAAAACGTTAATACAATAACTGAGCTGTATGCTGCAGGAAAGAGTAAAGTAGGATCAGAAGGGGAAGAAATAGCCAGAAATAAAGCTGAGGTTCTTGCCAAAGATGCATTAAGAAAGGCAATCCGTTCAGAAGCTTATAAGGATATAAGACAAAAGCTGGATGTTGCCAATCTGAAAACAGGGGATTTCAGTGATTACAGTGTTAATAATTATGCAAATGAAATAGCGGTAAAACTTCTGAATGAATCTGAGAAAAGAGCCGAATTTCAGACTGGAAATACTGAAATCGGAGTTATTTATGTATTATCAAAAGACAGAGTGAAAGAAGAAACTGATGATTTTTTCCAGGAAAAGCTTCAAGGTGAGATTGACAGGCTTCAAAATATAAAAACAACAAATTAAGTTGACATTTTTCAATTTTTGTCATAAAATAATATTATAATGATTACAATTTTAAAATTATTTTAGGAGGAAATATGGACTTTAATTTAAATCTTGGGTGCATAGATGAGGGAAACTTATCAGAGATTTCTTGTGATAAATTATATGATGTGCTTGTGGTTGGTACAGGGCCGTCAGCAGTTTCAGCTGCAATATATGCAGCAAGAAAAGGTCTTGATGTTGCAATGATAGGACTTAAAATAGGCGGACAGGTTTTGGACACAAGAGAGATAGAAAATATCATAGGTACAGCTAAAACTACAGGGTCAGAGTATGCCGAGAATCTTGAAAAGCATTTGAAAGAATATTGTGTTGCCTTTAAAGAAGGGACATATGTGACAAAAATAGAAGAAGACGGAAAAAATAAATTAATTACTACAAGTGATAAGAAAATATATAAATCAAAAACTGTAATAATAGCAACTGGTGCCAAGTGGAGGGAATTAAATGTTCCCGGAGAGCAGGAATATAAAGGAAAAGGAGTTCACTACTGTGCTACTTGTGACGGACCGTTTTACAAAGGACTGGATGTAGCTGTGGTAGGCGGAGGAAATTCCGGAATAGAAGCTGCCCTTGATATGGCAGGCATAGCCAAAAATGTAACTGTAGTGGAATTCATGCCTGAACTAAAAGCTGATAAAATATTACAGGATAAACTAAATGAAAGAAATAATATCAAAGTCATCACAAATGCTGCTACTACAAAAATATACGGGGAAGACTTTACAAAAGGAATGGAATATAAAAACAGAGCAGATGAAAGTACACATGAACTGAATATCGACGGTGTATTTATAGAAATAGGACTTACACCAAACAGCGAATTCGCAAAGGATCTGATAGCGACTAACAAAATCGGGGAAATCATAATTGATGAAAACAATATGACTAACATAAAAGGAATCTTTGCTTCAGGTGATGTAACAACAGTAAAACAAAAACAGATAGTCATATCTGTAGGAGAAGGAGCAAAAGCTGCTTTAGGGGCTTTTGATTACCTGCTGAAAGAGTATTAAAAAAAATATTAGATATAAAAACTGGTTTTTAAAGCCAGTTTTTTATTTTATAGTGGCGTGATATAATAAAATGAGTTTTTAGAAGATTCCGATATCAGTTATTTTTCTTTTCAGTTTAATTTCATTTTTTGCAAAGTACCTTCTAATATGTATCTGTTACACTTAAGATACATAATAAAGAAGAAAAGTGGAGGAGATATGGAAATATCAGTAATTGCCCCTGTTTATAACGAAGAGGAGAATATTAACAGATTAATTGAAAATGTAGAAAAAGTATTAAAGCAAAATTTTAAAAGTTATGAAATACTTTTAGTTAATGATGGAAGTACTGATAAAAGCAAAGAAATACTTGATAGTGTGGAGAACGAGAATGTGAAAGTCATTCATTTTGAGAAAAACTGCGGTCAGACAGCGGCCACAGCAGCAGGATTTAAATATTCCGAAGGAGATATAATAGTAACTATAGATGCTGATTTGCAGACTGATCCTGAGGATATACTGGTTCTTTACTCATACCTTGAGAATTATGATATGATAAACGGACGGCGTGCAACAAGAGAAGACGGAATAATAAAAAAGATTTCTTCATGGGTTGGAAATACTGCAAGAAATATTATTACAGGTGATGATATAAAGGATACAGGCTGTCCTTTGAAGCTTTTCAGGAAAGAAGTAGCAAAATCTTATTATTTATATGAAGGGATGCACAGATTTTTACCGACATTAGCTAAAATAAACGGTTTCAGGGTGATAGAAGTACCTGTACGCCATTACGACAGGATGTTCGGTCAGTCTAAGTACGGAGTATGGAACAGGCTTTTTAAAGGACTGAAGGATGCATTTGCAGTCAGATGGATGAAAAAAAGACATATATATTATACAGTGCTTAATGAGGAGATATAAATGGTTTTACGAAAGGATAAATACATATGGCTGATAATAGCAGCTGCGTTGTTATTGTATATTCCGCTGTTTATTTTCAGGGATTTTACCCCTACGAATGAATTGAAGTATATAAATATAGTTGATCATATGCTGAAATCCGGAGACTGGATAAAGCTTCAGTTTGACGGTTCACTGTACACGGATAAGCCGCCGCTGTATTTTTGGATAGCTGCTTTGATAAGACTGGTAACAGGCAAATATACATTGTTTTCTATAGGGCTTGTTATGTGTGTACTTCCGGCAATAGTGACAGGAGTAGATATATACAGATTTCTTACAGAGAATGAATATGATAAAAAAAGAGCGTGTACAGTTATATTAATATTATATACAATTTTATATTTTGCAGGATCTGTTCTGGTAATTCGTATGGATATGTTTATGACCATGTTTATAGTAAAGGCTTTGATTTCTTTTTATAACATAGCGGAAAAAGACAGAGGAAATCCTTATATGCCTTATGTATATGCCGGGATAGGTTTTTTGATAAAGGGACTTGCAGCAGTTTTTATACCAATTGGTGTTATTCTTGCATATCTGCTTGTAACAAAACAAAAGGACAAAATAAAAAAGTTAAAATTCGGCAAAGGAATTATTATTATAGTTATATTTGCACTTATATGGTTTATTCCTTTGATAATGAGTCTCGGAGTGAATTCGGCAGTGAACGAGCTGCTTTTGAAGCAGACGGTAAACAGAGCAGTAAATACCAGTGTGCATAAAAAACCGATATATTATTATCTTATTAATCTGTTCCCGAATTTATTTCCCTGGACATTATTCTTTTTTGCATCTTTTATAACATTGATTATAAAAGCAAAAAAACAGGAAAAATTTATGATTTTTATAATATGCTGGTTTGCTGTGCCTTTTATTATATTTTCACTGGTCAGCAGTAAACTGGATATATATTTGATACCTGCATATGGCGCAATAGCTGTAATAACAGAAAAAATACTTGCGAAAAAAAACGGAAAAGCAAAAAAAATAATTGGGATAATAACAAGTATGTTTTACTTTTTATTTATAATTGCCGCTTTTATTTCTAAGGAAAAGCTGGCAGGGATGGATCCGTTTTTGTATAGTCTGGTATTGGTCTACGGAGTATTTTCCATATTTACTGCCGCAGCCGGGATCTATTTTTCGTTAAAAGAAAAAGCTTATTGTTATGTCTGGAATATAGTTATTAATATGATTGCTTTACTGGGAATATTGACAATATCTGCACCTGCGGCAAACGAATATATTGGTTTTTCCAAATTTGCCGGGATCATAAAGGCAGAAAAGGAAAAAGACCGCAGTCTGAAAATTTTCGGCTACAAAGAAAATGAAGCCAACAGAATGGCATATATAATAAATGATGATAATATCATAAATATAGAAAATCCGGAAAAACTTAATAAGATAATAAAAAATGAAAATGTAATAATTTTATTGCAGAATAAAGATATAAGTGATCTGCCTGAGAATTATGAAATGGTATATTCTAACAGTAAATTTGTTATTATTAAATATATCAGGAAAGAAGGATAAAATGAATGCATTAAGTGGATATTTCACAATGAATAAAATATTTTTGTATATTGGATTGTTTGGACAGCTGTGTTTTTCCATGAGATTTATTATACAGTGGATATATAGCGAAAAGGCAAAAAAAGTGTAATTCCTGTGGCATTTTGGTATTTCAGCCTTTCAGGCGGTATAATACTGCTTGTATATGCTGTTTATCATAGAGATCCTGTTTTTATAATGGGGCAGGCACCGGGAGTTTTTATCTACTCAAGAAATATATATTTGATACATAAAAATAAAAAAGAGGAAGCCTCACAGAATGAAGGTGCAAAAATAGAACAAGTTCACAATAACAGCGAATACCGTCTTCAAAAAATGACGGAAGAAATAGAGCTGAATTAAATTTTATATCAAAATTGTGTCAAAACATTAATTAGTTTATGACACAATTTTTTTATTATATCTGTTTATTAAAATATATTTCGGTATCAAGACCGTCATCTCTGTTTATCAGTTCTATTTTAGCATTATGGAGTTCTATAATTTCCTTTATTATAGAGAGTCCGAGACCAAGACCGCGTGTGCTTTTAGTATCCTGTCTTTCTGTACGGTAGTGTCTGTCAAAAATCTTTTTAATATCTTCATTGGAAATATGAGTTCCAAAATCTCTGATAAGAATTTTGATAAAAGTATCGGTTTCTTCAACAGTTATATAAATTTCTTTACCATCAGAGTACTTTATGCTGTTGTCAATAATTCCGCGTAAGGCTTCGGAAATAAGATTTTGATTGCCGTATATGACTGTATTGCTGCAGCTGATAATAAGCTTTTTATCTGTTTTCAAAAGCTGGTAATCATTTTTCAGCTTTGTTAGCAGAAGGCATATTTCTATTTTTTCATTCAAAGTTTTTAATTTTTCTGCCTGAGATAAAAACAAAAGGTTCGTAATAAGCTTCTCAATATTTATAATTTCTGTTTCTATATTTTCCAGGGCCTCGTTAAGAAGAACAGGATCATCTCTTCCCCATTTCAGTATATCAAGATAACCTTTCATAATAGCAACAGGTGTTTTTAATTCATGAGAAACATTACTGGAAAAGTTTTTCTGATTGAGAAGTATTTCATGCATTTTTGAAAATAAATTATTTATAACATCGATTAAATCACCTATTTCATCATCCCTGATTTTAGGAAGTTTTATATTCAGGTTTTTTGCATTTATTTTTTCACTTTCTTTTATGATATAAGTAACAGGTTTTAGTATATTTTTAGTCATATAATATGAAATTATTATTATAGATACAGCAAGGAGTATAAAGAGATAAAATATAATCCGGGTTGTTTTTATCGCACGATCATATGAATATTTTCTTATAAAAGTAAATTCGATATTATTTACATTTTTTTCCTTAAAATGAAGAGCATATCTTTTCTTGAAAACCCAGTTATTTTCAGGAATATCTTTATAAGAGATATTAGAGTCGCCGAGTTTTACAATATGACCGTCAGGATATTTCATGGAAATAAGAATTTCGTCCTTATCCCCGAATTCCAGTGTCTGATAAAAATCAGAAATATCATATGCGGAAACTTTTCCGAGTGTTTCAGTTACACCATTTGCAATATTGTCAAGCTCGTTGTTTTCTTCCACAACATATTCATTTATAATGAAAATCCATGTTACAATACCAATTAACAGTGTACAGAAAAGTATTCCCATGGTATTAAAAATTATAATTTTATGAGAAATTTTTTTTATTTTTATTTTCATTGCTGCTCCCTTTTAAGTGAATAACCTATACCTCTTACAGTAATGATATAATCTTTTCCCAGTTTTTGCCGTAAATTCTTCATTGTTACATCAAGAAGATTACTGCTGGCATTCCAGCCCCATATTTCATCTATAATTCTTTCACGCTTGAGAACTATATTCTGATTTTCAAGAAATAATTTCATCATATCAAATTCTGTTTTACTCAAAGGAATAAGTGTTCCGGCTTTGGTAAATGTAAAGTTGACTGTATCCATTTCCAGATCAGCATATTTCAGAATATCGGAAGAATCTTTTTTTAGATGTATTTTTATTCTGGCTTCCAGTTCCAGAATATCATATGGCTTGGTTACATAGTCTACGGCTCCTATAGTAAGGAGCTCCACTTTATCTTCTATATGGCTTCGAGCAGATACTACGATAATGGGAACATGAACTGCAGAGCTTATAGTTTTGCATATACGGTTTCCTTCTATATCGGGAAGACCAAGATCAAGCAGAATAAGATCTATATCTTTGCTGTTTTCTGCTTTTTCCACAGCTTCCAGCCCTGTATAGGCATTTTCCACCTGAAAGCCTCTATGCTCCAGCTGGATTTTTAATATTTTGGCTAATTTTTCATCATCTTCGACTATTAATATTTTTGGCATAAGTCCACCTTATTTCTTATAAAGTATTATATTACCTTTATATTTTACCACATTTTTAAATTAATTAGGAAGATAATTTCTTTTGCAGTAACTGTTTTCTTTTTGTTAATATAAAAAATGGCCCTTCTGTACAGAAGAACCAAATTATTACTCGCCTATATCATAACCGAGATTCAGATAATATCTTATTTTTTCGCCCTCAGTTTTGGAACCGCCGATATAGCTCGGTCCTAAAGGAGTTTTTATTCCTATTCCGATATCATAACTCTGTTTTGTAGTGTCACCGTCTATTGAGAATGCAGTATCCGATATTGCAGCATATGAAATTCCCGCATCTACATAGATGTATTTATTAATACTGTACTGAAGCTTCAGATTAGCAGTAGTGATACTCTGCCCTCTAAGGCTGTTTTCTTCGACCCCTCTGAATTCCAATGAGTGATCTCTTGTCTTATATCCTCCGAGCTTAGGCTGATATGTTTCCGGAATATCATCTCCGGAAGCACTGAGATACTCAAGTGTAGGGATGATACTTAAATTCTTTGTAACAGGGAATATACCCCGTCCTATGAAGCTCAGCGAGCTGAAATCAGCTTCGGATGAATTGCCGTAGGCATAAATAGTATTCAGGTAATATCCTTTCGTAGGATAAATAAATGAATTTCTTGTGTCATATATAAGCTGGGCACTGTACACAGGATAGTCCGTTTTTTTATTTTTTGAATTATCTTCATTTTGATTAACACTTGATTCTTCAAAACCGCCACTTGCTATAAAAACAAGATTCTTATCCAGCTCTACTCCGAAACCAAGATTAATATTTGATACTTTATTTTCAAAATCAAATTTTTTTCCATTATAATTTTGATTTTTTATAATGTCGTTTTTTATGTGGAAAGTAGGCATTATAAACACTTTGGAATCAAGCCCGGTACTCAGGACGAGCTGACCGTTCAGGGCATACTCCTGACTGAGTATTCCGACTAGAGAGTATCTCAGAGCTGTTGCGTCAAAGGATCTGTTACCCTGAACGCCTATAGAAATAGTAGCGTAATCCTCTGTATTTAAATTTCCCCCTAGTGTAAGATAGTTGCTTGCCTTTTCCTGAACTACAAATGTGAGGTTATCGTCCTCTATTTCATAATACACTGTTAAAAAATCCCCGTTGGAATAAATTTTGTTTATAATACTGTCAATATCTTCTTTTTTTAAGGCATTTAGATTATTCGGAATAAATTTATTAAAGAATTTTTCGTTATATTTTTTATTCCCCACTACTTTTATATTTTTTATAGAATAAGTATCATTCCAGGTTTTTCTGAATTCTTTTCTTTTTTCCTGAATTTCTTCAAATTTTACCGGATCACTTAATTTTTTTATTTCCTCAATATTCTTACGTGCAGCAGCCTCACCAAGGGCTATTATGACCTCGGCTTTGGAAAAATCAGGAGATGCTATATCTGCAACATCAGGTACTATATAAAGGTCAAGCATTCTGATCTGTCTGTCCACTTCACGCTTACCCGCCATGGTAAGTGCATTTTCAGTAATATTGACTAGATTCATCTTATTTTCGTCGAGCTTAGTAAAGCCCTCACCGACATTAACTCCTATTGTATAGTCAGCCCCGAGTATTTTTGCTTCCTGAACAGGAAGATTTCTTACCAGTCCTCCGTCAATAAGAAGCTTATTCTGATATCTTACAGGAGAAATAACAGTAGGCAGTGACATACTCGCTCTTATTGCAGTAGGAAGAGATCCCTTATCTATCATAACGGCCTCTCCGGTTTCAAGATCAGTAGCAACCAATGCAAACTTCTGGGGGAATTTTCTAAAATCATTGACATCTTCTACTCCGTAGAACAAATCATTTAGATTACTGCTGATATTTTTACCGCCGATAGCTCCGCTGGGAAAGCTCACGGAAAATCCCTGAAACGGCAGTGCAATTGTATTTTTATCCTCAAAATAATTTCTTACAGCGCCTTTTGAATCTCTCGGGATATTATCTGTAAACATACCAAACCAATCTATTTCTACTGCCAGTTTCTCTATTTCCTCCACGGTATATCCAGCAGCGTAAAGTCCGCCTACGATACTGCCCATACTTGTTCCGGTTATATATTCAACAGGAACTTTTTCTTCTTCCAGCACTTTTAAGACACCTATATGAGCCAGTCCTTTTGCCGAACCACCGCTTAATACAAGCCCTATTCTTTTATCGTCACCGTCGCTAAAGCTGCATGAAAAAAGAATAAGAAGGAGAAAAAGTCTTTTAGCTATATTTTTATACCTGAATTTTTTTTGCATAAATCCTCCGATCGATTGGATACAATAAAAAGAACATGATATCTGCTTAAACTTTTTATGTATAAATATTTTTCTGTTTTTAATCAATTTTACCCTTTTTCAGGTCTTTTTTCAATAGCAAAGTATCAAATAAATTTGAATCTGTATTTTAATGAACAGGAACGCTGGAAAACAGGAGAGATAAATTTTAATAAAAATGTTGAATTTGATAAAAATCTTAGAAAATGCTAAAATAGTGGAAGCAAATATTGGAGAACTTTTTTTGTGCTGTCCCCAGGTCAGGTGCAGCGGATAAGAGGCAGTATTTGCTATATCAAAAGAGAAAGTTGGAGATTTCTGTGAAAATCGGTGAAAAGCTCAAAAGCTTAAGGCAGGAAAAGCTTTTAACGCAAAATGAATTAGCAGATAGATGTGAATTATCAAAAGGATTCATATCACAGCTGGAAAGAGACCTTACATCCCCGTCTTTATCCACTTTGGAGGATATACTGGAAGTATTGGGGACGAATATAAGAGATTTTTTTAATGAAACACAGCAGGAAAAAATTGTATTTTCAGTTGAAGATTTTTATGAATTTCAAAATGAAGAATTAGGATATGAAATAAAATGGATAATCCCAAATGCACAGAAAAATAAAATGGAACCGATTCTGATAACTTTGGAGCCCGGAGGAAGATACAAGCTTGAGGTGGCACATGAGGGGGAAGAGTTCGGATATGTTTTGTCAGGTGCAGTTAACATACATTTGGGGAATAAAAAATACAGAGCCAAAAAAGGTGAGAGCTTCTATTACAAGCCGAGTGTAGACCACTATATCTCGAATGTATCAAAAACAGGGGTATCAAAAGTTTTATGGGTAGCAACTCCGCCGTCATTTTAAAAAAAGATTGACAAAAAATCTAAAAATTAATATTATATAGAGCAACTGGGAAGTGAAGTAGTTTGAATAATAGTTTAATTAATTAAGTTATTATTCAGATGATTGTTTTTATTTGTATATATAAATACATTGGGAGGATTTGCATGAAAAAGTTTATGATTGCTGCAATGACAATATTTTTGATTTTTAGCTGCGGGGTAAAAGAAGAGGGTTCCGCTGTTGAAAAAACAACTGAAACTAAAGAGGTATCAGCTCCGGAAAAAGAAACCCCAAAAAAAGAGAAAGTTCCTGAAAGTGAGAAGGTAACAGTAGACGGAATAGAAGTTACAATAGAAAATAAAAGAATAAAAGTCGGGGATAAGCTAGAGGATGCAGAATTAATTGCTCCTGTTAATGAATTCAATAAAATGAAAAAAGTGAGACTTTCAGATGATAAAGGTATAAAATTAATTTATACTGCACCGTCGCTGGATACTCCGGTATGCTCGCTTCAGACTAAGATGCTTGATGAGAAGGCAAAAGAGCATGCAGATGTCTTTTTTTATTCAATAACTGATGATTTACCCTTTGCGATGATGCGGTTTTGTTCTGACAACGGAATAGCAAATCTGAAAACTTTGTCTGATTTTCAGACACATGAATTTTCTGCTAAAAATGGTTTTTTAATGAAAGAATACCAGTTACTGACAAGAGCAGTAATAATAGTGGATGAAGATAATATTGTAAGATATGTGGATTATGGAAAAGAAGTGACAGATCAGCTTGATCTTGGAAAAGCAATAGATTTTCTGGAAAAGAAAATGCTGAAAAAATAAAATTTAGTGAGGTATAAAATGAAAAAATTAATGATGGTAATATTGGGAGTAATATTTTTGATATCATGTTCTGGTGAAACGTCTGCGACATTTGATTTAGATGCAACAAAAGGTGCGAAGTTTCCTGCGTTTACAGCGAAATCAATTGACGGGAAAGAAACATTTAAAAGTACTGATCTCTTGAAAAGTGATAAAAAGACGTTATTTGTCATTGCTGCCGAATGGTGCCCGCACTGCCGTGATGAGGCGATAGAAATACAGGAATTTTATGAAAAGCATAAAGATGAAGCTAATATAGTAGTTATATATAGTGCAAATAATTCAAGTCCTGAAATAGTAACTGAATATCTGACGAAAAATAAATATACTTTCCCTGCTTATTATGACCATGATAATGTAATTCTGTACGGTTCTAAAATAGAATCATTTCCTTTTAATGCAGTGATAGGAAAAGACGGGAAGATAGAAGAAATAGTCGAAGGTGAATTAAGCTACGACAGTCTGGTAGAAAAATTAATTAAGTAAATATATATAAAGATCGTTTTAGGACGGTCTTTTTGTTTTTTATAGCGGTATTTTACAGCAGGCTTGCCCATTTATAAAAATATGATATGATAATTATAGAGAACAGTTTTGTATCAATGAGTTGATGCGACCAGATTTTTGCTTTTATATAATTAGGAGAGATTTTACGAAATGCAGGGAGGAAAATTATGATTTTTGCCGGAATATGCCTGATGACTGAGGATGTAAGAAAATTAGCTGATTTTTACAAAGAAATATTACAGACTGCATCAGATTATGATGATGAAATTCATCAGGAAATATTTACAAAAGGTGCTTCTTTTGCAATACTAAAAAATGATGGAATTACCCAAGCAGGAAATTCTAATATGACAATGATTTTTACAGTTGATAATGTGGATGAAGAATATGAACGCTTGAAAAAAATCGGGGTAAAAATCTTGGATATACCAACAATACAGCCGTGGGGAGCAAAGAATATGCGCTTTTCCGATCCGGATGGAAATTTTGTGGTGTTCAGGACATTTTTATGATGTTGGTGAAGTATTTAGTCATGGTTTTCATATACATAAGATTCAGGTACCAGTTTAATTTTAAAGATATCAGGTAATGTATGATTAACAGGTGTTTTAGGCTGTATCAAAATAAAAAAAATCTGTTTTTAAACCCTGATTCTTTAATATCAAATGTTGAACTTTTATGTATTTATTTAAAGTAAAGATATTGCACTTTTTAAAAATATGGTATAATTAATTTTAAAATTATTTTATATTTAATAAAGGGAGATATATGAATTTAGCTTTGAGGTTATTAAATTTAATTCTTTTTATTTTATTTACTTTATTTTTTATGAAGGTAAATCTTTTTAATATCATAGTTACTTTGATATTATTTTCTTTTCTCAATTCTTTTATTCTGAAAAAGAAAAACATAGAGCTGGATATGGAGCTTCTGTTATTTCAAATAATAACAAGCTTCTATATTGAAAGAATTTCTATTTTTGATTGGAGAGAAGTCCCGGAACAGGTTTTTAGTAATTATGATTATATAAAATTTTTATTTCTTTTCTTTTTTATTTTATTTGTATTCTATTTGAAAAATAAAAAAGGCAAGTTTTTCTTGAAATTCTATTTTTATATTACTTCATTTTATTTAGTTTTTTTTGAAAATATCCTAAACTTAAATATTTTAAGCGGGGCAGGTTTTTTCATTTCAGGTTATAATGCTTTATTTTCATATTATATGATAGATATTTTTTATATAGCTATTTTGGTTTTCTTTCCAAGTAAATTTTATGATAAAAAATTTTTATTAATATATTTATATATTATCTTATGCATGCTTATAAGATATAAAACGAACTATTTTTAGAGGGAGAATGTCTAATGAGTAATAACTTTTTAAAAAGAACCGGGAAATTATCAGATAATCCGGACATAAAAGTAAATTATGACGGACTTTCTGTAATTTTACTAGAAGCTAAAGCAGATAAACTGTATAGGGATAATTTTAAGCAAGTAATGAAATCTTATAAATTATGGCTTACATCAACAAGGTGTATGGAGTATTATCTGAGTTATCCCAATAGACCCTCTTTAAAAGAATATTTTGGTGGAGGGCAGTTTTTAGGGTTAGGTTTAAAGAGATTCGGGGATATTGCTAAAAAACATTTTAGTATAGCGGGAACAGATTTTCTTGCTTTTTATGGTTATAACTTTTCAATAAGAGGTAATGTAAGAATTTACAGTGAAAAAATAAAAAATGTATTGTTACATAATGTAAGATATGCAAGTGAAAGAACAATTTCAAAAGAAAGTATATTAAAGTATTATGCCTATGAAAATATACCGGAAATAATAAGAGATAAAAGCAAGCTTTCTGAAAATGATTTTTACTTTGCAGTAGGAGATGGAAATTTTTTATATGGTCAAGTTCATACGATAAATTTTAAAAAAAAAGAATTTCAAATTTTATATGTGATGTATGATGAATATAATTGGGATGATAATGTAACCTATTTTATTAAGCGTTCTCCAGGCGATGCTTCTTATAATCTTATTATTGAAACAGCAGCTTTTAAAAAATGGGAAAAAGACGGGTTAGCAAGATCATTTTTGCAGTTTTTTGTTGATGTTGTGACTGTTAAATATTAGATATAAAAATTTACGTCATGAAAAATAATTCTTTAAATAGTAAGGGAAGTGAATTTAAAGCTAAAGTATTGAAATTAAATAAAATAGATGAAATAAGAAATTTTGATTGTATAAGATATGAATAAGGAGCGTAAGCTCCTTATCTATTTATTAAGTAAAGAATAAAATGATTTTGAAAATAGTAAAAGTGGTTCTGTCCGGTATAATATAATTTTCAATATACCATTGAATTTGTGATGCTGAATTAAAAAATATCTTTGAAAATATATTAATGAATATTTTTATGGTTAAAGAATTTAAATTAATAAGTTTAGAAAAGAGGAACTGAAAGAGAACTAAAATAATTTTTTTAATAAACGGATATATTTGATTTAATAAGATAGGTAATAAAAAAAGATTGTGAATTTAGCGTCTGTTTTTTATAGAAATAATTTAAAAAATGAAATAGCTTAAAAATGAGAAATATAATAAAATATAGCCTTTGAAGTATATTTTACAGATACAGAAATAAATTTATTTGACAAAAAAATAAAATAGTAGTATCATACTTATATAGGGTATGGGGGTATACCTAAAAAGGAGGAGATATGACTGAATTAAATAAAAAGAGACAGATTGTGCTAGAAGGAGCGCATAATGTAAGAGATATAGGCGGATATAAAGCTGAAAACGGCAAGATTACCAGATGGAAAAAATTTATCCGTTCAGATGGACTAGAGAGTCTTACTAAATCTGATATAAGTAAGCTCCTTGATTACGGATTAAGCATTGACATAGATTTAAGGTCAGATATGGAATATGAAGCATGGGTAGATGTTCTGCAGTATTGTAATGAGGTAGACTATTATCAGATTCAGCTGCTGAAGGATCTGAAAATAACTTTCGGATCACTCGGCGGAATATACGTGGATGCCTCTGATTCATGTAAAAAGGCATTTTACAAAGTATTCAGGCTGATGGCAGATAATCCCGAAAAGACTATATTGTTTCACTGTGCTGCAGGCAAAGACAGAACAGGTATGACAGCAGCACTTCTGCTAATGCTCGCAGGAGTATCAAAGGAAGATATAATATTGGATTATACTGTAACCAGAGAGAATTTACACTCTGTTTTGGACAGATTTTCTCGTGAAAATGACGAGAATCTGAAGGATTATCTCGGGTCTGAAAGAGAATATATTGAAAAATTTGTTGATCATATAGAAAAAAAGTACGGGGGAGCAGAAGCCTATATGAGTAAAATCGGGCTTAAAGAGAGTGAAATAAGGTCATTAAAAGAAAGTTTTCTTGAGGATGCAGAATAAGGAGGATAAAATGAAAACCGGATTATATGATGTAAAGGGAATGACATGTACAGCCTGTGCAGGAGCCATAGAGAGAGGTCTCGGCAAACTGGACGGTATAAAAGAAGCAAATGTAAACTTTGCTACTGAAAAATTAAAAGTAGAATATGATGAAGCAAAGTATGACTTTGATAAAATAAAAAATGAAGTGAAAAAAATTGGCTATGATCTGGCTGATGATGAGAAGATAAAGAAAGTTTCGGTTTCAATAAGCGGTATGACATGCTCAGCATGTTCTGCGGCAGTGGAGAGAAGTGTATTAAAATTAGAGGGAATTAAAAAAGCTTCTGTAAATTTTGCCAATGGGACAGGATATTTTGAATACGATCCTGCTGCTGTAAATATAGGGAAGATAAAGGAAAAAATAACAGAGGCCGGGTATAAACCGCTGGATGCCGATATGAAAGAAGAGGAAAAGGAAGATTTATACAATAAAGAAATCAGAAGTCTCGGTATAAAATTTATTGTTTCACTTATATTTGCAGTTCCGCTGCTATATGTGGCAATGGGACATATGATGGGACTTCATCTTCCTGATTTTATAAATCCTGAAATTAATCCCGGAAACTTTGCGATTGCTCAGGTAATTCTGGTAATTCCTATACTTGTAGCAGGAAACGGATTTTTTATAAGAGGATTCAGGAATTTGTTTAAGAGAAGTCCTAATATGGATTCACTGATAGCTGTGGGTACATCGGCAGCAGTATTATACGGATTATTTTCGGTGTATCAGATATTTTCAGGGCAGGTACATTATGTGATGGACTTGTATTTTGAGTCGGCAGGAGTGATAATAACCCTTATTCTTCTTGGGAAGTTTCTTGAAGCCAAAACAAAAGGGAAAACTTCTTCCGCAATAAAGAAATTAATCGGGCTGCAGCCGAAAAAAGCAGTGATAATAAAAGACGGAGAGCCGCATGAGGTTCTTATTGAAGAAATAAATGCCGGGGATATTATCCTTGTAAAACCTGGAGAAAAGATACCCGTGGACGGTATAGTGGTAAAAGGACATACCAGTGTTGATGAGTCCATGCTTACCGGTGAAAGCATACCTGTGGGTAAAAAAGCAGATGACAAAGTAATAGGCGGAAGTATAAATAAGAATGGAAGTATAGAATTCAGAGCTACCAAAGTAGGTACAGATACAATGCTTTCCCAGATTATAAAGCTGGTGGAAGAAGCTCAGGGGTCAAAAGCTCCTATCTCAAGAATGGCTGATACGATTTCAGGATATTTTGTTCCAATAGTAATGGTTATAGCGGTAATAGCAGGTCTGGCATGGTATATAAGCGGATCAGGTCTTGTATTTGCACTTACGATTTTTATAGCGGTCTTGGTAATAGCCTGTCCGTGTGCGCTGGGGCTGGCAACTCCTACTGCAATAATGGTAGGAACCGGAAAAGGTGCCGAAAACGGTATACTCATAAAAAGCGGTGAGGCTCTGGAAACTACACACAGTATAGATACTATAATATTTGATAAAACAGGAACTATAACACAGGGGAAACCTGTAGTAACAGATGTAATTGCAGATAATGAAGGTATTTTTCTGCAGTATGCGGCAAGTGCCGAAAAAGGCTCTGAGCATCCTCTTGCAGAAGCTGTAATGGCTTACAGTAAAGAGCGGAACATAGAATTATATAACGCAGAGAAGTTTGAAAATATTCCGGGATATGGGATAAAATGTGAAGTTAACGGAAAAACGGTATTCCTTGGAAATAAAAAATTAATGACAGAAAATAATATGGATATAAGTAAATTTGAAAAAGATTTTGACAGACTCTCTGATGAAGGGAAAACTGTAGTCTTCCTTGCTGCAGATGGAAAAACAGAGGGAATAGCAGCAATAGCGGATGTAGTAAAGGAAAGCAGCGCAAGGGCAGTGAAGGAACTTCATGAAATGGGAATAAAAGTAGTAATGCTTACCGGAGATAACAGAAAAACTGCCGAATATATAGCAAAGCAAGTGGGAATAGACGAAGTTATAGCAGAGGTTCTTCCTGATGAAAAATCAAATGCCGTAAAATCTTATCAGAAAAAAGGAGATTTCGTAGCAATGGTTGGTGACGGGATAAATGATTCACCTGCACTGGCTCAGGCAAATGTGGGTATAGCAATAGGAAGCGGAACCGATGTAGCAATAGAATCAGCAGATATAGTACTTATCAGAAGTGATATTCTTGATGTTGTCAATGCAATAAAATTAAGCAAGGCTACGATAAGAAACATAAAGCAGAACTTATTCTGGGCATTTGCCTATAATACTTTGGGTATACCATTTGCAGCAGGTGTATTCTATGCATTCGGAGGCCCGAAGCTGGATCCTATGATTGCGGCACTGGCTATGTCCTTGAGTTCGGTATCAGTATTGCTGAATGCCCTCAGGCTGAAATTTTTTAAAGCTGAAAATTATAAGTTCAGAAAGAAAACAAAAAAATACAAAGGAAGTGAGAATTTTATGGAAAAAGAATTAAAAGTAAAAGGTATGAGCTGTGAGCATTGTGTAAAGAGAGTAAAGACAGCAGTAGAAAGTATAGATGGTGTAAGCTCTGTATCTGTGGATTTGAATTCGGGAGCTGTAAAGTATAGTGCAGAAAAAGATGTTATAAAAGAAGTCATAGAAAAAATAAAAGAGGCAGGATATGAAGCAGAGTAAAGAAAATGAAATCAAAGAGAAAAGAAAAGCAGAGCATGCCAATGACTTAAAAGATTCTCTCGTAAAAAGACTGAACAGAATAGAGGGGCAGATAAGAGGAATAAAAAAAATGGTAGAAGAAGATATATACTGTGATGAGATACTCCATCAGATAATGTCTGCCAAAGCCTCACTGGACGGAGTGTCAAAAGAACTGTTGAAGGCTCATATAAACAGCTGTGTAGTACGGCAGATAAAAGAAGGCAAGGAAGAAGTAGTAGATGAGCTTATGGTTACCATAAAAAAAATGATAAAATGATCTGTAGAAAACAATAATAATATGAAATAAAGAATCATGGCGGGTGTTACTTTTATCCGCTGTGATTTTTATTTACGGACTGGGCTGTATCCACAGAAATATTTGTATTTTCTTTATATCAGGGATTAAATGTGTTATAATATCTTGCTTATCAAATTTAATTTTTTAAAATAAAATTTATAAAATATATAATAAAGGAATGATATTAATGTCAATAGGGATATTTGATTCTGGTCTTGGAGGCCTTACAGTATTGAAGGAAGTGAGAAAAATATTTCCAAATGAAGAAATTTTTTATTTCGGTGATACTGCACGTGTTCCTTACGGAGAAAAGACAAAAGAGCTGATAATAAGATATTCAAAAGAAATAACTGATTTTCTTTTGACCAAGAATATCAATGTACTTGTGGTTGCATGCAATACAGCAACGGCACTTGCACTGGAAGAGCTGAAAGCAGTCTATGATATACCGGTAATAGGTGTGATAGAGGCGGGAGTGAGAAGTGCACTTTCGGTAACTAAAACTAATGAGATAGGTGTAATAGGAACAAAAGCAACTATAAATTCCGAGAAGTATAAGCAGGAAATACACAGGAGAAATAAGGATATAGTAGTGTATCAGAAAGCATGCCCTTTATTCGTTCATGTGGTAGAAGAAGGACTTTTGGACGGGGAAATAATAGAAAGTATTATAAAACACTATCTGGGGGATTTTGATGATAAAGTAGATACCCTTATTTTAGGATGTACTCATTATCCGCTTTTGAAAAAGGAGATACAGAAAATTTATCCAGATCTGAATCTCATAGATCCGGCAATGGAAACTGCACTTGATCTGAAAAAAGTGCTGACAGAAAATAATGCTGCAGAAAATAAAGGCGGCCATGTAAAATTTTATGTATCTGACGGTGTACAAAATTTCAGGAATATAGGCAGTATGTTTCTTGATGAAGAAATAGAAGATATAGAGCTGATAAAGCTCTGATGTTATTTTTGTATGTTTTAGACAACAAAATATGAAGATAAGGAGTAATTATGTTTGAATATATAAGAGGAGAACTCACGGTAAAAAAGATAGATTATGTGGCTCTTGAAGTAAACGGTATTGCATACAAAATATTCATCTCACTAAAAACCTATGATATGCTTACAGAGGATACTGAAAAATTATTTATTTACACTAATGTAAAGGAAGATGATTTTTCATTATACGGATTTAAGACTGAAAGTGAAAGAGAGCTGTTCAAAGCATTGGTAAGTATAAGCGGAGTAGGGCCTAAGCTCGGGCTGGCGATACTTTCCACATTTAATACACAAGAAGTGATCGACATAGTAATAGAGGAAAATGCCAAGCTTCTTGTAAGGGTACCGGGATTAGGGCAGAAAAAAGCCCAAAAGCTGATTGTGGATCTGAAAGATAAGGTAAAGAAGCTCAATGTAATCGGAATTGCACTGGATGGAAGCCACGATACAGCGAGCAGCATATCCAGCACAAAGGCACTTATTATGAAGGAAGACTTAAAGCTTGCGCTTGAATCTCTCGGTTATTCCAATGCTGATGTATCAAAGTGGATAAAAGATGAGGAAATAGAGAAATATGAGCGTGTAGAAGATGCGATAAGAGATATTTTAAAAAAAATACAATCAAAATAAAACAGGAGTCTCTGAAGAAATTCAGAGATTTTTATTTTTTTAAAATTTTTGATTGATTTTAATTGAAAAATATATTAAGATAAATAAAAGGGGAGGGGTAATGAATAAAAGAGGGTATACAATAATCGAGGTGTTATTGTTTTTAGGGTTGATCAGCATATTTTTTTGTTTTACGGCTTATTCGCTGGAAAAGAGAAAAAGAGCCGAATCATTCGGAAAAGTAAAAACAGAGCTTGCGTTATTTATAAGAAAGGTACAGAAGTACGGCTTTCAGAGTGAAAATGAATATCAGCTGGAATTTAAATTTTCCGGTAAAAAGGTAATATTTAAGGAAAAAGACGGTGAAATATTAGAAGAGTTAAGACTTCCGGAAAATATAGGTTATTTTTCCAATAACTCTGATAAAAAAGCTGATTTTATAAGGAAGACTACTAAAAACGGGAATTTTGACAAAGGATTTTCTATATTTTTAGCAGACAGAAGCCTGGGAAAAATATACTATAAAATATCTGTAAGCACTGTAAATACAATGAAATATCCGGTAATAAGCGTATATAAGGCAAAGAAACCTATGAAATCTGATGAAAACTATCTTGATTATAGTTTATGGGATGAGGAGCTGTAATGTCAGAGCTGATCAGAATATTTTCGGCTTTAATATGTGCGGTGCTTTTATATATGAATATTAAAATTACCGGTATTGTGTTTATTCTTTTGATTATTACAGTATTATTTTATTTCTTCATAAAGGAAAAAAATCTTATTTATGTCATTTTACTGTTAGTATTTTATATTTATCTGAATTTAGTCACTTATAACGGTGATTTAAGCGGTGAAAGAAAGCTGTTTGTGAAGTTTGACGGGAGAACCGGAACTGTTTTAAGAATTGATAACAGATATACGGATAAAAGGATATTTATTAATAATACAGGTTACCCTTATGGTTTTTACACATTGACATATAAGATACAGCAGATAAAAAAGAAAAACGGGATATTTACAATAAATGGAAGGCTGAAAGAAATTAAAGAGGGAAAATTGAATTTTATCAGGAATTTTATGCTTCAGAAGCTGGAAAATGCTTTTGACGGGGAATATGATATCAGTGTATTTGCCAAGGCAGCGGTACTCGGAGAAAAAGGAAATATTGACGAGGAATTTAACAGAATGTTCAAGAACACAGGACTTTCACATCTCATAGTAATATCAGGACTTCTTATAGGGCTTATAATTATAGTCTTTCTAAAAATTTTTGAAAATACAATATATTCCTATAAAATGAAATATATACTGACATGGAGCCTGCTCTCTGTTTATTGTGCGGTAATAGGTTTTTCGGTTTCTGTGCTGCGGACATATATTACCGGAAGTATTATGATTTTTTCAAAGATATTCTTTGAGGAGAAGGACAGCAGAAAATCCTTTTTTATATCCCTGATAGTCACAGTTATGATTCTGCCTTATTCATTATTTGATATATCATTTCAGCTTTCATACGGTGCAGTGGGAAGTATTCTTTTTATATATCCTGTTTTTGAGAGACTGTATTCAGCTAAATGCAGAATAAAAGATAATTTTATCAATCATATCCTGAAAACGGCTCTTTTAAGTTTTGTGATTCAGATAATGACATTTCCTGTATTTTTATATAATTTTCAGACAATGCCAGTGTTTTCATTTTTGTGCAATATAGTCGGGATACCATTGGGAACTCTGCTGATACAGCTGATATTTCTGGTCTTGCTCTTGAATGTTTTCGGAATAGAGCTTTTTAATAAAATATTTCTTTTAATAATAAAATTTATATTTAATGCTTTTGAGACAATTATATATTTTCTGGATAAAATTCCTCTGCTGCAGATAAATACTGAAATTCATATACACTGGGTATTTATACTGTTTTACTATATTATAATTGCAGCCGGAATACAGTTTTTAAGATATTATGAAATAAAATACGGCTATAAAAAACCGCTTTCAATTAAGTGAATTATTTTTGTCAGTTGCTGTTATTTCTGATATAATGTAGAAAATACAGAATAATTTTGGAGTGATAAAATGAAAAATATTATATTTGATCTGGGAAATGTATTAATATTATTTGATCCTTCGGGATATGTGAATAAATCAGTAAGTCCGGAAAAAAGAGAAAAATTTCTAGATGTGGTTTTCAAAAGTGATGAGTGGAAAAAACTGGATTTGGGAACTCTTAGTTATGAGAATGCCAAAAAAATATTTAAAGAAAAGCTGAAGGACTGTGACAGTGAAGTGGATATACTGTTTGGGGATAATCTTTACAGTCTTTTGAAGCCCATAATGAAAAATACTGAGCTTTTAAAGAATTTGAAAAAAAACTATAATTTGTATATTTTATCTAATTTTCATAAGGAATCTTTTGAAACGGTAAGTTCAAAGCATGAATTTTTCAGTTACTTTGACGGGGGTATTGTTTCGGCATACCATCAGTGCTTAAAGCCCGATGAAAGGATATACAGACTTCTCATTGAAAAATACGGTCTAAAACCGGAAGAAACTTTGTTTATCGACGATTTGGCTGAAAATGTGGAGGCTGCGGGAAAAATAGGAATAAATACTATACATTTAACAGATTATAATACTCTTTCCGACAGATTGAAAAGTAAAAATATAATATTTTAGAACAGAGGAATAAAATGAAAAATTTTTATAAAAAATTTAAAGAGGCAAATCCTAAATTTTCAGGGATAAAGCTTCTTTTCATAATAGCATTATTTGTTTTTGCAATTGGGAATACCTTTAGATCTTTTGAGTTTTCCATAGATTATATAATTGTTTTTGCGGCATTTATTATTGCAGCAGTATCACATGAGGTGGCACACGGATACGCAGCCTACCTTTTTGGCGATGATACTGCCAAAAAAGCAGGAAGGCTGTCTTTTAACCCTTTAAAGCATATAGATTTACAGGGACTGCTTCTTCCGATACTTCTTCTTTTATGCGGAGTAAAATTTCTGATAGGATGGGCAAAACCTGTTCCTGTGAATTTTAGCAGACTGCGTCCGTATAGAACAGGGTTTTTCGTAGTGTCTGTAGCTGGGATTTTTGTGAATTTTGTTCTGGCAGCTGTTTCACTTCTCCTGCTTCGAACATTTTTTTCAGATTCATATCATATTTTTTATGAAGATATAATGGTAAGAGGAGACCTTTTACATGAGATAGTCGTAAAATTTTTTATATATTTTTTCTTTATTAATGTATTACTCGGGGTTTTTAACCTGATTCCCGTTACACCGCTTGACGGTGGAAGAATAGTATATTCTTTTGCTCCAAAGCCTGTAAAGGATTTTTATGACAGAATTGAAAAATACGGTATATTAATAGTATTTGCATTGTTATGGGCGGGCTTATTCAGTAATATATTTGAAAAAGTATTTGATTTTTTGATAAAGCTGCTTGGAGGATAAAATGAATACTGTAAAAAATGAAACTGTTATAGAATTTGAGGAAAAAAAATCAAAATTTCTAGGTTATATAAAACCAGTAAACAGTGTAAAGGAAGCTGAAAAATTTATAAACGAAATAAAGGCAATGCACCCTAATGCGACACATAATGTTCCTCTGTACAGAGTAGTAGAAAACGGTCAGGAGTATTTTAAGTATAACGATGACGGTGAGCCTAGCAGCACTGCCGGAAAACCTATGGCTGAAATATTAAATATTCTTGATATATATAATGTGGCATTAGTGGCAACAAGATATTTTGGCGGAATAAAGCTGGGAGCCGGGGGACTTATAAGAAATTATGCCAAGACGGCAAAACTGGCAGTGAATGAAGCCGGGATCACAGAATACAGGGAAAGGGCAGTTTTTATTCTTGATTATGATTATTCCATGACTTCGGATATGGAGAGCTTTTTTGCCAAAAATGATGTGAAAATAATTGAACAAAATTATCTTGACAGAATATCCGTAAAAATAGAAACTGATAAAGAGATGGAAAGTGAAATAGAGGCTTTAAACGGTGTTATTGTGGTTAAATTATAATATATTGAAAATAAAAAAGTGAAACCGAAATATGCGGGTTTCACTTTTTATCTATGTGAAATTTTATTGATTAGGTATATTCTGCTGTTGCTTCACCTGTTTTAAATATTCTGTTTTTGTTGCAGCTCTTTCAAGTGCAATCTCTTTGTTGATATTTTCTATTCTTGTCCAGTCAGGTTCACTTTTAGCCAGCTCTTTCTCTATCTCAAGCCTTTTTTCGTCCATTGCAATTTGTTTTTCCGGATTAATTTCCGGATTTCTGCGGTTTTTTATGTGTCTGCCTCTGCTGTTGGCAAATCCCGGTCTGATATTTTCTATTCTTGGTTTTGGTCTTGAAAAATTACCGATCGCAAAGCCGCCGGCGAATACGAAACATAAAGCAGCTATTCCGATCAGGAGTTTTTTTTTGTTCATTGTAACTCACCTCCTTTGTTAATATCATAGTAACATTATTTTGTGTCAGCATGATGATAAAGATGATTATAAGCCTTTTATTCTTTAATAGGGGGGATTAATGTATTTACAGATAAAAACCGGAAGTGGTTTAACAGGGATTTTAGTACCGCAGATTATATATAATTAATTAAATAAGATGAAACAATATACCAGTTTTTATTTGATTTTTTAATTTTCATATACTATAATGATATGAAGTGAGAACATTTTTTTTTTGAAAAAATAATCCTGTTTTTACTGATCTTATCTGTTATATTATCGATCTGAGAATCTTTTTTATAATGGACATATATATGAATAGTATGTATAATAAATAGTATATCTGAAAAATCAAGGAGCATGACAAATGACAAAAAAAGAACGCTTTAATAAGGTATTTCCTATCTTGGAGCAGAAATTTCAAGTACCTATTACTGCTTTGAATTATGAAACACCTTATCAGTTATTGATTGCCGTTATTTTGTCGGCACAATGCACAGATGTAAGAGTGAATATAGTTACGAAAGAATTATTTAAAATAGTAAAGGGACCGAAAGATCTTGCTGAAATGGATCTGAAGGAAATAGAAAAACACATAAGATCTACAGGTTTTTATAAAAATAAAGCTAAAAATATACAGATGTGTTCCAGACAGCTTTTGGAAAAATATAACGGTGAAGTTCCGAATACCATGGAAGAGCTGAGAGGACTTGCGGGAGTCGGAAGGAAGACCGCCAATGTGGTATTAGGGGATATCTGGAATATTCGTGAAGGAATTGTTGTAGATACGCATGTAAAGAGACTTTCAAACAGAATAGGATTTGTTAAGAGTGATAATCCTGAGATTATAGAAAAGGAACTCATGAAATTTATTCCGAAAAAACATTGGTTTGAGTACTCACATTATCTCATTCTTCACGGCAGAGATAAATGTATAGCCAGAAAACCCAAATGTGAGATTTGTGAAATAAAGGAATATTGTAAATATTATGAAACAAATTTAAAAAAGAATAAGGAGAAGTCATGAAGAAGAGATATTTTGTCGTTCTGGCAATGTTAGTTACATTTTTATTTGCCGAAGGGGAACCGGCAGGCAGCAGCGGAGGCGGAGATACACCAACAGAGACTGTAAAGACAAAAGAAAAAACTGAAAAAGATAAAAACCAGGAAGTTAAGGACAGTATAAATAAGGCAGTAAAAGAAGTACAAAATGAAAAAACAGGAAATCCCGGTACAGACACACTGGGAACAGAGTCAGGAACTGGTACGCCGAATACAATAAACGGAACTCCGGGAGGGAATGGAGCAGAAAACGGAGAAATACCTATTAATCCGGAAAACGGAACTCCAGAAATAACTGTAGAGCCTCCAAAAACTCCTGTGAAATCCGGACCTGCCAAAATAGATCCTAAAAAACCTGTGAAACAGGCAATTGATAAAGAGCAGGAAGGGCCTACCTTCTATAAAGGTGAAATATTAACATATATAGCAACTGCAGACGGATATAAAATCAAGTCAAACGGTTCTGCTGTGGTTCATCCCACTGCATCGCTGGCTAAGGTCATGAATATACTTGTTGCTCTTGATCAGGTAGACAAGGGGAATAAATCTCTGGATGATAAAGTATGCTTTGATCAGGCTACGGCCAATGTGGGCGGCAGCTGGCTGAATGTAAAAGCGGGAGAATGCTTTGTATTAAGAGATCTGCTGAGAGCTGAAAATATATATTCTGCCAATAACGCAGCTTATCTCGTGGCAAAGCACATAGGAAACGGTTCAATAGATAAATTCGTGGAATTAATGAATGAAAAAGCAAAAGAGCTTGGGATGAAGAACACTAAATTTTATACTCCGGCAGGACTTCCCACTTCTATGACAGGAAGACAGCTTGATACATCTACAGCTGATGATCTTTACCTTCTTGCTATGGCAGCGATGAAAGATAAAAGAATAAGAGAATGGGCAGGGGAAAAAGAGCTCATACTGGAAAATAGTCTGGGAGAACAGATAATTTATCCAAGCAGAAATCATTTGCTTGAAAAATTTGGAATTTGGGGACTGAAGACCGGATTTCATAATTTATCAGGATATAATATAATCGTGACAAGTAAAAAAGGAAATGTAGAGATAGTAGCTGTAGTGCTCGGAGAGGTTACTGATGCAGCCAGAACAAAGCTTCTTACAGAGGAATTTCAAGCTATAGAGGCACAACTGACTATAGTAAAAAAAGCCGGGTCAGATATGGGTGAGTTCAAGCTGAAAGACGGCAAAAAGAAAACAATAAAAGGTACTCTTGCAGAGGATGTCTATGAAGTAAAAAATAATCCTTATGAATACGAAACAAGAGATCTGAATATAAAAGCGCCTGTACAGAAAGGAACTGTAATCGGTGAGCTGATTATAAAAAAAGGCGGAAAAGAGATAGGAAAAGTAAATATTATTTCAAGTGAAGAGGTAAAAGAACTAAGCGGTTTTGGTAAATTTTTAAGATTTATTACATTCGGCTGGTTATAAAAATAAAAAAACAGAAGTTTTTAAAATTGAACTTCTGTTTTTTTTGAGTAAAAAATTTATTGACTTTTGTGTGCTGATAAATTATAATCCATGTATTATTTAATAAAAAATAAAGGAGTGAAGGCATGAAAAAGTTAGTATTTATATTTTTGGTATTTGTCAGTGTATTTTCTTTTAGCAGGGAAGATTTTACCAAAAATGAAAAAAATGCTGTTTTAAAACAGTTTACAGAGTTTCAGAAAGCAGTAAAGAACAAGGATATAAAAGCAATAGAAAAATTTATTGACGGTTCTTTGTACGGGCTTGTTCTAAATGACGGACCGGCTTACAGACTAAATACAGAGTCTGTGAGTTATGATGAAATAGTCAGATATAAAGATGAATTTTTCAAATCATTAAAAGAAGTGACACTTGTAAAAACAGATTTGAAAAATAACGAAGTAATAAAATATACTAAAGGCGAAGAGACAATATCGGCAGATTTCTTTGTTATGGAAGAGGATAATTATATCTGGGGGCATAAAGGGGATAAAATGTTTGAAGTTTCTGCTTTTTATAATGATCCTGAATATCCGTCAGTTGCACAATATATTTTTAAAATGAAGGACAGTCAGTTAAAGTTTATTTGTATATATAGCATGCCGTAAATTATATTTATCGGAAAAATAAAAAAGTGAATAAAAGGAGTGGAAATATGAAAAAGTTAATATTAATGCTGTTGTTATTAATCAGCGTCTTTTCTTTCAGCAAAGAAAATTTTACCGAAAATGAAAAAAATATCGCTTTAAAACAATTTGTGGAATTTCAAAAAGCATTGAAAAATAAAGATATAAATACTTTGAAGAATTATATCGACAACCCTGTGTATGGTTTTAACTATATAGACGGGAAATCCTATACTGATTATGAGGTACCTGTGAGTCATGAGGAAATAGTCAAGTATAAAACTAAATTTTTGAATGAGATAAAAGAAATGGCTCTTTTGAAGGTAGATTTGAATTCTAATACTGTAAAAAAATATAAAAACGGTGTTCTTGAGATAACAGCCGGTTTTTCTACGACTGAAAACAATGAAGGCTGGGGACTTGATCCTGATGAAAAAACGTTTGAAGTTTTTTACTATTATGATGATCCTGAATATCCGGGGTATGCCCGTTATGTTTTTGAATTTGAGAATAATAAGCTTAAACTTCATGCTTTGTATGTCGGACCGTAAATATCAATAAAATAAATAAATAAAGCTGCCAAAATTCTGGATGAATCAGGCAGCTTTTTTATTTATGGAAGTTCTACTTTTTTTACCAATTTCAATTCTTTGTTTTTAAGCTGGAAAAAATAAGTATTGTAACCTGCGCAGCCGTCTATAAGGTCAGTATCATCAGATGTTGTAAAATAACTTGCAGTGACAACAAAATATTTATCTGTATTTACTCCGTAATTTTCCAGAAATTCGCTGT
>RRZU012761156.1_pt1 | contig 30666 bp, 33 predicted proteins | sample 2165561 | NCBI WGS metagenome assembly RRZU01 (sample SAMN10456909, study PRJNA506462) | wastewater metagenome | isolation source: wastewater sludge | place: USA: Moscow, Idaho | reverse complement strand
GGGCTCAGCGCCGAGGAGGTTGTTGAGCGCCTGCGCCTGCTGCCGCCAGTGGTCTTCCTGCATGGGTTCCTATGAGCTCTGCGGGCTGTGCGAATAGAGGCCGAGAGCGGCACGATGCTCGGCCTTGGCGAGCGCTCTACAACACAAAGGCGTGGCATCGACTGCGCTGGCATCAACTGCAGGCCGAGCCGCTATGCCGTCTGTGCGCTCAGTTGGGCTCAACAACTGCCGCGACAGTGGTCGACCACATCGTCTCGCACAAGGGCGACCACGGCCTGTTCCACGACCCGGACAACCTGCAGTCGCTGTGCAAGACCTGCCATGACTCTGTGAAGCAGCGGCAGGAGGTGCGCGGTGTGCTGGTTGGGTGTGATGCCGCGGGCGCACCGCTCGACCCTGGCCATTGGTGGAATCGATAGGCCCAGCCTATGAGGCCTAGGGGGAGGGCGGGTCAAAAGTCTGAGGGTCCCCGCAGCAATACCGCACCGTCCCCACTCCTTCATCGCAAACCCGGAAATTTCCTCCAGAACACATAGGCATTCGCTATGAGACGCAAGCGCTCAGACAGCGCTGAGGCCGCCATTGAGGCTATGGCCGACGCCAGCGCGACGGTTGAACCTCCAGTGCATCTTCGCCTGCGCGAACGTGATCTTCCGTTCTGGACAGGCATTGTGCGCGCGCGTGCGCGCGAGGACTGGACGGATATCGACTTGGCCCATGCCGGCAACCTAGCCCGCTGCATGGCCGACATCGAGCGCATCCAGGCTGAAATTGACGTCGAAGGCGACACCCTGACCAACGACCGTGGCACTGTGGTGATGAACCCCAAGCACTCGCTGCTCGAAACCTTGAGTCGGCGCAGCATCGCGCTCTGCCGGGCCCTGCAGGTGCATGCCCACGCCATCCAGGGAGATAGCCGCGATCAGAAGAAGCGCGCCGAGACACGCAAAAACGTCCAGGCAGCTGCCGGCCGCGCCGAAGGCGAAGATCTGCTGGCCACCCCGCTGCACTGAGGTAGCCCATGACCAGAGGTGAGCGCGTTTGCGCCTTCATCGAGCGCTACTGCCGCGCGCCTGAAGGAAAGCACATCGGCCAACCGATCCGCCTGGAGGCCTTCCAGCGCCGCTTCATCCTCGATGTCTACGACAACCCGCACGGTACCCATACGGCGATCCTCAGCATCGCCCGCAAGAACGGCAAGACCGCGCTGATCGCAGGCATCCTGCTCGCGCACTTGGTCGGCCCCGAGGCTGTGCAGAACAGCCAGATCGTTTCCGGTGCCATGAGCCGTGACCAGGCGGCCATCGTATTCAAGCTCGCGGTCAAGATGATCAACCTGAACCCAGACCTGCAGGGGCTGGTGCATATCATCCCGTCGAGCAAGACGCTGATCGGCCTGGCGCGCAACGTCGAGTTCCGCGCCCTGTCCGCAGAAGGCAAGACCACCCACGGCCTGTCGCCGATCCTCGCGATCCTGGACGAGACGGGGCAGGTACGCGGCCCGCAGGACGAGTTCGTCGACGCCGTGGTGACTGCTCAGGGCGCGCACGATGCGCCGCTGCTGATGGTGATCTCTACTCAGGCTGCCACCGACGCCGACTTGCTCAGCGTGTGGATCGACGACGCACTCAAGGGGGAGGATCCCGGAACGGTCTGCCATCTGCATGCCGCGCCCGAGGATGCCGATATCCTCGACCCTGCCGCCTGGCGTGCGGCCAACCCTGCGTTGGGGGCGTTCCGTAGCCTGGCTGATATGCAGAAGCTGGCCGAGAAGGCCCACCGCATGCCGGCCAGCGAAAACACCTTCCGCAACCTGAACCTCAACCAGCGCGTCTCCACGGTCAGCCCGTTCGTCTCCCGCTCCGTGTGGGAGTCTGGCGCTGCGGAGCCGTTGCAGCTGGATGGGTTGCAGGTCTTCGGTGGCCTCGACTTGTCGGCGCGTACCGACCTCACGTCCTGCGTGCTACTGGGGCGCGATGAGGAAGGCCTGATCCACGTTCATCCGTACTTCTGGACGCCAGAGATCGGCCTGCACGATCGGGCCAAGCGCGACCGCGCGCCCTACGACCTCTGGGTCCGCGAGGGCTGGCTGCGCACTACGCCGGGGGCGACCGTCGACTACGAGTTCGTCTGCGCCGAGCTGTCGGAAATCATCGGCGACTTCGACCTGCAGGTGATCGCTTTCGACCGCTGGCGGATTGACCTCTTCCGTCGCGATGCCGAGCGCCTTGGCCTGGAGTTCCCGCTGGCGCCGCATGGGCAAGGATTCCGCGACATGAGCCCGGCCATCGACATCCTGGAAGCAGCGCTGCTCAATGGTCGCATTCGACATGGAGGCCACCCAGTGCTCGCTATGTGCGCCGCCAATGCTGTGATCACCAAAGACGCCGCCGGCAACCGCAAGCTCGACAAGCACAAGGCCACCGGGCGTATCGACGGCATGGTCGCCCTGGCCATGGCGCTGGGCTGCTCGCCTGAGCCCGAACAGATCAACGAAGACGACTGGCTCGACGCCATACGGAACCCGATCATCGCATGAATGCCCTCATCTGCTTCGTGCTGGCCGCTCTGGCCGGCTTCGGCCTGCTCTGCGCAGGCGTCTGGATGCTCGCCGGTACCGGCTGGGCGCTGCTTGCTGGCGCCGCCTCCATGTTCTGCATCGCGAGCTTTATCCAGCGAGGAATGACCAGTGGCTAACTCACTCATGCAGGCGCTCGGAGCGGCTGCTCTACGACCCTCGTCGGTCAGCGCTGCGCTTAACCGCATCGCTCAGGGGTTCATGGGCGGCGGTGTGTGGACCGGGCTCAGCGGCGGCTCGTCGGCCTCTGGCCAGAACGTCACCGTCAACAGCGCTATGCGCGTGTCGGCCGTCTGGGCCTGCGTGCGACTGATCGCCGAAACCATCGCCACCCTACCGCTGGGCCTCTATAAGCGGCTGCCCGACGGTAGCCGCGAGAGCTACGCAGACCATCCGCTGCACAACGTCCTGGCCATCTCGCCCAATGCGCAGATGACCAGCGTGCAGTTCTGGGAGGCGATGGTCGCCAGCATGCTGCTCTGGGGTAACGCCTACGCGCAGATCCACCGCGCCGGCGGACGGGTGATCGGGCTGACCTTCCTGCTGCCCGGCCGGATGACCACCAGCTACAAGAAAGACCAGTCGCTGCTCGCCTACACCTACGACTTCCCCTCCAGCGGCAAGCGCGAGCTGGCCGGCGAGGAAGTGCTGCACATACCGGCCTTCAGCCTGGACGGCCTGGTCGGCCTGACCCCGATCAGCTACGGCGCGGATGTGATCGGCGCGGCCATGGCCGCCGACGGTGCGGCCAGCGCGACCTTCAAGAACGGCATGATGCCGACCATCGCCTTCAAGGTGGACCGGGTGCTCAAGAAGGAGCAGCGCGAGGATTTCCGCGAGTACGTAGCGACCATTTCCGGAGCCCTCAACGCCGGCAAGCCGCCGGTGCTGGAGCAGGGTGTTACCCCCGAGGCGATCGGCATCAACCCGACTGATGCACAGTTGCTGGCGAGTCGCGCCTGGAGCCTCGCAGAGATCTGCCGGTTCTTCCGAGTGCCGCCGTGGATGGTCGGCTACACCGAGAAATCGACCAGTTGGGGCACTGGACTCGAGCAGCAGGTGCTGGGTTTCCTGACCTTCAGCCTCGCTACCTGGCTGCGGCGTATCGAGCGAGCTATCACCAAGACCCTGCTCACCCCAGCGGAGCGGCAGACGCTCTACGCCGAGTTCAGCATCGAAGGTCTGCTGCGCGCCGACAGTGCCGCCCGCGCCTCGTTCTACTCGACGATGACTCAGAACGGTATCTACACCCGCGACGACTGTCGGGTACGCGAGAACCTGCCGCGCCGTGGCGGAAATGCCGACGTCTTGACCGTGCAGACTAACCTCTCGCCCATCGATCTGCTGGGGCAGGCGAGCGACAGCCAGGCCGCCCAGTCCGCCCTCAAGGCCTGGCTCAACGAGCCCACCAAGGAGTAACCCATGCCCCGTGAAATCAAGGCTGGCAGCTTCCGCTGCGAGCTGAGCCCGCGTGCGCTTGAAAAATGGAATCCAGCGATCCGCGCCGCCGTCGAAAACACCAGTGATTCCATCACCATCTACGGCGTGATCGGTGCGGGCTGGTACGACGAAGGCGTCACCGTGAAGCGTATCGACGCTGCTCTGCGCGCCATCGGCGACAAGCCGGTCACTGTCTACATCAACAGCCCAGGCGGCGACATGTTTGAAGGGCTGGCCATCTACAACCGCCTGCGCGCCCACAGCCAGCCGGTTACCACCAAGGTGCTTGGCCTGGCCGCCTCTGCTGCCTCGCTGATCGCCATGGCCGGTAGTGAGCGCCACGTCGGCGCCTCTGGCTTCCTGATGATCCACAACTGCTGGACCTGGCTGGCGGCCAACCGCCATGGCCTGCGCTCTGCGGCAGACGACATGCAGGAGTTCGACGCCGCCATGGCGGACCTCTACGCCGAGGCCAGCGGCCAGCCCGTCGAGGACATGGCCGAGATGATGGACGACGAGACTTTCATCCGCGGCAAGCGCGCTGTCGAGCTGGGCCTGGCGACCGCGCTGCTGGCAGCCGACGAGGCTGTCGAACGCGAGAGCGCCGAAAGCTCCCAGACCAGCGCCCTCAAGGCCATGGATGCCGCCCTGGCCCGCGCCGGTATGCCGCGCAGCGAGCGGCGCGACCTGTTCGCCCGATTCAAGTCCAGCACGCCGAGCGCTGCTGGCGGGGGCATGCCGAGCGCTGTTCCGACCGATACGCCTCGCGCTGTCGTTCCCGACCTTTCCGCGTCGCTGAACGCGGCCAGCACCATCCTCTCGCAAATTGGAGCACACCATGCCCGCTAACTTCGAAGCTCAAGTCCAGGAGCTGAACGCCAGCCTCAAGCAGATCGGCGATCAGATCAAAGCCTCCGCCGAGCAAAACGAAAAAGAGATCAAGCGCACCGGCGAGATGAACGCCGAGACCCGCGCTAAGGTCGACGAACTGCTGATGAAACAGGGCGAGCTGCAGGCCCGCCTGCAGGAGGCCGAACAGAAGCTGATCCACGCCGACGTGCGTGATCCGGTCACCAGCGTACAGTCCGCTGGCCAGCGTGTGGTTGCCCACGCCGACCTGCAGGACCGCAACAGCGGCTCGCGTTTCACTGCACGGGTCGCCATGCCGCGTGCCGCCTTGAGCTCCATCGGCAGCGACGGTAACCGCGTCACCCCGGCTGAGCGCCGCCCGGAGATCGTCGGCGGCGCCTTCCGCCGCATGACCATCCGCGACCTGATCGCCGGCGGCAGTACCGGTGCCGCGGCCATCGAGTACGTCCGCGAAAGCGGCTTCACCAATGCCGCTGGCGCGGTGGGTGAGGGTGCAGCGGCCAGCTACTCCGACATCACCATGGAGCTGCAGACCGCCAACGTGCGCACCATCGCGCACCTGTTCAAGGCCAGCCGCCAAGTTCTCGACGACCTGACCGCCCTGCAGTCCTACATCGACGCCCGCGCCTACTACGGCCTGATGCTCGCCGAGGAGACCCAGCTGCTCTACGGCTCCGGCACCGGCGCCAACCTGCAGGGCCTGATCACCGTGGCCCAGGCCTACGCCGCCCCGGCCGGCGCCACCGTGACCAACGAACAGCGCATCGACCGCCTGCGTCTGGCACTGCTGCAGGCCGAGCTGGCCGAGTTCCCGTCCGACGGCATCGTCCTGCACCCGACCGACTGGGCGCTGATCGAAATGATCAAGGACGCCAGCGGCCAGTACATCATCGGCAAACCCCAGGACGGCACCGCCCCGCGCCTGTGGAACCGCCCGGTGGTCGCCACCCAGGCCATCACGCAGAACTCGTTCCTGACCGGTGCCTTCCAGCTCGGCGCGCAGATCTACGACCGCGCCGATGCCGAGATCATCGTCTCGACCGAGAACGCCGATGACTTCGAAAAGGGCCTGGTGACCATTCGCGCCGAAGAGCGGCTGGCCTTCGCCATCTACCGCGACGAGGCCTTCGTCACTGGCGATCTGGTCAGCACCGGCCCGTAACCACCCTGAAGGGGGCTTCGGTCCCCTTCCTGCTGAGCAGGTAATCCATGAGCAACAAAGTTCCCGTGAAGGCCCTGCGCGCCTTCCTGCATGGGCGCACCGTCGTGCGCATCGGCAGTGTGTTCGAGGTCAGTCCCGGCGAGGCCCGGAGCTATCAGGCCGCCCGGCTGGTCGAGCCGGTCAGCGCATCGGCCGAGGCCAAGCCGCGCCGCACCGAGAAATAACCCCGGCCCGCCACCGCGCGGGCCGCCCCACTCATTCCGCCGAGACCACAGTCCATGACCATCCTGAGCCTCGACGAGATCAAGGCGCATCTGCGCCTCGACGGCGATGCCGAGGACGCACACCTGCAGCTGCTGGCTGAGGCCGCAGTCGATTATGCCGTCGATTTCCTCGACCGGCCGCTGCCCTGGATGGATGCCGACGGCCGGCCGGTTACCGTGCCGGCTTCGATCCGTGCAGCCCTGCTGCTGATCATCGGTGACCTCTATGAGAACCGAGAGGGGCAAATCACCGGCACGATCCGCACTGACAACCCTGCTGTCATGCGCCTACTCACGCCCCATCGGGTGGGGATGGGCATATGAGGGCCGGTCCCCTGCGTCACCGCCTGTCCCTGCAGGCCGAACAGCGCACCCCGGACGGCATGGGCGGCTACCGCCAGGGTTGGGTCGAGCTGCGCAAGGTCTGGGCCGAAATCTCCCTGCCGACCGGCCGGGTCGATGTCGTCGCCCAGCAGCTGCAGTCCATCGTCACTGCTGAGATCCGCTGCCGCCCGGCCTCTGACCTGATCGCCGGCCGCCGCCTGGTACACGGCGCCACCGTCTACCGCATCGACGCGATGCTGCCCGACAACCGCAACAGCATGCTCCGACTGCTGTGCTCCAACGTGCCGACGCCTTAGGAGGTCAAATGCTGGAATACCCGAACGAGATAGCTCGTCTGCTCTCTGAGCGGACGCTGGTCATCAAGCCCGCCCGGTCGACGGTGTGCACGCCAAATGCACTGGTGCTGCACGATGCTGTATCCGGCGAAGTACTCGGAGGACAGTGCAGTGTCGAGATTCGGCAACTGCCGGGAGAGCTGGCTACCGCTACTGTCACGCTGGTGGTTGATGGCCGCTATGTGCGTATCGAGGGCGCCGACCATGGCGCGCCGTAGCCGCATCCTCTGCGCCGAACCCTGCGCCAGACCGCAAAAGCATGCTCCGGCTGCTGTGCTCCAACGTCACCCACCCGTGAGGACTCCGTATGAGCGAGCAAACCCTGAAGGTCGAAATCGACGCCTCTGTCGCTGCAGACCAGATCGGCCAACTCCTGCAGGCCGGCGGCAGCTATGAGCTGGAATCCGCTATCAGCAGCACGGTCGAGCTGCTGAAGGGGATCGATGACAAGCGCCTTGAGATTCATCAGGTGTCCGGCAATGTCGAGCGCATCGATAGCGGCCAAGACAACTTCCTGTTCGAGCGCCTGAGCGAGCACCTCGACTTCCTGCTGGCCGAGCAGCGTGCCATGGTCAGCAGCTGGCGCGATCTCCCGGGGCAGTGCGCCGACCATGGCGCGCCGTAGCCGAATCCTCGGCGACTTCAAGCTGCGCCGCACCCTGCGCAACATCCACAAGACCATGGACAACCAGCTCAAGCCGGCGATGCAGCAGGCTGCCGATCTGGTACTGGACGACATGCGGCAGCTGATCCCCAAGGACACCGGCGCCGCCGCCAACGCCCTCGAAGCCTTCGTCGCGAAGAGTGGTCTGGACGCCCAGATCGGTATCCGCGGGAAGAAGAAGCAGCGCGAGTTCTACTACCTGCGCTTCGTCGAGTACGGCACCAAGGGCACCCAAGGCAAAAAGCGCAACGGCAGCCTCAACCGGCGCGGGCAGAACAACCGCATGCGCAGGGATACCAACAAAAGTGACGGCGAGAGCTTCTTCGGCAAGTACCCGGACATCCCGGCGCTGCCGGCGCGCCCGTTCATGGGCCCCGCCATGGACATGAACCGCGACGAGATCATCACCATCATCCGCGGCGCCATCGATGCCACGCTCAAGCGCGCCGCCGAAGGCTCGGACTGATCAGCCCATACACAGCAGAAGCCCGCCCTGTGCGGGCTTTTTCGTTTCCGCGCGGCCTAGGGTCGCTCCCGAATGGCGGGCGGTCGCTCATCCGCCAGCCCGGCCGCGCGACCTATTCCCCAATGAGCGAGGTTCAGCACATGAGCAACGTCATTCCGTTTCGTTACCAAGGCCAGCCGGTGCGATTCAACACCGATGGATGGATCAATGCCACCGATGCTGCAGGTCGGTTCGGCAAGCGCCTGGATCACTGGATGGCCAGCCCTGAAACCAAGGCGTATGTCGACGCGCTCGCCGCGGCGCTCAAATCCCCGAAATCCGGTGATTTGCCGGAGCTGGTGAGGACTCGGCGCGGCAACGGCGGTGGCACCTGGCTTCACCCGAAGCTGGCGGTCATGTTCGTCCGCTGGCTGGACCCGCATTTCGCCGTCTGGTGCGACCTGCAGATCGACGCCCTAATCCACGACGGTATACCCGTTCAGCAGCAGTTCGACCGCGCCTGCAAGGCTCTGGCCGCTGGCCAGCGGCTTGCCAGCCTCAACGGTAAACAGCTGGCCGAATGGCGCTGGCGAAAGCCTGGGATGAAGCGCGAAGTCGAACACTGGCGAGAACAGCTCCAGCTGACCCTTGGTCTCGAGGTCGCCTGATATGACCGACCCCAGCCTTGCCGTTCAGGTAGGCCTCTACCAGCTGCTCAGCACCGCCTTGGACTGCCCGGTCTACGACCATGTCCCCGAGGATGCCCGGCCGCCCTACGTCGTCATCGACTACGAGGTGGCCAGCAACGCGGACCTGCTCAGCCAACGCATGGACAGCCGCTTGCTCTATCTCTCCGTCTGGAGCGACTACCCGGGCCAGGCCGAGGTCAAGCGCCTGATGGCTGCCATCGGCGATGCGCTGCACGGCCAGCGCCTGACCATCCCATCGGGCCGCGCGACCCAGATCAGCATCCAGCGCACCAGCACCAACCGCGAGCCGGATGGCCGCACCTACCAGGGCCAGGTCGTTCTGCGCCTGCTCACCCCGCACTGACGGCTGCTCGCCAGCCAACCATCGCCGCCTCGCGGCACACCAACACCACAGGAGAACCCCATGTCCGGGAACGTACAAACCGGTGCCGGCACTCGCGTGTACATCGGCACCAAGCTGAGCGCGAACCTGACGGACGATCCCGTCAGCGACCTGGCCGCGATGAAGGCGCCCGGCATCACCTACACCGAAATCGGCGAGCTGATCACGATCGGCGACTACGGCGATTCGGTGGGTGATGCCAACTACACCGCGCTGGCCCGCGCTCGCGTAACCCACCTGAAAGGCGTTGCCGATGGCGGCACGACCGACCTGACCATCGCCTTCGACAAGGGCGATGCTGGCCAGCTGGCCCTGGTTGCTGCGCAGGCGGATCGTAGCGCCTTCCACCATCTCTACCCGTTCAAGGTGGTCTACCCGGACGGCGCGACCGACTTCTTCGCCGCTGTGGTGCAGGGCAACCGCAAGCAGCCCGGCGACGGCGGCAGTGTTGTGCAGCGCTCGGTCACCATCGGCCTGAACAGCGCTGTCCTCGAAGACGCCTGACCCCCTGCCTGCCTCGCATGCCGCGGGGCAGAACCCCATGAGCAACGGAGAATCCCCAGATGAGCACCAAAACCACCTACGGCGTCACCGAGGTCAAGATCGGCGACGAGCAGTACAGCCTCAACATCTGCCTCGGCGCCGTGCGCGCCATCAGTGCGAAGTTCGGCGGCCTGAGCGGTATGCGCGATACCGTTGCGGCCCACAACATCGATGGCATGGCCTTCATCGTTGCAGCCGGCAGCCAGCCCGTCGCCACATGGGAGAAGCCTGTTGGCGAGCAGCTGAGCATTATCGGCAAGCAGGCGGAAGCCCTTGCCGATGAGGTCTTCGTCGCTGGACCGTTTGCGGTTGGCCTGCAGCTGATCCCCTACGTCGGTGCGGTGCTCAACCCGAAAGGCGAAGCCGCGGGAAACGCTCCGAAGAAGAGCGCGGCGCGAGCAACGCAGTAGCCGACGACAGCTACGTCGACTACCTGTTCGGCGTGGCCACCGGCTGGCTCGGCTGGACGCCCGCCGTCGCCTGGAGCACGCCCATCCCCGAGTTGCTGCTCGCGCTCGACGCCCGCATCGAGTGGGCCAACATGACCAACCCGTTCGGCGGGAAGCCGAAGAAAGGGGCGGGGCGCAACGACACCCGGACAACAGAGCGCATGTCGCCGGCCGAGATGCGCAAGGCGCTGCGGGGGCGGTAAGCACTCGGCTATAGGTGCTGCACGACGCGGCTATTAGAGAAAACTCAGGAGTCAGAATGCTGGTGCTGAAACTGATGAGTAGTGAGCCGTCGCCCGACTTTTCTGCTGGGAAAGGCTTTGTGCTGATCCAGCTGCGCGATGACGATGTCGTGCGCTTCTACCGTGACGAGCTGTCGAGGGGCATGGTGGAAGTACGGCGCGACAACGCCGCATCGAAGTCCTATGCCCTGCAGGGGCACGCCTACGTCCTGCAGGGAGCGGAAGTGATTGCGTCGTTTGCATCGGGACCAACTGCTGGAGTACCGACTACCTAGCTGAGCTACAGACGCCGCAGGCGCTCGCCCGATCGTACCAGCTCGAACTCGTCGTCGTTGATCCAGTTGACCGGATCATGGTGCTCTGTGCGGTAGGACTTTGCCCCATCAAGCCACCTGTGCTGACCGCTGAGAGGCTTGTACAGCACCTGCGATATATCTTCGACTACGACTACCACTTCACCATTTGGCGTGATGGTCTTGAAGCGCTGAATCTCGGTTATGCGTCTCTGGCTCATGTGAGCTCCTTGCTCTCTTACCAATCCCTGGCCCACCCAGGGTGGACTGTCTTTGTACCACAGGCTGTTCGCTCGGATGGCAGCATGCCTTGGGGCCGTACGGGGTAATCAGCTGCCGCTGTATGAGTGTGATTCGGTTCTGGTAGAGTCGCGCCCTTTACACCCCGGAGGGACCCATGAAGAAACTCGCATTGGCTGCAATCCTTGGCGCCGTATTCGTATCCGGCTGCACTGTCCGTGTTGCGGATATGACGGTTGGCAGCACCAAGAACTACAACCTGAATTCGTCCAAGTTCGTGAAGGGGGCGCGGGTTGTGGGTGAGGACAAGTACCCTGTCATCCTGTTCCCGCTCGGCATCCCGAACCTGAAAACCGCGATGGACAATGCCATCGAGAAGGACAAGTGCGCCGTTGGCCTGAGTGACGTGGTGATCAGCCACCTCAACCACTCGTTCCTGGTTGGTGCAGTCGGCGTTCGAGCAGAAGGTAATCTGATCATCGACGCAAGTCAGCCGGGCTGCGAGAGCCGCTATCGCATCTGACCCCGCGCCTGTAACCCCATCACGGAAACCCGCCTCGGCGGGTTTTTTATTGCCCGGAGAAAAGTATGAGCACCGACGTACAGGGCATGCTGGTCCGCATCGAGGCCACCACCCAGCAGTTGCGCCAGGAGCTGGCCCGCGCCGAGTCGGCCGTCGGCAAGACCTCCCAGCGGATCGATGGCGATCTGGGTCGCGTCGACGCGGCGTTCGATCGTCTCGAAGAAAGCGCGGCCCAGGCCGGCAGCGTCGTCGACTCTGCGCTGACCGGGATTACGGCGGCAACCGTTGCCAGCGTTGCGGGCTTGGGCGCGCTGATCGCCACGACCGCGGCGGCGGGAAAGGAGCTGACCAGCCTCTCGTTCCTCGCCAATGCATCGACGGCCGAGTTCCAGCGCATGGCTGCCGGTGCGCGCAGTGTTGGTGTCGACCAGAGCAAGTTGGCCGATGTGCTCAAAGACGTGAACGACCGCGTCGGCGAGTTTGCCAGCGCCGGCGGCGGCGAGATGAAGGACTTCTTCGAGCAGATCGCCCCGAAGGTCGGCGTCACCGTCCAGCAGTTCCAGAAGTTGAGCGGCCCGCAGGCGCTGCAGCTCTACTACGACAGCCTGGAGAAAGCCGGGCTGAACCAGCAGGAAATGACCTTCTACATGGAGGCCATGGCCGACGAGGCGACCGCGCTAATCCCGCTGCTGGCCAACGGCGGCAAGGGCTTCCAGGAAATGGGCGACCGCGCCGAGCGGCTGGGCGTTGTGCTGTCTGACCTGGAGCTGTCGCAGCTGGCCGAGCTGAGCAAGATCGCCGGCGAGGCTGGCATGGCCTGGGAGGGTGTCACCAACCAGCTCGTCGCCGGTCTGCAGCCGGCGATCTCCGCGCTGGTCGAGTCGCTGGACGGTGAGGGCTTCAGCGCTGCCGCCCAGGACATGAGCGATGGCATCCGCTTCGTGATCGACAACCTCGACGCCCTTGTCATTGCCGTGGGTAGCCTGGGTGCTGGCCGCCTCGCGATCCGCTTCGTTGAAGGCGTGCAGGCCATCTCCGGCTATGTGCAGAGTGTCCGGCAGGCGACGGAAGCCGAGCGCATCCACACGCAGGCCGTGCAGGCCAGCGCCCTGGAGCAGGTTCGGCGCGCCGAGGGCGAGCTGAACGCCGCGCGCATCCAGGCGATCAGCACGCGCGGAACGGTCGAGCACACGGCCGCACTGAGCCGTCAGCGGCAGGCCAAGCTCGATCTGGCCGTAGCGAATCAGGCATATACCGCTGCCCAGGCCGCAGCCAACGCGGTCACCGGTACCGCCACCGCGCTACTGCGCGGCGCGCTCGGCCTGTTCGGTGGCCCTGTCGGCCTGGTGACCATGATCGGTACCGCCGCCGCGGGCTGGCTGCTGTTCGCCGATAACAGCGACAAGGCCCGCCAGGCCACGCTCGACTTGACCCAGCCGGTCGAGGCGCTGCGCCGCGAGATCGAAGCCCTGACCCTAGCGCAGGCTAACAGCCGCCTGCTGCAGCTGGAGGAGGGGCAGAAGGCTCTGCGCGGCGAGTTGGAGGACACGACCGAGGCACTGGCTGCGCAGGTTGTCCAGTACGACTACTGGGGCAACAGGTTCACCGTCGGTCAGCGTGAGGCCGGCGCGGCCTGGGCCGAGTTCATGGCCGCTGTGAACCGGGGTGATGACATTGGCCAGGCCGCCATCGCGCTGGCTGATGCGACCGGCGCCTCCGCCGAGATGCGCGCCGAGATCATCTCCACCGCCGCCGAGATGGAGACCCAGCGCGGGCAGATCGACCAGAACGCCGCCGCGCAGGCCATGCTCGAAGGCCACATGCGCAGCTTGACCGACGCCACCCGCGAGAACACCGCGGCCACCGGCGAGAACACCGGCAGCAAGGGCGGCAACACCGACGCCGCCCAGAAGTACCTGGAGCAGCTGCAGAAGCAGCTCAACGCCATGCGCGACAAGACCGCGCTGCAGGCTGCCGAGCGCTTCCTGACCGAGAATTCGATCACCGCCGAGAGCGAGCTGGGCCAGCAGATCCTGGCCACCGCGAAGGCCAAGGACCGCCAGCGCGAGGCCGACACGGCGGCAACGGCCGCGCGCAAATCCTCCACCAAGGCCGTGAAGGACGAGGCGAAGGAGCTGCAGTCCCTGCTCGACAAGCTGCTGCCGGCCGAGGCCGCCCAGCGCGAGCAGGTCGAGGCTATCGAAACGCTGGATGAGGCCTGGCAGAAGGGCCGCATCACCCTGGAGCAGTACAGCGAGGCCATGTCCGCCGCCTGGGCGGCGCAGAACAAGGCCGAGTGGGACAAGGCCAACAAGGCCCAGGAGGAGCTCAATAAGACGCTCAAGGCCTCCAACGACGCCTTCGAGCAGCTCGAAGACCAGCTTGACCCGGTGCGTGCGGCGAGCAAGCGCCTGGCAGAGCAGCAGAGGATCCTGCGCGCCGAGTACGACCGTGGCGAGATCTCGCTGGAGCGCTACAACGCGCTGCTGGGGCGCGCCCAGGTCGAGTACGACGGCGTGGCGAAGGAGGCCAGCGCCTGGGTCAAGCTGACCGCGGACGCCTTCGAGCGCGTGAACGCCGCCGGCGCCGACATGTGGTACGAGTTCTTCGACACCGGGCGCGTGACCTTCGACAGCTTGCTCGGTATCGGCAAGCGCTGGGCTGCCGAGATGGCCAACGCACTCACGATGCGCGGCCTAACGGCAGTGTTCGGCGGCATGCTGGGGATGGGTGGCAGCTCGTCGGCGTTTGCCAGCCTCGGTGGCGCGCTGGGCGGCGGCGGAGGAGGTGGCGGCCTGCTCGATATCTTCAACGCCGGCAAGACCGCGTACGGCGTCGGTACCAGCGGCTTCGGCCAGGCCATTGCCGCCGGCTGGAACGGCGGGCAGGGCTTCTTCGGCGGGTTGCAGGGGGCGGCTTCCGGCGCCTGGAACTACGGCAGCAATGCCCTCGGCGGGCTGTTCGGCGGCGGTACTGCCGGATCGAGCATTGCCGACTACACCGGTGCTGCGTTCAGCAACTGGGCGGCCGGCGGTTCCCAGGCGCTGGGGGCCTCCCAGGCGGGTTACACCGGCGCGCAGTTCTCCAACTGGGTTGCCCTGCAGAACGCCGGCAACTGGGGCATGGCCGCCACCAGCCTGGGCTCGATCCTGGGCGGTGTCGGTGGTGCGCTCTATGGCTACGGGCAGAGCGGCTGGAAGGGCGCGGCTACCGGCGCCCTCGGTGGTTGGGGCGGAGCCACGCTCGGTAGCGTCGGCGGTGCGGCCCTGGGTACGGCCATCGGCGGGACGCTCGGTAGTGTCGTTCCGGTGATCGGCACGGCCATCGGCGCCGCGCTGGGCAGCTGGCTGGGCGGCAGCCTGTTCAGTGGGGACTGGCAGACCAAGGACGCTGGCCTGGCGTTCTCCGTGGCCGACGGCGACTTCCTCGGCCAGCAGTTCGAGTATCAGAAGAAGAAAGGGGGGCTGTTCAGCTCAAACAAGAAACGCTTCGTCTACAGCGAACTCGATGAGGAAAGTGCCGCGGCGTTTCAGTCCACGTTCGACAGCGTCGAGCTGGGCGTTGCCGACCTGTTCGAGCGCTTGTCGTTCACCGTCGAGGACGGCGCGCTCGCGGGCCTGCAGCTCGCCGAAACCCGCATTTCCACCGCAGGGAAAACTGAGGAGGAAATCCAGCAGGCCATCGCCGAGTGGTTCGGCGGTGTCGGCGAGGCAATGAATGCGGAGCTGAATCGGGTGTTCAGCACCGGCCTGGACTACGACCTCGCAGGCATGACGGCGTTCGTGAACAACCTGTACGCCGTCAACGAGGTGATTCGTTACCTCAACATCGACATGTACGAGACGGACGTCGCCGGCGCCAAGCTCGCTGAGCAGCTGTCGGCGCTGGCCGGCGGCTTCGATGCGCTGCAGGCCAGTGCCGGGGTCTACTACGAGCAGTTTTTCAGCGACGCAGAGAAGACCTGGAACACTGTCGATGCGGTAACCCGGGCGTTCCAGAGTGCCGGGCAGATCCTGCCGAACACGCGCGAAAAGTTCCGCGCAATGGTCGAAGCCATCGACATGACCGGCGCCGCTGGCCAGCAGATGTTCGCGACCTTGATGCAGCTCGCCGGCCAGGCGGACGCCTACTACGACATCATCGAGGCCCAGGGGGACCGGGTCGAGCAAGCCCTGATGGGCAACGTCAGCTCGGCCTTCGGCCTACTGCAACGCTCCATCGCGGCAGAGAAGGCGGCGCTCACCGAGGCCTACAACGCCCAGGTCGGTTCGCTCAGCGACATGATCGCCACGGCTACAGAAAGTGGGAAGTCGCTGGAGTCCGTCAGCAACAGCCTGCTGAGTGCCCTGCGCAAGCTGAGCGGCGGAAGCGCGGAAGCGGTCAAGAGCCTTCGCGCTCAAGCCACGGAAACCCTCAAGCTTGCACTCGGCGCGGCAAAGAGCGGCGGCGACCTGTCGAGCATCCCAGGCCTCGAAGACGCCCTCGACATCGCGTCCGAAGTGGACCCGGAGCTGTACGCCTCGCTCTCCGACTTTCAGCGGGAGCAGGGACGTACGGCGAACCTGGTCGCGTCCCTGAATGGCCTGGCAGAGGACCAGCTCAGCGCCGAGCAGAGGACGCTGGCAACGCTCAAGAGCCAGCTCACCCTGGCGCAAGAGGCCTACAACACCCAGATGCGAGGGCTCGATGCGTACCTGGAGTCTGCGCAACGGGAGATCGACGCGATCAACGGCGTGGATAACAGCGTCAAGAGCGTCGCGGAAGCGGTGACTGCGCTCAACGGCGTGATTGCCGGCCTCGCCGCGTACCGGCCGGCGCCGCCGATTGCCGGGGGAGGAGCGGGCGGCGGCGGGGGCGGCGGCGGTGCGGCAGGGCTGGGCTCGACGATTGAGGCCATTTACCAGGCAGCGCTGGGGCGTGATCCGGACCCTGGTGGCCTCGCCTTCTGGGCCAATGAAGTCGCGAGCGGCGTGGTCAGTGTTGACCAACTGGCTGGAGCCATCATCGCTGACGCCGTCCGCAATGGCGAGATCGCGGGCTTCAGCTCTGGCGGCTATACCGGCCCCGGCGGCAAGTACCAGCCTGCCGGCGTAGCTCACGCAGGGGAGGTGATCTGGTCACAGGACGACGTGGCGCGCTGGGGCGGCTGGCAAACCGTCGACATGCTGCGCAAAAGCAGCATGGAAAGCCTGCGCGGCCCCGAGCTTTACGTGGCCAGCCCGGCGCGGGGTGAGGCTTCTGGCTCATCTGACCAGCACAGTGTTGCCGCGGCGATCAGTGGCCTGCAGGACGGCATCCGGGCCATCGCAAAACACACCATGCAAACCGCAAAGCGCGCCGAAGCCATCGAGCGATTCCTTGATGGCTGGGAGGCCGACGGCTTGCCGAAAGAGAGGATCGCATGAAGCTCATCAAGCCTATCGAGGTAACGCCGGAGCGGCTGATCTCAAGCAGCGTCCCTGAGGACGACGCACCGGCATGGGGACCAGAGGGCTATGCCGTCGGCAGCAGGGTGATTCACCAGCACCGGCTGTACGAAGCGCTGGTCGACGTGCCCGCGGGCGTTGAGCCGGGCGCTGAAGTCGTCACGGTAGCGGCGCCGGCAAAGTGGCTCGACCTCGGCGCTGCCAACCGCTGGAAGATGTTCGACGACCGTGTCGAGAGCCAGACGGCCGCAGCCGGGAGTATCTCTGTCGTGGTCGCTCCAGGCCAGGTTGTCGACGCGGTGACGCTGCTGAACGTGGCGGGAGCTGTAGCCAGGGTGACGGTCACAGACCCCATCGAGGGGCTTGTCTACGAGCGAGAGGAGTCATTGATCGAAGCCGGTGCGGATGACTGGTACGAGTGGTTTTTCGCCCCGGTCGAGCGGGTTACGGACCTTACGCTGCTGGATCTCCCCGCCTACGGGGCTGGAGAGGTCTCGGTTGTCATCGACAATTTCTCGGATCTCGCAGCCGTGGGCCACGTGGTTCTCGGTATGACCGCAGAGGTCGGAGTTGCTCAATACGGCAGTAGCGTGGGTATCACCGACTTCTCACGCAAAGAGCGCGACAGCTTCGGTAACGCCGTGGTCGTGCCGCGCTCTTTCTCGAAGCGTGCCGAGTTCGATGTCTGGCTGGAGACCCGACTCGTGGGTGTTGTTCAACGGCTCCTGGCATCGCTGCGCGCACGGCCCGTTGTCTGGATCGGCGAATCGTCGATGGAGGCGACGATCCTGTTCGGGTTCTACCGCGATTTCGACATCACTATTTCAGGCCCGGAAATCTCCGACGCCGTAATCACCATTGAGGGGCTTGTATGACAGTTCCAGTAGTGCGGCAGACCTCTGAGTGGCCCCGAAAGAACGAGGGGCGCGCCGACTTCACGGCAAAAGCGGATCAGCTCGGGTCCACGTTGCCGCTGACCATCGACGACATCAACTCCGCTGTCCAGTGGGTGAACGGTAAGTCGCTGGAGGTCGGCGAAGCCAGGCAGGTGGCAGCCACCGCGGCCGGTGAGGCTGCATCCAGTGCTGACGGAGCTGCGGAGTCTGCAGCCCGTGCCGCCGCTGCAGCAGAGAACCTCGCCGAGCTCGACGCCCTGTGGCTCGGGCCGCTGCCAGCCGACCCTGCAACCGGGAAGGGCGGTGCGCCTCTCGTGGCAGGGAACGCATACATCAACACCGTCACCGGCTATATCCGCGCCTACAACGGCACCGAATGGGTGCAGGGCGTCAGTGCGGTCGCCGGCGTTGCCAGCATTGCAGGCCTGGTAGGGCCGTTAACCCTGGAGCAGCTGGGCGGTGCGGGCATCAGGATCGACGAGAAGCTGCAGACTGCAACCGAGGACGAGATGCGCGCCGGCACCGAGGTGGCGCTGCGCGAGATGTCGCCGGCCGGCGTGCGAGAGGCCGTGATGGCGCGGGCCGAGGAGCTGGCCGGCATTTTGCCCCAGTATCTGCCGGAGGCAGTGGCACCCGGTACCACGGTGCTGAGCGTCAACAAGCTGCCTGAGCCTGATTGGCTGACGCATGGTGTTCCCTACCTGGCAGCCGCATATCCCGAGAGCGCCAAGCGGCTGAGCCGGCGACCGTACAGCGTTGCGGCGGGCTCCCTGGCACTGGGAGTTAATACGAGTGGAGCCTATTCAGAGTCTGTTGCAGTGAGCGCGGACGCTGGTGTTGTCGTATTCACTGCCTATGAAGGCTGGTTGCACACGGTGTTTGTAGCGGAGGACGGTGCGTTGTCCGCCGGTACACCGTATCGACTGGCCGACGTTCAGAATAGTCAGTCGTGGTCGCGCATGGCCATTACCCCGGACGGTCAATACCTGCTGGTTTCCTACGATGTCCGTTACAACGGGACTGGTGCATCAGGGGTAGACCTATTGAAGCGCTCCGGTAACGGCTGGGCGAAGGCCGCTAGTGTCGTACCGAAAAGCACGTCAGCGGCCTACTACTACGGCGTTGCGATTTCCGATGATGGATCCCGAATTTGGGTTTCCTCTAAGTTCTACGACGCTACTGTGCCTGCTTTTAAAGAGTACGCTCATAATCTGGTCACCCAAGAGATCACTGATCTGGGCGCTCCCGCCGCGCAAATGCCCCCTGCGACAGGCCGTGTTAGCGTCATGCACTACTATGCAGGCAAGCTGTTCGTGCTCTGGAGTGGGGCAGCGACAGGGGTGGCTGATTCCGCGGTCTACGATACTGAGGCTGGCTTTGCTGTCGTGGCCCAGCCGTACAAAACGGGCGCGACGCAACAGTGGAGCAAGCTGGCCGTATCGTCAGACAGGTCGGCCATCCTCTTTGGCGGGGCGGCACCGTCTGCATACTCATACCACACGTTTGATATGGCATCGCTGAAGGCAGTGGTCAGCGACACCCGGAGCTATCCACCAAATACAGCGTACCTTCCTGGTGACGACGCTATGGTCTTCACAACTTACAATGGCTCTCAAGGGAGCGTAACTTCAGAGCGGTCAGTCGTTACCGGGGCGGCGTTTTATTACAATAATTACTACGCAACCTTTACTACCTCGGTGGCTGTAAATATTGGGAGGGGTTTGGTGGTGGCTATCAGCTCCAATGGTTCAGTTGGGTCATATAGAAGAGAGCCAACGTTTACTCTTGTCCCCTGGGGGGTGTTTACCAGTGCTGGTAACGCAGTGCCTCCGGCATACCCGCATTACCTGTTTACCCGGTCTCTGGATTGAATAAATGGAACGAATCACAGCACATATTACCGATGATCGGGGCATCTACCTGCACAGCGAAGAGGTGGACTTTTACGGGCCGCAGCCGATGAACGCAGTCTATGTCGCACCTCCGGAGGTGGCCGACGGGCTCGTGGCCCGGTGGGCGAGTGGTGCCTGGGAGGTGGTCGAGCGCGGCGCAGAGGTTGATCCCAGTCCGCCGCCGGTCCTGCCGTCAGCAGTTGACGTCGAGCGTGACCGCCGTATCGATGCGGGGTTCGAGTTCGAGGGCGTGCGCTATCAGTCCCGCCTGCCGACCGCGAATCGCGCAGGCGACTGGGATGTATTCAGCGGCAAGGCGCTGGAGGCGTTCATCGCCGTGTCCAGCGGCGCTCAGCCGGGCGATTTGCGCTGGTCTGATCCTGGCGCGGATTTCGCGTGGATCGCGGCAGACAACACCCGTGTACCCATGGATGCCCAGACCGTGATCGAGCTGTGCAAGGCCGCCTCCGCACACCGAAGCCGGCACACCTTCGCCGGCAGCGACATCAAGGCGATGAGCCCGATCCCGTTGGACTACACCGACGACCAGTGGTGGCCTGCCGCCTGACAGAACCCGCCATGCTGACGAACGAAAGCCCGCTCAATGCGGGCTTCGTCGTTTCAGGCGTCATCACCGCGCAGGTCGAGTAGCCGGCCAGCGATGCGCTTCAGCTCGCGGTGCGCCTCGGCCTGCTCGGCGAGGGTCAGTTCGCTGTCGGTGAACGCCTCGCAGTGCTCCTCGGGGTCGAGCAGCAGGTGAGCGACGTACTCCCGAGCAATGCGCCGGGCCAGTCCATCTCGTGGTTCCTTTCCCATATTCCCTTCCTTGCCCGCCGCGTGCGGGCGTTTTCGTTTCTGGAGACTCCGATGGCTCGACTCTCGGCCGCCGACGCCGGCGGCAGCAACGTGCTCGCTTTCCTCGACATGCTCGCCTGGAGCGAGGGCACCAGCACCATCAAGGCCAGCGACGACGGCTACAACGTCATCGTCGGCGGTCGCTTGTTCCACGACTACAGCCAGCACCCGCGTGTGCTGGTCGACCTGCCGCGCTACCGGATCACGTCCACCGCCGCCGGACGGTACCAGTTCCTGGCGCGCACCTGGGATGCCATTGTTCGCAACTACGGGTTCCGGGGCCGCTTCATCCCCGAGGCCCAGGACCTGGCGGCGATCAAGCTGCTCGGCGAGTGCGGAGCGCTGCCGCACATCAAGGCCGGGCGCATCGACCGTGCCATCGCCGCCGCGGCACCGATCTGGGCCAGCCTGCCGGGCGCCGGCTACGGCCAGCGCGAGCACCGCCTGGCCAGCCTGCTGGAGATCTACGCCGAGGAGCGCGCCGCCGAGCAGCACCAGCCCGACGAGCTGATCGCCATGTTCACAGCCTGCGGAGGGAGCTGCGCATGAAGCGCTTGGTGATCGCACTCGCCGCCGTGCTCGCCCTGCAGGGCTGCACCGCCCTCCAGTCGGCCCGCTACGCCGTCACCCGCTACTGCGCCCTGCCGGACGCCGCCCGCACCGCCAACCGCGAAGCGGCGGCCATCGCCCTGGCGCCCCACCGTATCGCCATCACCTGCGCCGGAGACACCCCATGACGCCCGAACCCACCGACCACTGCACCCGCTGGCTCGAAGGCTGGTGGAGCCACTGCTGCGCCGCGCACGACGCCGACTACACCGCCCAGGTCGGCCAGGCGCTGGCCGACGAACGCCTGTGGCAGTGCGTGGCCACCTCGGCCGAGGGCGGCCTGCTCGGCATCGCCACCACCGCCGTCGCCGGTCTCATGTGGATCGGCGTGCGGGTGTTTGGCAGGCGTTGGTACCGGCGCGCGGGTAGGGCGGGAAGCTGAGCCTGGAAACGCAAAAGCCCCGCACGATGGCGGGGCTTTTGGGGCTCTATTCCTACGACTCAACGTAATGGCTCGATATTCGCAGTCGCCACTGGAAAGGCGGGCTTTCCGCTGGAGGCTGCGTAGCGAGATCGTGACATGATCCGTTCGCCAGCGTGACATTAGATAGGGTAGAATGGTCAGCGTACACGGTTGCGGGCGGCGTAAGCTGTTGATTTACAAGGGTTTGTCGGCGCGTGTTATGATTTAGGTTCCAGTGCCGCAAGGTGTAAGAGTTCGAGTCTCTTCGTCCGCACCATCTCTCCCCTCGCAGGGGTCTCAGGTTTTTCCTTATATACAGGCTGCGCATTTCGTTGCATCGCTGCGCAATGATGTGCCGTTTCGGTCGGTTTTGTCGCTTGGCCCGCTCGGGCATCTGCCTGTATTGCCCCGGCTTTTCTGTCGAGTCGCAGGGTGACTTCTTTTTATTCTCCCACTAGAATGCATCCCCTATTTATGGGGCCGGCAGGACCGGCTTTGCCTGTGCAACGAGGATTATCCATGCAAGTTTCTGTTGAAACCACCTCCTCCATCGAGCGTCGCATGACCGTTGGCGTGCCTGCCGAGCGTATCGAGACCGAAGTCAACAAGCGTCTGCAGCAGACCGCTCGTCGCGCCAAGATCCCAGGCTTCCGTCCGGGCAAGGTGCCGATGAACATCATCCGCCAGCGCTACGAAGATTCCGCTCGTCAGGAAGTACTGGGCGACCTGATCCAGTCCTCCTTCTATGAGGCTGTGGTGCAGGAGAAGCTGAATCCGGCCGGCGCTCCCTCCGTCGAGCCCAAAGCGTTCGAAAAGGGTCAGGCCCTGGAGTATGTGGCTACCTTCGAAGTCTTCCCTGAGTTCGAAGTGACTGGTCTTGAGTCGATTGCCGTCGAGCGCCTGCAGGCCGAGGTGAGCGACGCCGATGTCGACAACATGCTGGACATCCTGCGCAAGCAGAACACCCGCTTCGAAGTCGTCGAGCGTGCCGCCGAGAATGGCGATCAGCTGAACATCGATTTCGTCGGCACCGTCGATGGCGAAGTCTTCGCCGGTGGTAGCGCCAAGGGCACCCCGCTGGTGCTGGGTTCCGGTCGCATGATCCCTGGTTTCGAAGAAGGTCTGGTCGGCGCCAAGGCTGGCGAAGAGCGCGTACTCAGCGTGACCTTCCCCGAGGACTATCAGAACCTCGATCTGGCCGGCAAGGCTGCCGAGTTCGCCGTGACCGTCAACAGCGTTGCGGCTCCGCAGTTGCCGGAGTTGAACGACGACTTCTTTGCACTGTTCGGGGTCAAGGAAGGCGGTCTGGAAGGCTTCCGCGCTGAAGTGCGCAAGAACATGGAGCGCGAGCTGCGCCAGGCCATCAAGTCCAAGGTCAAGAGCCAGGTGATGGATGGCCTGCTGGCCGCCAACAGCGTCGAAGTGCCGAAGGCCTTGGTCGGCAACGAAGTGAACCGTCTGCGCGTGCAGGCTGTCCAGCAGTTCGGTGGCAGCATCGACCCGCAGCAGCTGCCGGCCGAGCTGTTCGAAGAGCAGGCCAAGCGTCGTGTGCAGCTGGGGCTGCTGGTGGCCGAAGTGGTCAAGCAGTTCGAGATCAAGGCCGACGAAGAGCGCGTGCGTGCGCTGATCGAGGAGATGGCGGCGGCCTACCAGGAGCCCGAGCAGGTCGTGGCCTGGTACTACAAGAACGCCCAGCAGCTGGACGAAGTGCGTTCGGTTGTTCTGGAAGAGCAAGTCGTGGATACTGTCCTGCAGAAGGCCAACGTCACTGACAAGCAGGTCTCCTACGAAGAAGCGGTCAAGCCGGCACAAGCTCCGCAAGCCGAGTAAGTTTCCCGCACTGGTAAGAGCCCCCATAAGCCAGCCTCAGCGCTGGCTTATGTGTCTGTACGACATGACTATTTAGGGAGTGAGCGCAGGACATGTTCCGCAATTCTTTTGAGTCGCAGTTCGACGTGCAGGCCGCCGGCGGTCTGGTGCCCATGGTGGTCGAGCAGTCGGCGCGCGGTGAGCGTGCCTACGACATCTATTCGCGCCTGCTCAAGGAGCGGGTGATTTTCCTGGTCGGTCCGGTCGAGGACTACATGGCTAACCTGGTGGTGGCGCAGCTGCTGTTCCTTGAGGCGGAAAACCCCGACAAGGACATCCATCTGTACATCAATTCGCCGGGTGGTTCGGTGACCGCTGGTATGTCGATCTACGACACCATGCAGTTCATCAAGCCGGACGTTTCGACCATCTGCATCGGTCAGGCCTGCAGCATGGGCGCCCTGCTGCTGGCCGGCGGCGCCGCGGGCAAGCGCTACTGTCTGCCGCATTCGCGGATGATGATCCACCAGCCGCTCGGCGGCTTCCAGGGGCAGGCCTCGGACATCGAGATCCATGCCCGCGAGATACTCACCATCCGCGAGCGCCTCAATCGCATCCTGGCCGACCACACCGGCCAGCCGATCGACGTGATCGCCCGCGATACCGATCGCGACAACTTCATGAGCGGCGATGAGGCCGTCAAGTACGGCCTCATCGACCAGGTGCTGAACAAGCGCCAGCTGTCCGCCTGACCACCCCCGCGTGACTCCGGCCGGCGCTCGCCGGCCGTTTCGCAGGCTTGAAAAAGCCTGTGAATGCCTCCATCTTGTGTTCATGCCTACCGGATTGGATTGATCGAATGACTGACACCCGCAACGGCGAGGATAACGGCAAGCTGCTTTACTGCTCCTTCTGCGGCAAGAGCCAGCATGAAGTGCGCAAGTTGATTGCCGGCCCCTCCGTTTTCATCTGCGACGAGTGCGTCGACCTGTGCAACGACATCATCCGCGAGGAGGTGCAGGAGGCCCAGGCCGAGAGCAGTGCCAACAAGTTGCCGGCACCCAAGGAAATCAGCAGCATCCTGGACCAGTACGTGATCGGCCAGGAGCGTGCGAAGAAGGTGCTGGCGGTCGCGGTGTACAACCACTACAAGCGTCTCAGCCAGAAAGAGAAGAAGGATGATGTCGAGCTTGGCAAGAGCAACATCCTGCTGATCGGGCCGACCGGCTCGGGCAAGACCTTGCTCGCCGAAACCCTGGCGCGTCTGCTCAATGTACCCTTCACCATCGCCGATGCCACCACTCTCACCGAGGCGGGCTATGTCGGCGAGGATGTCGAGAACATCATCCAGAAGCTGCTGCAGAAGTGCGACTACGATGTCGAGAAGGCCCAGATGGGTATCGTCTACATCGACGAGATCGACAAGATTTCCCGCAAGTCGGACAATCCCTCGATCACCCGCGACGTATCGGGCGAGGGTGTGCAGCAGGCCCTGCTCAAGCTGATCGAAGGCACCGTGGCTTCGGTTCCGCCTCAGGGTGGGCGCAAGCACCCGCAGCAGGAATTCCTGCAGGTCGACACCCGCAACATCCTGTTCATCTGTGGTGGTGCTTTCTCCGGTCTGGAGAAGGTCATCCAGAACCGCTCCACCAAGGGTGGTATCGGCTTCAATGCCGAGGTGCGCAGCAAGGAAGCCGGCAAGAAGGTCGGCGAGTCCCTGCGCGAGGTTGAGCCGGACGATCTGGTCAAGTTCGGCCTGATCCCCGAATTCGTCGGCCGCCTGCCGGTGATCGCTACCCTCGAGGAACTCGACGAGGCGGCGCTGATGCAGATCCTCACCGAGCCGAAGAATGCGCTGACCAAGCAGTATGCGCGTCTGTTCGAGATGGAAGGCGTCGAGCTGGAGTTCCGTGCTGACGCCCTGCATGCGGTGGCCCGCAAGGCGCTGGAGCGCAAGACCGGCGCGCGCGGTCTGCGTTCGATCCTCGAAGGCATCCTGCTCGACACCATGTACGAGATCCCCTCGTCCGCTGACGTCGGCAAGGTGGTGATCGACGAGAGCGTCATCGAAGGTACCTCCAAGCCGCTGTTGATCTATCAGGGCGGTGAGCAGCCGGCCAAGGCTGCACCCGAGGCATGAGCGATAACAAGGGGGCCTGCGGGCCCCTTTGTTGCTTCTGTGCCTGGCCCCCCGCTTGTTTTTTCCCTGCCCGGCCCCCATCTTGAAGGCATGTTCAACGCCCGGATCTTCCGCTGTCGGGCTAATCAAGAGTTGAAAGCATGAAGACAGTCGTCGAGTTGCCCCTTCTGCCGCTGCGCGATGTGGTGGTCTATCCGCACATGGTTATCCCCCTCTTCGTAGGGCGCGAGAAGTCCATCGAGGCGCTCGAGGCGGCCATGAGTGCCGACAAGCAGATCCTGCTGGTGGCGCAGAAGAATCCGGCCGACGACGATCCGGCCGCAGACGCGCTCTACCGGATGGGCACAGTGGCCAGCGTGCTGCAGCTGCTCAAGCTGCCCGACGGTACCGTCAAGGTGCTGGTCGAGGGCGAGCAGCGCGGTGAAGTCGAGCGCTTCTTCGAGGCGCCGGGGCATCTGCGTGCCGAGGTGATGCCGCTTGCCGATGAAGAAGTGGCCGAGCGCGAGGCCAAGGTGTTCTGCCGCAGCCTGCTCAGCCAGTTCGAGCAGTATGTGCAGTTGGGCAAGAAGGTGCCGTCCGAGGTGCTGACCTCGCTGAGCGGTATCGACGATCCCGCGCGGCTGGTCGACAGCATGGCCGCGCACATGGCCCTGCGCATCGAGCAGAAGCAGGAAATCCTCGAAATCACCGCGCTGGCCGCGCGGGTCGAGCATGTGCTGGGTCTGCTGGATGCCGAGATCGACCTGCTGCAGGTGGAGAAGCGCATTCGCGGACGGGTCAAGAAGCAGATGGAGCGCAGCCAGCGCGAGTACTATCTGAACGAGCAGATGAAGGCCATCCAGAAGGAACTGGGCGACGGCGAGGAGGGACTCAGCGAGGTCGACGAGCTGAAGAAGCGCATCGACAACGCCGGGATGAGCAAGGAGGCGCTGGCCAAGGCCAATGCCGAACTGAACAAGCTCAAGCAGATGTCGCCGATGTCCGCCGAGGCGAGCGTGGTGCGCTCCTATATCGAGTGGTTGACCAACGTGCCGTGGCAGGCCGAGAGCAAGGTGCGCCTGGACCTGGCGCGCGCCGAGGAAGTTCTCGATACCGACCACTACGGCCTGGAGGAGGTCAAGGAGCGGATCCTCGAATTCCTCGCCGTGCAGAAGCGGGTCAAGAAGCTCAAGGGACCGGTGCTCTGCCTGGTTGGCCCGCCCGGCGTGGGCAAGACCTCGCTGGCCGAGTCGATCGCCCGTGCCACCAATCGCAAGTACGTGCGCATGGCGCTCGGCGGGGTGCGTGACGAGGCGGAAATCCGCGGTCATCGGCGCACCTATATCGGCTCGATGCCGGGCCGGCTGATCCAGCGCATGACCAAGGTCGGCGTGCGCAACCCGCTGTTCCTGCTCGACGAGATCGACAAGCTGGGCAGCGACATGCGCGGCGATCCGGCCTCGGCGCTGCTGGAGGTGCTCGATCCCGAGCAGAACCACAATTTCAACGATCACTACCTGGAGGTCGACTACGACCTGTCCAACGTGATGTTCATCTGCACCGCCAACTCGATGAACATTCCGGCGCCGCTGCTCGACCGCATGGAAGTGATCCGTCTGCCCGGCTACACCGAGGACGAGAAGGTCAATATCGCCACCCGCTACCTGGTGCCCAAGCAGGCCGAAGCCAACGGGGTGAAGAAGGGCGAGCTGACCTTCGAGGAAGCCGCGCTGCGCGACATCATTCGTTTCTATACGCGTGAAGCCGGGGTGCGCAGCCTGGAGCGGCAGATCGCCAAGGTCTGCCGCAAGGCGGTCAAGGAACATGCCGCGGCCAAGCGCTTCGCCGTGACCGTGAGTGCCGACAACCTGGAGCATTATCTGGGAGTGAAGAAGTTCCGCTACGGCCTGGCCGAGCTGCAGGATCAGGTGGGGCAAGTGACCGGCCTGGCCTGGACCCAGGTGGGCGGCGAGCTGCTGACCATCGAGGCGGTCGCCGTGCCCGGCAAGGGCCAGATGATCAAGACCGGCTCGCTGGGCGACGTGATGGGCGAATCGATCACCGCGGCGCTGACTGTGGTGCGCAGCCGTGCGCGCAGCCTGGGCGTAGCTCCCGACTTCCACGAGAAGCGCGACATCCATATCCACGTGCCCGAAGGGGCGACGCCCAAGGACGGTCCGAGCGCCGGTATCGGCATGTGCACCGCGCTGGTATCCGCGCTGACCGGTATTCCGGTGCGCGCCGATGTGGCAATGACCGGCGAGATCACCCTGCGCGGTCAGGTGCTGGCCATTGGCGGTCTCAAGGAGAAGTTGCTGGCGGCGCATCGCGGCGGCATCCGCACGGTGATCATTCCCGAGGAGAATGTCCGCGATCTCAAGGAAATCCCCGACAACATCAAGCAGGAACTGCAGATCAAGCCGGTCAAGTGGATTGACGAGGTCCTGCAGATTGCGCTGCAATACAAGCCTGAACCCTTGTCCGACGCGGCTGCCGAGCTGGTTGCCAAAGACGACAAGCGTGATGCCGATTCCCAGGAAAGAATCAGTACGCACTGAGAGTTGGGCTTCCTTGACACTCTTTTCGGGCCCTTGATATAAAGCGGCCCCTCGTGTGTCGGCAAGCCGAGCCGCAACAGTTTTGCCAACACCTGATCAAGATACGAACTCAACAGGAATCAAGGGGACTTAGAGTGAACAAGTCGGAACTGATCGATGCCATCGCCGCATCTGCTGATATCCCGAAAGCTGTTGCCGGCCGCGCGCTGGATGCGGTAATCGACTCCATCACCGGTGCCCTGAAAGAGGGCGACTCCGTGGTTCTGGTCGGCTTCGGCACCTTCGCCGTCAAGGAGCGCGCCGCGCGTACCGGCCGCAACCCGCAGACCGGCAAGCCGATCGAGATCGAAGCGGCCAAGATCCCCGGCTTCAAGGCCGGCAAAGCCCTCAAGGATGCCGTCAACTAAGCGTCTTTCTGGCTTGAGTTCTTCCGGGGCCATGCAAGTGGGTCCGGCAGCGGAGCGGTAGTTCAGTCGGTTAGAATACCGGCCTGTCACGCCGGGGGTCGCGGGTTCGAGTCCCGTCCGCTCCGCCACTTATCGAGAAGGCGCATCCTCGGATGCGCCTTTCTTTTATCTGCCACCGCCCCAGGCACGCATCGGTGTCGACAGGGCCTGGCCGAGTTTGGGGGCTGCATGCTTCAAAATATCAGGGACAACTCCCAGGGCTGGATCGCCAAGACGATCATCGGCGTGATCATCGTGCTGATGGCGCTGACCGGCTTCGATGCGATCATGAACGTCGCCAGCAACAGGAACGAGGCGGCCGAGGTGAACGGCGAGCCCATTGCGCTGGGTGAGCTGAGCCGTGCGGTGGATATGCAGCGCCGGCAGCTGCAGCAGCGTTTTGGCGGTCAGTTCGACGCTTCTCTGCTGGATGAGAAGCTGCTGCGCAGCAGCGCGCTGGATGCGCTGATCGAGCGCAAGCTGCTGCTGCAGGGCGCTGCGCAGGCCGGCTTCGGCTTTTCCCAACCGGCGCTGGATCAACTGATCCTGCTGACGCCCGAGTTCCAGCAGGATGGCAAGTTCTCCGCCGAGCGCTTCGACCAGGTGATTCGCCAGATGGGCTACGACCGCCTGCAGTTCCGCCAGCTGCTGGAGCAGGAAATGCTGATCGGCCAGCTGCAGGCCGGTCTGGCCGGCAGCGGCTTCGTCACCGAGGAGGAAGTCCGCGCCTTCGCCGCCCTGGAGCGGCAGACCCGCGACTTCGCCAGCCTGACGCTACAGGCCGACAGCGCGGCGGTGAGCATCTCCGACGAGCAGCTCAAGGCCTACTACGACGAGCACGCCAGCGAGTTCATGACCGCCGAGCAGGTGCGCATCGAGTATGTCGAGCTGAAGAAGGAGCGCTTCTTCGATCAGGTCGAGGTATCCGCCGAGGAGCTGCAGGCCGAGTACGAGAAGGAAATCGCCAACCTTGGCGAGCAGCGCAAGGCCTCGCACATCCTGCTGGAAACCGGCGATGCGCTGAACGACGAGCAGGCCCGCGCCAAGCTTGAGGAACTGCGTCAGCGCATCCTCGCCGGCGAAGACTTCGCCGCGCTGGCCAAGGAGTTCTCCAACGATCCGGGCTCGGCGGCTGCCGGCGGCGATCTCGGCTATGCCGGTCAGGGCGTCTACGACGTGGCGTTCGAGGAGGCCCTGTTCGCCCTGCAGGTGGGCCAGGTTTCCGCCCCGGTGAAGAGCGAGTTCGGCTGGCACCTGATCCGGCTGGACGATATCCAGGCCGCCGAGGTGCCGAGTCTGGACAGCCTGAAGCCGCAACTGGAGCGCGAGCTGAAGACGCAGAAAGTGGAGCAGCGCTTCGTCGAGGTGACCAAGGAACTCGAGGATGCCGCCTTCGAATCCGCCGACCTGCAGCAGCCGGCCCAGGAGCTGGGGCTGGAAGTGCGCGAAGCTGCTCCCTTCGGTCGTGAAGGCGGCGAAGGCATCGCCGCCAACCGTCAGGTGGTACAGGCCGCCTTCAGTACCGAGGTGCTGACCGAGGGCGCCAACAGCGCCGCCCTGGAGCTGGACCCCGATACCGTGGTGGTGCTGCGGGTCAAGGAGCACCGCAAGCCCGAACAGCAGCCGCTGGAACAACTGGCCGATACCCTGCGCGACAAGCTGCGCCGCGAGCAGGCCGCCGAGCAGGCCAGGCAGCGTGGCGAAGCGCTGCTGGCCGAGCTGCGCGAAGGCAAGGCGCCGTCCGTTGCCGGCGAGTGGCAGAGCCGTGCCGCGACCGGTCGCGATCAGGAGGGTGTCGATCCGCAACTGCTGGAAGCCCTGTTCCGCATGCCCAAGCCGGCGAGCGCCGAGCAGCCGAGCTTTGCCGGTCTGTCGCTGGCCAACGGCGACTATGTGGTGCTGCGCCTGCAGGGTGTGGGCAGCGCCGGTGCCGAGCTGGGCGCCGAGGAGCTGGCCATGTATCGCCGCTTCCTCGCCTCGCGCAGCGGCCAGCAGGACTTCCAGGCCTTCCAGCGCCAGTTGCGCGAGCAGGCCGAGATTGAGCGCTTCTGACCCCGTACGGTCCCGCTCCCGCCCGCACGACGCCTCCGCAAGGGGTCGTCGTGCTTTTTGGTGTATGGAGCGGCCAGGCTGGACGGGGCGATATGTCGTCGCGGGTTCGCGCGCTGG
>RRZU010487689.1_pt1 | contig 30685 bp, 27 predicted proteins | sample 2165561 | NCBI WGS metagenome assembly RRZU01 (sample SAMN10456909, study PRJNA506462) | wastewater metagenome | isolation source: wastewater sludge | place: USA: Moscow, Idaho | reverse complement strand
TGACCGGGCGCGACGTGCCGGTGGTGCTCGGCGTCGTTCTCTTCGCAGCCTTCGCCTACGTGGTGGTGGCCCTCATCACCGACCTCGTCATCGCACGTGTTGACCCGCGCACCGAGGCCCGGCTCGAACGGACGGTACCCAATGTTTAACCGGAATGCCTGGTCTACTGGTCTTAAGCGGTCTACTGGTCTTAAGCGCTCCACGCGTTCTCAGCGCACGCCCTATCGCCAGGGGTTGGGTATTGATGGCTGGATCTCACTTGTCATACTCGCTGTGTTGATTCTCTGCGCACTCGCACCGGGCTTGCTCGCGCCACACAATCCGCTTAGCGTCGCACCGTCAAATGCATTCACAGCTCCGTCGGCAATTCACCCGTTTGGCACCGACGACTCCGGCCGTGACGTCCTCTCACGCGTGATCCACGGTGCTCGCGACTCCTTGACCATCGGACTCATTGCCACGCTCACAGGACTCGGTCTCGGCACCCTCATCGGAGCACTGGCTGGCGGCAGCACATCGAAGGCGCTCGCGCCACTGCGCTTTGTTGCCGATCGCTTCATTGAGGCACTTTTCGCGTTCCCGGGGCTACTGCTTGCTCTGCTACTCATTTCGGTACGCGGCCCGGGCGTCGTCTCCGTCGTCGTCGCTGTCGCCCTCTCCACCGCGCCCGGATACGCGCGTATGGTGCGCGGTGGCGTGCGCCAGATGCTCGGCTCCGGCTCGGTCGAGGCCGCCCGCCTCCAGGGAGACGGGTTCGCTCGTATCTGGTCTCAGCTCGTGCTGCCCGAGACAATGCGTCCGGTCCTCGTACTCGCGACGCTAGGCGTGGGTCACGCGGTGATCCTGGCCGCTGCCCTCGGCTTTCTCGGCCTTGGAACGCCTCCACCCGCGCCCGAGTGGGGCGCAATGCTTAACGCGGGCCGCCCCTACCTCATGCGAGCATGGTGGCTCACCTTCTTCCCCGGCCTCGCGATTCTGACGGTTGGCATCGCGACCACAGTGCTCGGCCGTGCCCTTGAGCGGAGCCACACGTGAGTGACTTCGTATATAAGGAAACACCCATACATGGCAGCGAACTGGCACGCATCGAAGGCCTGACCATCTCTTTCCCAGGCCGCGCAGAACCCGTGGTCGATAACGTCTCGCTGACGATTTCAGCGGGCGAATGTGTGGCACTGGTCGGAGAAAGCGGATCGGGCAAGACACTCACCGCGCGTACCCTTCTCGGACTGCTCCCCCACACCGCCCAGGTCGAGGGCGAGGTATATCTCTCGGGTTCTTCGGCCCCTCAGCGCGGCTCGTCCGCCTGGAACGCACTGCGCGGCACTCAGGTTGCGCTCGTTCCCCAGGAGGCACTGAGCGGGCTCGACCCCCTACGCCGCGTCGAGTACGAGGTGGGCGATTCCCTTCGGCTCCATCATCTCGCCAGTGGCACGGAACGGCGGGAACTCGTCGTCGCCGCGCTAGCAAACGTGGGGATGCCGGAACCCAAGAAGCAACTGCGGCGGCGTTCCGACGAACTCTCAGGCGGTCTGCGCCAGCGGGCACTCGTCGCCTCGGCGCTCATCGCTGAACCCGGACTCATCATCGCCGACGAACCAACCACCGCTCTTGACGCCAGCCACCGCGGGCGCGTACTTGCTGAGATCCGCCGTCGGGTCGACGGCGGCGCCGGCGCGCTGCTTATCAGCCACGATCTCACAAGCGTGCGCGGTGTTGCCGATCGAGTCGTAGTAATGCGTGACGGTCACATTATTGAGCAGGGCGACCCTACCCATGTTCTGGCCGCTCCCAAGCACCCCTTCACGCGCGAATTACTCGCAGCATCGCCCGCGGGCAAACCCCGAGGTGAGCGCCTGCTTTCATCAGCTCTGGAAGGCGAAGTGAGTGCGAGTACGGCCGCAGGCAACCACGTAGCTACAGGTAAAGGCACGGTCGTGGATACCGGCGTGGTGGTGAGCAGCGCAGCACCCGGATGCTCCTGCGTTACGGCAGCACCAGTCACGCCGAGGCTCGAGCTGCGAGACATCAACGTTGCCTTTGACCGCGGGGACCGCACCACTCCAGTGCTACGCGGTGCCTCGCTGACTGTGAATCCAGGCGAAACAGTGGGGCTCGTGGGAGAATCGGGATCGGGCAAGACTACCCTGCTTCGAGTCGCTCTGGGCCTACATCGGCCAAACTCGGGCGGGGTACTTATTGACGGAGTCTCGCGCGGGGCATTCTCACGCGTTGAGCGCCGCGAGCTTCTCCGGCGCATCGCACTCGTGCCCCAGGATCCGCTCGATTCGTTTCCACGTGGCGCCTCAGGCGCCGCAATCCTGAGCGATGCGCTGCGGGCGGCCGGTATCCCATCGCGAGATCGCCGCGCATACGCTCGGCAACTGGCGGCCGAAGTGGGGCTCGTCCCCGAACTTCTCGAACAACCAACCGCGACGCTCTCGGGCGGCCAGCGCCAGCGCGTCGCAATCGCCAGGGCTCTGGCGCGCAATCCCGAGCTACTCCTGCTTGACGAACCGGTGTCGGCGCTCGACGTCACCGTGCAGGCACGGGTACTCGATCTGCTCGATGAAGTACAAGCGCGGCGCGGCACCGCCTATCTCTTCGTCTCCCATGATGAAGACGTGATCCGACACATGAGCGATCGCGTACTACGCCTCGAAGCCGGGCGCATCTTCTAACGCCGACACATCTAGATTGTCACTCTTGCTTGATCCGTATGTCTGCCAGTTTTTATCTAGCCAAGCACCTTCTATCTAGCCAAGCACCCGCCACGCGTACCAAGCGATGAAGAGGTTAAGACCCAGACTAATCACAATCAGCATGTTGTCGAAGAAGTCTTTATAGGGCAGGCTCGAGAGGTTGAAAAGCATGACCCCAATCGACACAGCAATGGTAATCCACTTCAGCGGGTCCGCGGGCATCACGAGGCTCATGAGGATCATCGCGATCGGCACAAGCATGATGAGGGCTGCCACAGTCCACATCCACTCCTTGGCGGGCTCGTCACCAATATGCCCAGGCGCGATGCTCCCCGCAAAGAGCCGAAGCACATCGCCAAGCAAATAGATGAGCATCAGACTCACCCATGATCCCGCCAGGACAACACGGCCCCACTCACTCACGCCCACGGCTGCACCACAACATTGCCAACCTTGCGGCCTGAATCAATGAGCGCATATGCATCAACGATGGCGTCAAGCCCACCGAGAGATGTGGTGACTGGATCGAACTGGTTGGTTTCAAGGAGATGCAGCAACTCGGTCACAGCACTCGCTGATTCTTCAGAGGGACCAGCAAGCACTCGGCCTCGCGCGCCCATGGTGTCCCACAATCCTGCCGCCGCAAGCACCACCAGACCATCGGACCCTGCAAGCTGTAGCCCGAACGAGCGGTCGATGTTGCCCACAGTATCAAACACCAGGTCAAAGCTACGGGGCAACATATCGAGCGACTGCGTACGGTAATCGACAACGTACGCCGCACCGAGACGGGAAGCGAGCGAGGCGTTCGCCTCGCTCGTGACCGCGGTAATTTCAGCTCCTGCCAGCGCCGCCAACTGTACGGCGCTGGTGCCAACAGCTCCACTCGCCCCATTGACGAGTACTTTACTGCCAGAATGTACGCGGTCGCGCAGAAAGTGCAGCGCGGTGATACCACCAAAGATAGCCCCGGATGCGTCAATATGACTGACACCCACGGGTTTACGTGCGATAGCTTTTTGCCGGATCGCCGCGAATTGTGCATGCGCCCCCATTCGGGCACCGTTCATACCCGCTACCTCATCACCTGGCGAGAAGCCTGCGACAGCGGCGCCGACCCTCTCGACAACACCAGAAAAAGCAGAACCCAGCACCGGCCTTCTTGGCCCGCGAAGCCCGAGAGCCAGCCGCGCCGGCACTCCCATGCCGCGGGGGAAGCGAGCTGCACGAATGCGTGCGTCACCCGCGGTGACAGCAACAGCCTCGATACGTACGAGAACTTCGTGCTGCTGGATGCTGGGATCTGGACGATCTTCGACGACCGCCACGGCAGGTGGACCATACCTCCCCACGACTACTGCTTTCACAATGCCTCCATTCGTACAGGTGTAAGGCTTTGCAAATAGTGTACCTTACATGTGTATGAATGCGAATACGGAATCTAGCAAGAAGCCAAGGCCGAGGCTCAGCCCCGAGACCATTGTTGAGGCCGCCGCCGCGGTCGCCGACCGCGGCGGCCTCAACCTTGTCAGCATGCGCACTGTCGCGAAAGAACTCGGCGTCGAAGCGATGTCGCTCTACTATCACGTCAAGAACAAAGAGGCGCTGCTCGACTCGCTTTCAGACTGGGTCGCTAAAGAGTTCTACCTGCCCGACGCCACCAAAAACTGGCGCGAAGAGATGCAACGCAGCGCTGCATCACGACGCAACATACTCGCAGCGCACCCTTGGGGAATCGGCCTCATCGAGTCACGCGGCACTGCAAGCATGGTTGTACCTCGTCACCACGATGCGATTTTAGGTGTGCTCTACACCGTCTTTGATGTTCGCATGGCAGCGCACGCTTTCTCACTTCTCGACGCCTACATATACGGCTTCGTACTCACCGAAGTGAATCTTCCATTCGAACCAGGTAAGGGCCACGAGAACGACATGGCCGCTTCCCTTGATCTCAGTGCATTCCCACACCTCAGTCGCATGGTAGGCGAACTCATGGTCACAGGCGAATACTCGTACAGGGCCGAATTCGAGATCGGTCTCGGATTAATTCTCGACGGACTGGAGAAGCTCATTTCAACGAACGGTAAACAATAAAGAACCAGGTCGCTCCTTGGTGCCCACCAACACCAACACCAACACCAACACCAACACCGGGACCACCGAAAAGTTTGCCAAGTCGATAGCTGAGAACGAAGCTTCACCACCATCTGCCGCTACCAGCGATCCATGTACATCCGGCTACGCCGATCGGAGTGCTGTGGAGGGTGAGAGTCTCGCAGCACGCAGTGACGGCGCGAGCCCGGCAAGCATGCCAACAAGAATCGCCACAGCCGGGCTCGCGGCGATCACCCGTACTGGAATAACCACCGGCTGACTCGTCAAGAGGGCGTAACCCGCTGCCGCGAGGCAACCGAGCACAAGTCCTACTACTCCACCAAGGCAGGAGAGCAACCCGGATTCGGCAACGAACTGCAAAGCGATATGCACAGGCCGGGCGCCGAGCGATCGGCGAAGTCCAATCTCGCCGCGGCGTTCGAGCACGGTGACAACCATGGTGTTCGCGATCCCCACCGCTCCGACAAGCAGCGCGATCCCACCGAGCACGAAGCCAAGCATCGAGAGCGAATCGTCGGTGGTGGCACGCGCATCCGCGAGACTTCCGAGAGTGGAGACGCGCACGAACGGAGAACCCGGGTTCGCGGCAGATGCGAGCATTTCGGTGATGTCATCGATACGGCCAACTTCGCCGCGCACGTAGATCGAGGAGATTGCGCCGATGCTCAAGTTTTCCGTCTCGCTGCCGGTGAAGATGTCGCGCACCCACTGATCTCCAAGGATCGCGGAAGCATCGATATCATGCGCGAGGCCGGCCGATTCGAGGATACCAAGCACCCCGTACCATCGGTCTCCGATCCACACGAGACCGCCAGGTTCGTCGATACCAAGACGCTGGGCAGCGACATTTCCGAGTACCGTGACGGGCAGGCGCCTGGTGGCGTCGTCGAACCATCTGCCGGAAGCGAGGTTTCCTTCGATAGCGGAGAGAACGTCGGGGCGTGCAACCTGCACTCCGATGCCGTTCGTCTCCCCGGCGGGGATGAGGTCAGTGCGGTACACGGCGAGATTCTCGGGCGGTGTCTCGAACACTCCGATGGCAGCAACGCCGTCGACCCGAGAGACGGTTTCCGGAGCGCTCTGCGGTAGCTGCACCGGGGTGTCACCAGGGCCGGATCCCGGGGTAATGATCGCGAGGTTCGCCCCCATTTGGTCGAGACGTTCGAGCAGAGCCGCCTGATTCGAGGCAGAGACTCCTGTGAGGGCCGCGAGCGAGGCGATACCGAGTGCGATGCCAAGAGAAGCGAGCGCACTGCGCTGCGGGCGACTTCGCACACCGAGCCACGCGGTGCGGAGCAGGTCTGTAAAGCGGAGCCTTGAGGCAGGGGCGGTCATACAGTCACCCCTTCCGGCGCGTCGATGATACGGCCGTCGCTCAGCCGTACGCTGCGCGTGAATCGTGCGGCCATGTCAGGGGCGTGCGTCACGACCACGAGAGCAGTGCCGGTGCCCGAAATGTCGAGCAACAATTCGAGCACCGCCTGTCCGTTGCGGGTATCGAGTGCACCAGTCGGCTCGTCGGCGAAGAGCACAGCGGGCTCCCGCACAAGCGCACGAGCGATGGCCACACGCTGCTGCTCTCCGCCAGACAACTGCATTGGCCGGTGGTGGAGCCGATGCCCGAGGCCTACCCGCCGAAGCACTTCGACTGCACGCTCCTCCCGTTCTGCCCGGGAAGAGCCGCTATAGAGCAGGCCGGTGGCGACATTTTCGACCGCAGTGACGGTGGGCATGAGGTGGAACTGTTGGAACACGAATCCGATGTGCGCAGCGCGAATCCCGGATCTATCGCCTTCTCCGAGTCCAGTGAGCGCCTGACCGGCAATGCGCACCTCCCCCGTCGTGGGTGCTTCGAGTGTGCCGAGTATCGACAGCAGCGTGCTCTTTCCCGAACCTGAAGCGCCGACGACGGCGACCTGATCGCCCGGATACACGGCGAGCGATGTCGGATACAGCACCGTCACCGGAGGCGACCCCGGATAAGTCATCGACACCTCAGTGGCCTCGACGACGGGAGTGGATGCACGCTCAACACTTGTCTCGTCCCAGCTTTCACGGACCATCGTCATCGTGCCGTCACCGCCTGGTCGCCCTCGTTAAGCTGCGGAGCATCCTTGGGAGTTCCTTCGACGCTCGCGCCCGAGGCGAGCACCTGCACCCGTCCATCGACGGCAAGACCTAGGAGCACCGGAACCCGGACGATCCTGCGCTGCTCTCCTTTACCTTTCACTACTTCAACTGCATATCGATCCTTTCCTGTGGCAAGCACCGAAACCGCCGGCACCACGAGGGTTTCTGCCGCCGCCTGGTCATTGGAGATCGTGGCTTTCACACTGCCGGGCGCTTCGCCCGCAAGCGCCGCCTGGTCAGGGAACTCGATGATTGCGGTCGGAGGGGTCGTCTCGCCTTCCTGCTTGCCCGGCTGGCCGCCGGGGTCAAGCGCGGTCATTGTTGCCTCGATCTCCGTTCCTGTAGGGAGCTTCACGGTAACCGGTTTGGGCACCTCGAGTTCGTGCAACTGCGCAGCGGAGAGTTTCGCTGTGACCCGCAATGAGGTTTCCGAGTACGTGAATGGGCTCACCCCTGTTGCGCCAAGGTTCGCAGTGATCTGGTCGACGCGGATCGAGGCGGTATTCACGAACACCGCATCCGACACCCGCACGATGCCGGTTCGTTCGAGTCCGAGCGCTTCCTGCCAGTCCATGATTGCGACTTTCGTCCACCAGTCGAAGTGAGTGTCGGGTTCACCAACAAAGAACCCGAGTGTGGCGAGGTTCTGCTCGAGCTGCTGCACGTCAGGGCCCTCGCTCATGTCACTCGCGAGCTCTCGCCACAGGGGCCTGGCCCCGGTCAGTAGCACCACCGGGCGTCCGTCCGACTCGTAGAGCTGTTCCCCGATATCAATGGTCTGCCCCGCTGCTGGCAGCGCGGTGATGATCCCGCCTGCTGCCGCCAGCGGCACCGGGGTGCCGTAGCTGAGCTGTCCGTTCAACCGTGTTGAACCGGTTAACGTGGCACGCTCAACCGGTGCGGTCTCGATGTCCGACAGCTCGCTCTGCTTGCCATCCGCTGAAGGCCCCGCCCAGCTCTCCCACGGCCGTAGCAGGAGTACGGCAATGGCCGCTCCCGCGACGAGCAGCAGTATGGATGCACCGATGATCCTCGATGTACGCCGTTCGGTCACTGGTCCGATCCTGACTGAACGCGTGCACCGATCGGCGCAAGCTCATCGAGCACCTCGGAGAGTTCCTGCGGAATGTCATCGAAAAATGCGAAGCTGACGGGGTAGTCACCATAGCAGGCGTCGAGAATCATGCGGAGGTCGTCAGGATCGGTATCCGAAGGGATAAGTACGGAACCCGGGGCACGGTTATCGGGGTCAGCAATCCCCGGGAACCCCTCGCCTCGGGCACACTCGGCAAAGGCAAGGGCCCGTTCCTCCATCTCCTGCATGTTCGCCCGCATCTCGGGGTTGTCGTTCGGATCGAACTCGGGTTGCGTGAAATCGGGATACTTTAATTCGCACGTCTCGTACGCATGCTGTACATCAGGGTCGTTCGCAAATGCAGCGGCGTTGATCGGAGCGATCCAGTCTCCTTCCTGATCGCTCATCTGCATGAGCACGCCGGCGCCCTCACCGGTGGTGAGTCCGCCTTCCACACCGGCCGGCTGCACACGGACGAGCACCTGACCGCTCTCGTTCAGCTTCGCTTTCACTCCCTCCTGCTTGAGGCATTCAACAAAGCGGCTGCTCCCCGCGGGCATCTGTGCATCGTTTGCAGAATTGTGGGCGCCAGGAGAGGTGCAGCCGGTGAGCACGGAAAGCGCTGCGGCAGCGATGGCCAGCGCGGCAGGGGCCATCACGCCCCAAGTGCGCCGCTTCGGGAGAGGAATCGTGTGAGACATGATGCTCCTTCAGGAGAGGAAACCACGGGCGGGTGCACCGGGCAGTTCCCAGTCTGCCGAGGTGGGAGTTTGGTGCCGGTTCGCGACTTCCTAACCGTTTCCAAACCGGCGTATTTTACACTTGACGGGGCGGCTCGACCCACAACTCGGCCCACAACTCGGCTTGTGGGGCCTGATCAACAGAGCCTGTTCGGCGGCTCTACTCGGAAGGTGCATCATGCAGTTGCTCATCGTCGAAGACCATCGCGACCTCGCCCTATCGCTCACCGAGGGGCTTCGTGCCGAGGGATACGCAGTTGACGCGGTACATGACGGGCAGGCCGCACTCATCTACCTGGCCGAGCACGACGTCGATCTGATGATCCTTGATCGAGATCTGCCAATCCTCAGTGGCGACACGCTCTGCCGACTACTGCGGGCAGAAGGGCACCCGGTGCCGATCCTCATGCTCACTGCCGCTGCGGGCATTGACGACCGAGTGACCGGCCTCGACCTCGGCGCCGACGACTACCTCCCCAAACCTTTTGCCTACCCCGAACTCCTCGCACGCATCCGGGCACGCACCCGCCGCCTCGCCCCTGCCGCGGCGAAGCTCGCGGCAGGGAGAATCGTCATCGATCCCGAACGACACACCACCCTCTGCGACGGCACTCTGCTTCGTCTCGCACCGAAAGAACAGTACCTGCTCGAAGCGCTTTGCCGGGTGCCTGGCACGCTCGTCACCACCAATGAACTTCTTGCCGAGGTGTGGGGTAACGAAGAACGATCCCGCGGCGTGGTCAAACTTACCGTTCACACCCTCCGTAAGCGGTTAGCATTCATCGATCCGAGCGCGTCCGACGCAATCGTGAGTGTTCCCGGCCGCGGCTACTGCCTGGAGATCACATGAACCGCGCAACACCTGAACATCGTCGGCTCCGTATAGGGTTTCGTGCCCGGCTCACCGCAGTCATCGCGATCCTCTTCATCTCCGGCGGCACCGTGCTGCTCGGGGTGCAGTACCTGCTCACCCAGCAACTCTTCACCAGTGCCATCGCCACCTTCGAGGTCAACTGCGCGGGCACCGCCGCCGGTGTGAGCACCACGAACGGTTCAAGCGGAATCATTGTCTGTGGAACAGCTAGCCCGCCCACATCCGGCACCGACGGCAACACGGTCACCACCGAAGTCGGTCCAGCATTCGTCACACAGTCAGCCGCACTCTCACGCGAAGTGCTCTCCGGACTGTTGTTCTGGTCTACAGTGGTTCTGCTCATCTTTGCCGTGCTCGCCGTCGTCTCTGCGTGGTGGATCACCGGCAGTACCCTCGGCAGGCTCACCCGTATAACCGGCACTGCGCAGAGCATCACCACGCGTGACCTGCATCAGCGCCTCGCATTGGACGGGCCGGATGACGAGATCAAAGAACTGGCCGATGCTCTCGATACCATGCTCGGCCGCCTCGAAGAAGGATTCACCAGGCAGCAGCAGTTCATCGCGAACGCTTCCCATGAGTTGCGCACCCCGATCACCTCCGCCCGAACCGCCCTCGAGATCCCTCTCGAACAGGGCCGGGTACCCGCCGAGCTGGAGCCCGCGATCCGCCGCGCGCTCACCGCGACCGAGCACAGCGAGCAGACCATCGCCGCACTCCTCACCCTCACACGAATCACCCACGATCTCAATGAAACCAAGGTCCACCCTTTGCCCGGGACTCACACCGTCACCGCGATACGACGATGCCTCGAAGCCAGCCTACATACCCACCGGGTGCTCGCGGATGCGCAGGGCGTCACGTTGCAACCCGACCTCGACGTCAAGCTCAACGTCGACATCAACGTCGACCTCGCCGAAAGCGATCCCTCAGCGCCGCAGGAACCCGTGCCAGCCCTGCTGACGATCGCCATCGACAACCTCATAGAGAACGCCATTACGCATAACAAGCCAGGCGGATTTGTGTGGGCGCGGGTCACCCAAGAAAACGCCAAGGTATGCCTCAGTATCGAGAACACCGGCTACGAGCTGAGCACCAGCGAGCTCGCCGCCTGTACCGAACCCTTCAACCGTGGCATCCACACCCGCACATATACACACAAGGACGACGGCGCGGCGAGACCCGGCCTTGGCCTTGGCCTCCCGCTAGCGCTCGCTGCCGCCGAACGCGTGGGCGCACAGCTATCACTTTCTCCCCGGCCACTGGGAGGTCTGACCGTTCAGCTGTGCGTTCCGGTGGAGTAGACAGTGACATTGACTATCTGAGAGTATCCCGAGTTGCGCTACCATACACCTTGGCCTCCACCCACTCTCCCATGAGTGTTTATGCAGGTCAAAGCCCCAATCTGTGCCCTCGAAAGGATTCGAACCTTCGACCTACCGCTTAGGAGGCGGTTGCTCTTCCCCTGAGCTACGAGGGCGCACCTTGATAGTGTACCCACTTTGCTCCAGACACACCGAATCGCGAACCTAGGCGGACCACTATTCGGATCCCGAGACCACCGCCGTCCAGCCGTCCGGCGCGGCTCACATCGCCAACTCACATCGACCGCGCCTACCTCACTTACCGTGGACGCTCCCACGGTACCTGCGGCCCCATGTCCTCATTACGCCGTGTCCGCTTGGGAACAACGATCGTGGGACACACAGCATGCTGAATCACCGCCTGGCTGGTCGAGCCAAGTAGCAAGCCCGCGAAGCCACCACGGCCACGCGACCCTACAACCAGCAGGTCTACGGCCGTGGAGAACTCGGTCATGAGTGCCGAGGCATTTCCTTCGATGGCATGGCAGTGAATGTCGACGTCGTAACCCTGCCGCAGTTCATCGACAGCCTCACGCAGCCCCGCACGCACGTCATCAAGAACCTCCTGATGATATCCTGCGCCCGGCATCCACATGGATCCACCGAAGTTCACCGCACTCACACACGATAGCCTCGCACGCCACCGGGCAGCCTCGCGGATGGCCAGTGCCAGCGCCACACGCGAGGATTCCGATCCATCAAATCCGCATACGATGTGTTTGACGGGCAACACTTCAGAGACGGGACTCGGGGGAACGACGACGACGGAGCAGTAGGCACGTGAGGACACCGCGTTCGTTACGGAACCGAGGAGACGATCAGCGAAACCACCCGATCCTCCACGTGCTCCCAGAACAATTCTGGCGGCGCTCTTGGAACGCTCAAGAAGTTCGGTGATGGGGTCCTCATCTGAGAGGTGGAGGGCATAATCCACCCCGTACCCCTTGACTTGAGACTCCGCCGCCTCAAGAATCTTGCGAGCACCTGCTTCCATCAATGGTCCGGCAGGTTCTTCTGTTAAGGGACGCCCTGTATACCCGGGCTGTTGGAAACAGCAGAGAATATCAAGATGAGCACCGCGGGTAACGGCCTCTTGTACTGCCCATTCCAGCGCATTGAATGACGCATCAGATCCATCAATACCGCAAACAACGAGGTTATCGTGACGATATGGCATTACAGGCACCTCCAACGATTGTCCTACCCTAATTCTGGCATGACTTACACCACAGTGGGGACTGTATTTAGCAAGAAGCAAAACCAGACATGACACATCAACCCTCTGCCTGGGCGGATATCCAGAACAGCTACACCGCTGAAACCTCTGGCCGGACACAACATTGGGGACCAACCAAAGGTTGGTCCCCAATGTTTCAAAGTTTTATATCAGCCGAAGACGCGGATGACGGTAGGCGTTCCGAGCCAAGAGTTCGGGCCGGTGGTGGTTCCCATGCTCTCGTTCCAGGCGCCGACATTCTGGCCATTGCCCGAGTAAATCGCGACGTGGCCGGGCCAGTACAGGATGTCGCCGGGCTGAGCTTCGGCATAGGAGACCTGACGGCCGACGGAGAGAACCGAGGTGGTGTATCCACCGATGGAAACGCCGTGCTGGGCGTAGACGTAGCGCACGAAGCCGATGCAGTCCCAACCGGAAGGGGTGGTGCCGCCCCAGACGTAGGGAACGCCCTGGTAGGCGAGAGCGGTGGCGAGGATGGACGAGCTAGAACCCGAGTACGAGGGGGCCGGAGCTTCCTCTTCCTGAGCAACAGGAGCCGCCACATCCGACGCGGCGTAGCCCTCAGAAACGCTCGCGTAGGTGACAGACTCTTCCGCGGCGGCCGGAGCTGCTTCAGCAACCGGAGCCACTTCCTCAACAACCGGTTCCGGCTCAGGCTCGGGGATGGTCACCGTGGCGGCCAATTCGACGCCACGACCCTCATCAACCGAGATCTGCGTAACGTCCCATTCCGCATCCTCAGGAGCGGTAACCGCTTCCGTGCTGACCGCCGTGGGCGTCTCAGCTTCGGACACGGAGAGAATTCCCGCAATCTTCTTGTCGGAGGTCTGCTCAGTCGCGTTAGCTGCAGGCATGGCCACACCGAAGGCTGTGCCGAAAGCCATTGCGGCGATCAGGCCACGGCCTGCCGGGGTATCAAGTGCGGTAAGCGCAGCCTCGCGGGTAATCGCATGGCGTCCGGTCATTGGGTTTACTCCTTGTGGATGTCATTCGTTTCACATCGGTGAACTTGATGTAAAACTCTTGCCAAGAAAGACAATAACGACTCATCACAAGAATGTCACGTTTAGATAACGGCATGTGGCGCAGGTCGCATTTCATGGTTTCGGCTTGATTGCAACGTTTTTCGGCTTCACGTAGAGAAATATCGCGGCCTATATCACGATCATTATCTCGAAATGGTGACGCACAACCCCACGTTTTTGTGACCCAGCGTTCACACACGCGCAACCCAGATACCGCGAACGAGCAGATGCCCCTCGCGGCTTGCCTCCTTCAGCGGCACCCTTCGTTAGATACCGCGAACGAGCAGATGCCCCTGCACCCACGGAGTCAGTTCGATGACTCCCTTGACACCTTGAAGAAGCCAGGTCCCGTCCTCCTTCGACATGCTCACGGTCCTTCCAGGCAACAATTCTGCGGCCTCAAACTCACGCAAGAGAGGAATGTCTGTCTGAAGCGGCTCACCGATACGTACCAAGACGCATTCTCCACCCTCAGGATTCCCCTTCAAGAAGTCCACAGTGCGCATCAGTCCCGAAGGGCCCGCAGCCTGGCTGCCCGGCCCTGCCGCGTCACGCGCGGGGATTGGGTTACCGAACGGATCCTCGGTGGCTCCATCGAGTAGCGCGGCGATGCGCTCTTCGACGTCGTCGGAAATAACATGCTCCCAACGGCACGCTTCCTCGTGAATATCAACCCACGGGACTTTAATTTGGTCAAGCAAAAGCCGCTCAGCCAAGCGGTGCTTACGCATCACGGTGGTGGCCTGCTTGCGCCCTTTCACCGACAACTCAATATTCCGCGCACCCACGATTGTCAAAAGGCCGTCGCGTTCCAATCGCGCCACAGTCTCTGACACGGTGGGCTTTGACTGCCCAAGGCGCTCAACAAGACGCGCCCGCAGCGGAGGAACACCCTCTTCTTCGAGTTCGTAAATCGCTTTCAGATACATCTCAGTCGTATCGACGAGGTCGCCACTCATTCCTGCTCCTGACTGCACTGCCCGAATCTAATCAACTGGTTCACTACCTTACTTGACCTTATCTAGATAGATCAGGTCAGGCACCCTAAATTTCTTTATACGCACAAAGAGTTCCACAATTACTTTAGAGTGTTACGCCGCACTTACTCATCACAACACTCTCTTTCCATTGATCTCCGAGACAGCTCCCCGACAACCACGCTTTCCACGGCAAGATAGACCTATGACCATGCAGCTCCCTTCGCATCTTCTTCCCCGTGACGGACGTTTCGGTTCAGGGCCATCTAAGGTGCGCCCCGCACAGCTTTCACACTTGGCCCATGCGGGATCCCTCATGGGAACCTCGCATCGGCAACGCCCGGTCCGCCAGATGGTCGGCAAGATTCGCGCCCAGCTATCCGAGCTGTTCTCCGCACCAGAGGGATACCACGTAATCTTGGGCAACGGTGGCGCTTCCCTTCTCTGGGATGCCATCGCCTTCGGGGTTGTGGACAAACGCGCGCAGGCCGCGGTCTTCGGCGAGTTCTCCAGCAAGCCCGTCAAACCACTCTCACACGTGCCCTGGGTGTCCGAGGTTGACGTGCGCCGCGCCGAACCGGGCCATGTCTCCCTCTGCGAGTCCGTAGAGGGGATCGATACCTATTTATATGCGCATAACGAGACCTCCACCGGCGCGCTATCGCCAGTGCGCCGTTTTGGCGACGACGGCGCACTCACCGTCGTCGACGCCACCTCCGCGGCCGGTGGTGTTCGCGTGGATCTGTCCGAGACAGACCTCTATTATTTCTCCCCGCAGAAGTGTTTCGGGGCCGACGGCGGCCTGTGGCTCGCTTTCGCCTCTCCCGCCGCTTTGGAGCGTATCGACCGCCTAAGCCGCGAGCGCTGGATCCCCGATATCCTCAACCTACAGCTGGCGGTCGCCAACTCCCTCAAGGACCAGACTCTCAACACTCCGGCACTCAGCACGCTCCTGCTCATTGAGGCACAGTTGGATTGGATGCTGGAGCAGGGCGGACTGGAGGCGATGGCTGACCGGAGCACCACGTCGTCGTCGTACATCTACGAGTGGGCGTCGCATCGGACCGACGCGACGCCGTTCGTTGCCGAACCCGAGTACCGCTCTTCGGTTGTGGCAACGATCGATTTCGATGATTCCGTTGATACAGCGGCGATCTCGTCTCTGCTACGCGAGAGCGGTGTGGTGGATATCGATCCGTACCGATCATTGGGTCGTAACCAGTTCCGTATCGGCACGTTCCCCAGTGTGGAGTATGACGATGTTCGAGCGCTGCTCGGCTGCATTGATTGGGCAATCGAGCACCAGTAGGGGCGCACCTCATTCCGCAACAGGAAAACCCGTGGTCAGTAGCTCTTTCAGCTACTGACCACGGGTCACGAACTATGATCACAAAGGTGTGATCACTAGGAGTATCAGGCCGCCAGAAGCGCCTGGATCGGCTCCATGAGGAAGTAGAGCACGAAGAGTCCGGCTACCAGCCAGAGAAGCGGATGCACCTTCTTGACGTTACCGGTAGCAACCTGGATAACCACGTGCGCGATGAAGCCTACGCCAATGCCCACGGTCATGGAGTAACCAAACGGCATCATGACGATGGTGAGGAAAGCTGGGAAAGCAATAGCGAGGTTGTTCCACTCAATCTCGCGCACCTGCTGCATCATGAGCAGACCCACCAGTACCAAGGCGGGTGCCGCAGCCTCGTTGGGAACAACGGCGACGATCGGTGCGAAGAAGGTGGCCAGCAGGAAAGCCACACCGGTCACGATGGAGGAAAGTCCGGTGCGCGCACCGTCCGCCACGCCAGCCGAGGACTCAACAAACGACGTGTTGGAAGAGACGCCACCCATGCCACCGGCGACAGCAGCAACAGAATCGATGAGCAAAATCTTGCTCGTCCCCTCGGGGTTGCCATCCTCATCAAGGAGGTCACCTTCGGAGGCCACCGCAACCATGGTTCCCATGGTGTCGAAGAAGTCCGCCAGCATGACCGAGAAGGCAAGCACCACAACGGCGATGATTCCAAGCTTCTGGAACGGGCCGATAACTGAGAATTGACCCAGAGTGCTGAAGTCGGGAATCTGGATGGGCGAGCCGGACAGTGCCGGGACAGTCAGTGCCCAACCTCCAGGGTTCACCACGCCGGGGCCAAGATGAGCAACAGCTTCCATCACCACAGCAAGAACGGTGGAGACGGTGATACCGATGAGGATCGCACCCTGCACACGGCGCACCATAAGAATTGCGGTGAGGAAAAGACCAACGATGAACACGAGGAGCGGCCACGCCGAGATTGAGCCGTGCACGGCGAAGGTAACCGGTGTCCCCTCACCGCGGGTGACCATACCGGCGTTGACAAGGCCAACAAGCGTGATGAACAGGCCGATGCCCACGGAGATAGCGGTGCGTAGGTACTTGGGTACCGCCCGGAAGATTGCCTCGCGTAGTCCAGTGACCACGAGCAACACCACAACGATGCCTTCGAGGACGATGATGCCCATGCCGTCGGCCCACGTCATACCAGGGATCTGGACGATCGTTGCCGCCAGCATGGAGTTGAGGCCAAGGCCCGCAGCAAGGCCGAGCGGGAAGTTAGCCACCGCACCCATAAGGATCGTCATGAGGCCTGCAATGAGTGCGGTTCCGGCAGCGATGGCTGCCTGGTTCGGCTCTGCACCGCCCCCAAGGAATCCGCCGGTAGAGTCAGGACCGGAAAGGATAATGGGATTGAGGACCAAAATGTAGGCCATAGCGAAGAAGGTGACAAGGCCACCGCGAACTTCTTGGCCGAGGGAGGAGCGGCGCTCAGTGAGGTGGAAGAGCTTCTCGAGCATTCCGGCCTTCTCGACGGCCGGTGGAGTCATCGTGTCAATCACCTAACCGAGTCTCATAGTGCGAACGCCATGCAGCCAACATGTGTCCATATCGTGAACAGAAGGTTTCTCGTGTTGTGGTCACTCAAGCTCATCTACGAGCACATCGCCAATTCTGTGTTTGATGAACGACAACGCCGTCACTTCCGCGCAATTTCGCCATTTTTCAGCCATCATCGCGGGGGATGCGGACCCTATTCTCGCCCGCAAACCACTCCCGAATCTACTGGCAAACCCTAAGTGAGAGGTTACCCACGCCTGCCCCGGGCCAGGCGGGCGCACCCGTCACTTTGCCACAGACATCACCGGATTCAACAATGACCACTTGCCCGAGAACGCCTACGGAACCCCGGCCATCACCAGCTTGCCAAAGCCGCGCAGCGAGAGCCAGCCATCGGATGCGGGAATGAAGATGGCTTGCCCCGCATTCATCGCAAGAACCTCGCCGTTTGCCTCCGCTTGAACAGCACCTTCCAGGCACACGAGCGTGCGGGGCCCCAAGCCCGGCTGCTTCACCCATTCACCGGTGTCACGCAAGGTAACGACCGACAACTCGAAATCATCAACGGGCGCGTAGAAGGTCGACGTCGTCCTGTTGTTACGTTCCGGCGCGATACGAACCGGGGGCGCAGCATCTGCCCGCACAACGCGCAAAAGCTCTGGGACGTCCAGATGTTTGGGAGTAAGCCCCGCACGCAGCACGTTATCCGAAGCCGCCATAATCTCGATGGCCACACCGGACAGATAGGCATGAACCGTTCCGTCCGGGATAAAAAGGGCTTCCCCCGGATATAACGTCACCGGATTCATGAGGAGCGATGCCACAACGCCGGGATCTCCCGGGTAATACCCGGCCAGAGACAACACAGCTGCATCCGCGCGCCGCGAGGGTGACTCCTCCGGATTGCGCCGAGCGCACGCTTCCACCACCTCGGCCACAGCGTGCTTATTGGGCCGCGACTGCGGTGCCAACAGGAAACTAAAAGCCGCCCGCACCCCGTCTCGCACCACAATCTCACGCACCGCATCAGTCAAAGGAGTATTCAACCCCCGAAGTACGGTGGCGATCCGGCGCGGGGCACGGAAACCGGCGAGTGCCTCAAAATGCGTGAGGGCGTACGCCAACTCCGGTTTATGGTTGGCATCGCGGTAGTTCCGATGGGCGGCACGGCGCGGGATACCAGCAGCCTCCTCCGCCGCGAAACCCGCCCGCGCCTGCTCCAGAGAAGGATGCACCTGCAAGGACAACGGCTCCGCAGGAGCGATGATCTTTAACAGGTAAGGAAGCTGATCACCAAGGCTGTCAACAACCTCTTCCCCCAGGATCGCGGAAGGATCGACGGCAATAAACTCCTCAAGCGTAGGGAGTTCATTCGCACTACCGGTGTCTCCCACCAGATCTGGCAACGAGGCACTAGGGTGCGCGAGGATACCGTCATTACCCGTGTTCCCCAGATATATCTGTTCCGGATCGAAGAGTGGCGCACGCTCCCCACATCCGATGCGAGCCGGATCGTCTGGGTGAGCACCCAGCCACACTTCAGCCACCGGCATTCGTGCCGGCGGATAGCCGAACAGTGCGGGAATCATCTGCGGCGAACCCCAGCTGTAGTCACGCGCTCTGCCCTGCAGACGCTCCATCTAGCTCACTTTCCAGGTAGTGGCTGCACCGAACACCATCTCTTTGCGGTCTGCGGCATCCGCGCCTCCCGCGAGCAGTATTCCAGCTCTGCCCTACTCGGCCTTCTCGACAACCTCGAGATCGGCTTCATCAATCACCGGCGAACTAGGATCCCACAGCTTCTTCTGTTTCGGGCCGTCTGTTTCCGAATGCGCGCCACAGCCATGATCCATTGAGACGACCTTGCCGTCATAAGGAGACCATTCGTTTGCACACGCGCCAAACATCGAACGAGCTGAGCCCGCCATGAGCATGAGGAATCCACACGTTGAACAGGTGGCCTTGGCAGCTCGCGCCCCCGGACTCGACGGACCATTTTCGCCGTCATACCAACGCTGGAACGCTGAAGCGCGGCCCTTCGGGGAAAGCACGCGCGGGCGCCCGAGGCCCAGCTCGAACTCGGCAATCTCGTCCGCATCCTCGCTGGTGTCCTCAAAACCTGGTTCCAGGCGCTCGTCCTCGGCAAGATACGGAAGCCGATCCGTGGGCTGGATATCCGAAGGTTCCAACCGCTCCGCCCACGGAACCCAATCTGGCGCAAGCTTGGCGTCCGGCCCGGGCCGAAGCGACATCTCATCAATCGTTGGGCGGCTTGAACGCGGAATACGCGCCAACGTAACCGTCCAGAACCAACCCGGATATCCCGGAAGAAGACACTCAAAGCAGTGCGTCAACACCCGGTCAGATTCGACGACGACGCCCACATGCTCGCCCACATTGACGGAACGCGTGAGATCATTCAACGCCTCCCGTGCCAGATCAACCGCCGAGGCAAGGACGCGTTCGCGCCCCGCCGATGCGGACAACTTGATCCGTGAGCGCTCAGGCATCAAAGTCGTCCGCTAATGCACGCAATGCCTGCGCAATGCGGTGCCCACCATCGGGGTACCGGTTGTGACGCAGCTTCGTGGAGGCCGAATCGAGAATCGTGATGAGATCCTCGATGATGACCACCATCTCCTCCGGGGAGCGACGGTTCTTGCGAGCGAGCGACTCAAGCTTCTCGATAACTGTCAGATTGAGCGCCTGAGGCCCGCGCCGAGTCTCAGCAACCCCGTAATCAATGCGAGTTCCGGGGCGAAGCTTCGCACCGACTGGCACGGCAGAAGAAGGAAGGTAGACCTCTTCTCCGTCATCTCCGGCGATGAAACCAAAACCCTTCTTCTCATCGAAGAATTTGACCTTACCCGTTGGCACGGCGCACCACTTACTTTGGACGAATGAATGAAGCGCCTCGTTGAGGCGCGAATACAGATACTGCCATCCAGTCTACCCGGTGGAAGCGAACAGACTAAATGAAAGCGTGCGCTTGTGGCGCAATCTCACCTCCTCGTATCTCACGATTTGTTAGCGTGAACTACAACATCATGGCCGTTAGTCGCGGACATACCGGGGGATGTTTCCCCCGTTCTTCACTAGATTCCTCAGCACTTGTAGGTGATCATCTAACTGTGAGCATTCTTCGTAAAACCGGATGCGCCCTCTCCCTCGTGGCGGCGGGCTTCCTTTTCGCGCCCATGGCCGTAGCCGACGACCCTTTCCCGATCACCACGACAGTCACCGATTCCACCGGCAAAATCTCAGGTCTCGATCAGGTGACGGAGCGGCTGCGCGGCCTCCAAACCGAGACGGGCAATAGTCTGCGGATCGTTTTCACCGACGATTTCGGATCCGTCAAGTCGGACGATTGGGCCATTGAGACGGGCAATCTCTCCAATCTCGGTAACCTCGACGCCGTCGTCGCCGTCGCCACCGATACTCGTCAGTTCTCCGTCGCATCTGGCGGTGACGGATTCACCGAACAGGAACTTCTCGACGCCATCAACTCCGACGTGCTCACCAAGTGGGGCGACGGCGACTGGGTAGACGGCGCACTCCTCCTTGCCGACAACCTAGAAAACGCCGGAAAGTTCAACTGGGCCCCGCTCGGCGTGGGCATCGTGGTTGTAGGAGGCGCAGCCGGCGCCATGGCTGTAACCAGCAAGCGCCGCAAGTCAAAGACCGCCGCAGCCACCGCAGCAGAGATTGAAAAGTTAGAGAAAGAAGCAGCGCAGCAACTTCTCACAGCCGACGACGGCGTGCGCGCCGCAGCCGGTGAGTTGGAGTTCGCACGAGCAGAGTTTGGCATTGAGGCGACGTCGTCGTTCGATAAGGTCCTTGCTTCAGCAAAGCAGTCGCTGCAGCAGGCTTTCGAAATCCGCAAACTGCTTGACGACGACATCCCCGAGACTCCCACGCAGCAGCTACAGATGAACTCGCAGATCATCTCGCTGGCGTCAGAGGCCCAGAAGGCCATCGCCGCCCAGGAGGAGAACTTCCAGGAGTTGCGTAACATGGCGGCCACTGTGGAACAGCATCTCGACGAACTCGATACCCGCGCTGCTGAACTGGCTGGGCAACTAAGAAATGCCGATGCCCAGCTGAACTCACTGGCACTAACATACTCTGAAAGTGCGTTGGAAACTCTGCGCACCTATCCAGGCCAGATTCTCACCCTTCTCGGTGCTGTTGCCGACGCCGTCAAGGAGGGCCGTGCCCTTGCCGCCGCAGGTGAGAACAACAGGGCTGTACCTTACGCACGCCTCGGTGAGGACACGCTCCGCCAAGCTCGTGGCCTCGCATCTCAAATCGCTAACGCTCGGGACTACTTCGAGCAGGCACGTGCACGAATGTCTGAAAGCATCGCATCCATCAGTCAAGACGTCGTGGATGCCAAGCGGCTGGGCCGCGGCGATTCGGTTATTGCTACACGTCAGGCGTCAGCAGAAAGGGCACTCGCTTACGCCACTGGAAACGTGGTTGATCCGGTTCGTGCCATCAATGAACTCACCGCGGCGGAGAATGCTCTCGATGCGGCTCTCGCGGGCGTGCGCTCAGCCGAAGAGAACCACAAGCGTGCGGTGGACATGGTGCGACGCAACCAGATGACCGCCCAAAGTACGATAGAGCAGGCAGATGCCTACATTGATCGTTACTCGCGCTATGTCCCATCCAACGCTCGTACTCAGCTTGCGGCCGCACGTCGCAACTATACCGAGGCACTCGCCGCGAGGGACATGATGAAGCGCGCACAGCTTCTCGACCAGGCCCGCACTCAAGCAACCACCGCCCAGAACATCGCCGAAAAGGCGGTGCGCGAGGAAGAACGGCGCAGAAACCAGGGCTGGGGTAACAACGGCTACGGCAATGGTTACGGCGGGCGCCGCGGCGGCTCAGACTTCGGTTCTGTCCTGGGCGGCATGATCATTGGCTCCATTCTCTCCGGTGGCAACTCCGGCAATAGGGGCGGCTTCTCCTCCGGGTCCTTCGGAGGCGGAGGGTTTGGAGGCGGAGGCTTCGGAGGAGGCGGTGGAGGTTTCGGCTCCGGCGGAGGTTCCGGTGGCTCGTTCTAGCTCATCTCTGCGGCTCCGCACAGGAGCGAAATCCTGCCCGCAGGACCATCCAAGGCCCTTCCCATCCCTTCTCATCCGTCAGACGCGGACTGTAGATTAAACCCCGACATAACCCAAGAAAAACCAACAAAACGAAAGGCTCTCCATGGCTGAGAAGCAGACCGTCCTCGGTCGTATGACCCAACTTGCCAAGGCAAACATCAACGCCCTGCTTGATCGTGCCGAGGATCCTCAGAAGATGCTGGACCAGATGGTCCGCGACTACACGAACTCGATTGCTGAAGCACAGAACGCTGTAGCCCAGACTGTCGGCAACCTTCGCCTGGCACAACAGGATTATCAGGAGGACGTCAAGGCCTCCCGCGAGTGGGGCCAGAAGGCACTAGCAGCCTCCCGCAAGGCAGACGAGATGCGCGTTCTCGGCAAGCCCGCCGATGCCGATCGTTTCGACAATCTGGCAAAGGTCGCCATTGGGAAGCAGCTCTCCTTCGAACAGGAAGCTCGCGATGCCGAGCCCATGATCCAGTCCCAAGAAGAGGTTGTTGCCAAGCTCAAGACGGGCCTCGACCAGATGAAGAGCAAGCTGGCCGAGCTGAAGACCAAGCGCGACCAGCTCATCGCCCGTCAGAAGTCAGCAGCCGCCCAGAACCGCGTTCATGACGCCATCGCCTCCATCAACGTTCTCGATCCCACCTCCGAGCTGGGACGTTACGAGGAGAAGGTACGCCGCGAGGAGGCTCTTGCACTTGGTAAGGCCGAGGTTGCTGCGTCCTCGCTTGACGAACAGTTCGCCGCGCTGGAAGCCGATTCGGACACCCTGGAAATCGAGGCCCGCCTCGCCGCACTGAAGATCGACGGCACTCCCGCTCAGATCGAAGCGAAGGATTTCACCGCCTACTAAGAAGTGGGGGCTGTCTCACAGGCTCACAGGTGCTCTGGTGCTCTGGTGCTCTGGTGCTCAACAGTAACTACAGCCGCTCGTGGGGGCGCGGATTCATCCGCGCCCCCATCACTGTCTGGTCACTATCTGGGCAACCGATATCTTCAACTCATCAATTTCCTAGCAAACTCCCAGCTTCGCCGATTTGAATTGCCCTATGAGTATCCAGTCGCATACCCCCGAAGCAACCCTCCTGGTTGTCGATGATGAGCCATCGATTCGTGAGCTGCTCTCTGCCTCGCTCCGATTCGCCGGGTTCAATGTGCTCACGGCAGCTGACGGACACGAAGCCCTCCATCATCAGTCAGGTAGCCAAGTAGACCTCGTCGTGCTGGACATTATGCTGCCGGATATGGACGGTTTCGAAGTACTACGCAGGCTTCGCGAGCGTTCACCGGAACTGCCCGTCCTCTTCCTCACCGCCCGCGATGACATCAAAGATAAGGTCCAGGGCCTCACTGTCGGCGGCGATGATTACATCACCAAACCATTCTCCCTCGAAGAGGTTGTCGCCCGTATCCGCGCTGTACTGCGCCGCACCCGCCCCATTGAAGGGGATGCCGCAGTTCTCAGCTACAAGGATCTCGAACTCAACGAGGATTCCTACGAGGTACACCGCGCCGGTCACCTCATCGACCTCTCCCCCACCGAGTTCAAGCTGCTGCGCTACCTCATGATTAACGCCGAACGCGTCGTCTCCAAGGTGCAGATCCTTGATCATGTGTGGGATTACAACTGGGATGGCGAAATCTCCATCGTCGAGTCCTACATCTCCTACCTCCGCCGCAAGATCGATTCCCCTGAGGCCCTCGGCATCACGAACAAAGACGAGGCGGCAACAATCGAACCCCTCATCCACACCAAACGCGGAATCGGATACGTGCTGCGCTCCACGAAGTAAGCAACGTCAGCCTCATGCCTCCCCACTTCCGCCCCCGCACGACGAGCACGCTGAGCTTCCGCTTGGTTTATACATTCGTCATGCTCATGATCATCGTGGTGACAGCGGTCAGTTCGATCGCTGTCACCATTTACCAGCGCTATCTTGTTCAGAGTATCGACGATGCGCTCGCCGTCTCAGGACGTGTGGTGGCGGTTCAAATCATTGATGACCTACGCCGCTCTGGCGATAATGCCAACGACAACATCACCCTGTCGGACTACTACATCAAGGCTGTTCTCCAAGGAGATACCGACCAAACCTATATCAGCAAAGAGCGCATCGCCCCGCAGATTCTCGAACAGTATGGGGCTCCAGCAAACCCCGATCAGCTCCTCACCACTCTCGACAAAACACCACGAACTGTTCAAGGGACCATACATGGCGAACAGTGGCGGGTCATAGTTCTTCCTATTGCTGAGAGAAATCTACTGGATCTCAAACAGACCATCGGTGCTGTCATCATTGCCCGGCCTCTCAGCCCCGTTCTCGACGCCGTCGCCCTCATGACGCGACTTCTGCTGTTCGTGGGGCTGTCCGTCGTCGCCGTCGGAACTGTAGTGACGTGGCTGACGGTTCGCCACCATCTGCGGCCCCTACGCCGTATCGAACATGCCACCCACGCCATCGCCGCGGGAAATCTATCCCGGCGCGTTCCCACCGGGCAGGAGGGTAGTGAAGTGAGTATGCTAGCGGATTCCATCAACGTCATGCTGGCGCAAATCGAGTACGCCTTCGCGGACAAGGAACGGTCCGAGACGAAAATGCGCCAGTTCATCTCTGACGCCTCCCACGAGCTACGCACCCCGCTGGCCACCGTACGTGGATATGCCGAGCTATATCGTCTCGGCGGAGTACCCCAAGAACAGATCACTCCAACAATGGGACGCATCGAGTCCGAAGCTCGGCGCATGAGCCGACTCGTTGAAGATCTCCTCCAACTCGCCCGCCTGGACGAGGGCCAGGCACTTCAGCGCAATGAAGTAAACATTACAGCCGTCTGCCGCAACGCACTCTCCGATATGCACGCGCGCGACCTGACGCGAGAACCCACGTTGATTGGTTTAGACGGCGGGCAGGCCGACGACGTCGTCATCATGGCCGATAACGACAAGGTCACCCAAGTTGTCACCAACCTTCTTGGAAACGTGTTAACCCACACTCCTCCCGGAACCCCAACCGAGATCGCGGTGGGCATGGGGAGCCCTGATGAAGCAATCATCGAGATCCGTGATCACGGGCCCGGTGTGCGTATGGAGGATGCCGAACATCTCTTTGAGAGGTTCTACCGTACAGACTCGTCGCGGTCACGTGCATCGGGCGGATCCGGCTTGGGCATGGCAATTGTGGCCGCGATTATGGCGGCACACGGTGGAACTGCACGTGTCGGCCCAACCGAAGGGGGCGGCTTGACCGTGCGCCTCACCTTCCCCACGGGGATTGCTCCGGAAGTACCTGCCCCGGCGCCCGAAGCCCCCGCGACTACACCGGCGAAGGGAGCGAAAGCCCCCAGGTCACGGCTTCAGAGGACGCCGCGGCAGCCCAAGGCAGCCAGCAAGGAATCGAAAACGTCCTGACGGGGCGCCGTCGTCGTAAGAATCTCAAACACGTGACGTTTTTCGTAACGTCACGCGCCGAAATTTCCCTGGCGAAAAACCGTCACGTGATACCGAAAATGGTACGCGTTTCAACGGATACGGGGAAACGCGGGTCCGGTCAGCGCTCAGGAAGCGGATCCAACTCAGGAAGCGGGCTGATCGAACGGCGAGCTGCCGTCTTCTTCAACCGGGTGCGGAGTTCCCTGCTCTAGCATCATCGTGATGGCGTGGAAGGCTCGCTCCATGAAGTGCTCGGGCTCCTCGCCCTCCAACGGGTGCATGGGCTTCCCGATGAAAAGGAACACCTCGCTGCCCATCTTCGGGAACGCGGCGCCCACTGGCATGGCCTCGTGACCACCCGACATTGCGATGGGAACCAGAGGAATACCGGCTTTGATAGCTAGAGCGGCGGCGCCGGGCTTGGGCGTACCCATCTTGCCGTCGCGCGAACGCGTACCCTCGGGGAACACCAGAATCGGAACTCCGGCACGTAGCAGACGGCCGGTCATTCCGGCGGCCGGGCCACGCTTGCCCTTGCGTTCGATCGGATAGGTGTTGAAGAAGATCGACGTGAGCGAGGAGATGAACTTGCGGCGGTAGAAGTAGTCGGCTGCCGCGCCTGTCGCGAGGCGATTCGTCAATGAGTCCGGGAGCAACGAAAATACCATCGGAGCATCGAGGTGAGACGAATGGTTCGGGATCATAATGAACCCGCCCTCAAGATCGGCCACGTTGTCCTCGCCCAGCACAGTTGGACGAACCACCGTGGAAATTAAGGGACGCGTGATCAACCGGCGGACCAACTGGCGGCGCTGTGCCCGTCCCTTGTCCAAATAGGGATCGAGTGGCTCCAACTTCTCAGCCATCTGACTCAGTCCCGACTCTTGTTGATTCGCTTGGTCACCGCGTCAACTCCCTTGCGTGGCGCAAACTTGATGAGCGCAGCAATGAACTTGTAGCGCTTGGAGGGAACGGAGTAGGTCTTGCCGTGGTCGACGTCGGTCAGGCACTCGGCGACAACCCTGTCCGCGTTGAGCCAGAGGAAGCCTGGCAAACTGGACGTCTTCTTTCCCGCACGCTCATGGAACTCCGTGCGAACCCAACCCGGCATGAACGTGACCACCTGGACACCCGCTGGCGCAAGCTCGATAGCGTACGACGTGGACCATACGCGCACCAGCGACTTGATCGCCGAATACAGGCCCATGGAGACGAGACCCGAAACCGACGCGGTGTTGATAATTACTCCGTGGCCACGTTCCTTCATGGCCGCTCCCGCACCCGCCCCGAGCCGAACGGGTGTGGTTGCCATGAGGTCAATGCCGTCGATAAGAGGCTGAGTATCCGTGGTAGCGAGCTTGTGGTACAAACCCTGCCCGGCGTTGTTCACGAACACTTCGATCGGGGATTCCGAACTTCCCAGACGCTCCGTCACGTCCGCGATGCCCTGTTCGGTCGAGAGATCTGCTCGGAGAATCTCACATTCGATACCGTGCTGGGACTCAAGTTCGCCCTTCGTCGACTCCAGTCGATCTTGTGAGCGCGCCACAAGCACCAGAGCGCAACCGCGCGCAGCCAATGCCTTGGCAAACGCCAAACCAATGCCCGATGTACCACCAGTGATGAGCACTCGCCCGCGCAATGGGGAGGCAGCAGAACTGTTCTTGGAGATTCTCACGTAACTACGTTAGTTCACTTGAGGCCCAGGCCGTGCGATTTCGTGCAGTTTCGGAACGGAAGTCGGAACTCCCTCGGCGGGCAGCGCCTTAAGAAAATGATGCAAACCCCCGGATTATCAACAGAAAATCCTTCCCTTGGGGTGAGAAGGGCTGAGAATCTCGATAAAAAGTGTTCAGCTTCTCGGCGAAAACGCAGATTAGAGGTTGCATGTCGCAGCAAGAGTCAGCGATCCCACAGATGGTTGGAGAAAGAGCTGGTCGCACCAGTAAAGCCAACTATCCAGCTCTCTCACGGGGCCCGTGGGCAATTTGGAATCAGCGCACCTAGTATTAGAATCGCAAAGCTATGGCATTGGAGCAAAGGAACAGCGAAAATGGCATCACCGTTGAATACGATGTGAACGTAGAAAGAACCGTAGCGGCAGGCATCCAGTAAGCCGATGCCTGACAGCTGCGCAGCGCACGAACATTGAGTTCAACGTTCGTGCATTGGGAAGCAGTTTATTGAACAGCAGTTCAACGGAGAACAGACGAATACAATCGTGCAGAGAAATGAGGGAGTCTTATGCGCAGCGATGTCCCGCAGTGGCTCGTTCAAGCCTTTGTGCGCTCTGCACAAGCCGCTGGATCTACTGAGTCCAAAGAACAACTAGCCGCGGTTTGCCACAGCCTAATTGACGCATGGTCGAGCGACGACCGAAAGTATCACGGCCTTCACCACGTGGTAGAGCTACTCACTCGAGTCGAGACCTTACTCCCCGAGACAGGCGACCCCGCCCTCGTTCGCCTCGCGGCATGGTTCCACGGGGTCTGCTTTTCGACATCCGAAGAAGCGACCTATACGAACGTTGGCGGTGAAAACGAGGAAGCATCGGCACTATTTGCTGAAGCCAAGCTCTACGAGCTCGGAGTCGACCCTCACAAGGCTCGCCGTGTCGCTACCCTCATTAGATCTCTCCGGGTCAAACCATCGGCTTCTCCCACAGAGACCTCTCGATTCCAAGCAATCGACATCGACGAGCAGGCGTTGCGCGATGCCCATCTCGGAACCTTGGCCGTAGAACCTCAGAAATACAAGCGCTACCTAGAACTCGTTTGCGAGGAATACCGGCACATTCCTCGCGAGGATTTTCTTCGTGCCCGCCACGCGATCATCACTAAACTTCTGTCACGCCGCCAGCTTTTTGTCACTCCTCTGGCACGCCAGTGGGATCAGTCGGCCCGCGAGAACCTCGCTGCCGAACTCCAAAGGCTCAACGAAGCATTAGCTGACGATCAGGCAGATTTGCCAGATTTGCCAGAACGCGGGAGTACTCCCTCGGACAGTGATCGGGTGCAGACGGCTCGCGAGGGAGGGCCCGCAAACAACGAAGCTTCCATGGCAGTCAAAGATGCAGTCTCCGCATCTCCAGCAAAACCCAACGCCATTGATTCTTTACTCAGTGCCTCCGAAAGTGAGGAAGCCGCCGAACGCGCTGCCGCAGCAAAGGAGGCTGCGCGCCTCGCGCAAATCCGATCTGAGGCCACGAACCAACTGAGCCGCAAAGATACGGTGTCGAGCCTAGAGTCGTGCGCCGACAAGTTCGATCCCGGTGTGAAGGAATCCGCCGCACTGACCCCCGAGCAAAAGCGTCAGCGTAGGCGCGAGCAAATTGCCGAGCAGATGCGCCAACGCATCGAAGAACGCCATCGCGCTGCGGACACCGCGCGCCTCCAACGTATCCAGGAAGCTGAACGTGCGCACGAGCCCCACGCTGAACGGGCGCACGAGCCCCACACAGATACCGCTGAACTTGCACCGATCTCACCCGCTGCCCACCCTGCTCCCCCGACGCAACGCCCAGAAGTTATCCGGGGGGCTGGCGCAACAGATTCTTCCTCGTCCCTTACCCCAACTCCTTCAGAGCACTCAACTGGCGGTGCGCCAGGACCTTCCACAACTACTGTGGAATCACCACATCGAGTCTCCATTTGGGATCGTTTGAGCGACTCGCCCCTTTCTGCCAACACCCCAGAATGGATCGACGACGATCCCTCCGATTACCGCGAAAACCACCTACGCACGGATGATCTCGTTCGTGGCATCCCCCATTTCACCGACGACGACGATGTAAAAGCCACCGGTATTATCGAGATTCCGACCCACGGCATCGAAAAAGAACCCAATCTCTAGAGCGCTCACCTCGTCTGCCTTCCCCCTCCTTTCGGAGAGGTGACGGAAAGCTGGAGAGGTGACGCGGCAAGAAGGTGTGGCCTCTCCGGGGAGTTGTGGCCTCTCCACGGGATAGTGACCTCTTCAAAGTAAAACGCGGTGCTCCAGCGCAGAAGCGGGTCCGGGAACTTCCATATCGGAAGTTCCCGGACCCGCTTGCTTAGCAATGTGTAGAGATTCCGCCAATAAACCTCGCTTATTGGCGGAATCTCTTAGCTCTTAGGGCTAAACCGATCTTTCGATCAGTACATGCCGCCCATGTCGCCCATGCCAGCACCGGCATCCGGAGCAGCCTTCTCCGGGATGTCAGCAACGACAGCCTCGGTGGTCAAGAAGAGACCAGCAATGGAGGCAGCGTTCTGAAGTGCGGAGCGGGTCACCTTGACCGGATCCATGACGCCAGCGGCCAGCAGGTCCACGTACTCGCCGGTTGCCGCATTGAGGCCCCAGCCCTTGTCCAGGTTGCGAACCTTCTCCACAACGACGCCGCCCTCAAGGCCAGCGTTCACTGCGATCTGCTTGAGCGGAGCCTGGATGGCGATCTTGACGATCTGAGCACCGGTTGCCTCTTCGCCATTAAGCTCAAGGTTCTCAAAAGCCTCCTCGGCGGCCTGGATCAGAGCAACGCCGCCACCGGCAACGATTCCCTCTTCCACGGCAGCCTTGGCATTGCGGACGGCGTCCTCGATGCGGTGCTTGCGCTCCTTGAGCTCAACCTCGGTAGCAGCGCCAGCCTTGATGACGGCCACGCCACCGGCGAGCTTAGCAAGACGCTCCTGCAGCTTCTCGGTGTCGTATTCCGAGGTGGAGTTCTCGATGAGGGTCTTGATCTGGACCTTGCGGCCTTCGAGCTGATCCTCGTCGCCAGCGCCCTCGACGATGGTGGTCTCATCCTTGGTGAGAACAACCTTGCGTGCACGGCCGAGCAGGTCAAGATCGGCCGTCTCCAGCTTAAGACCGACGGTCTCAGAGATGACCTGACCACCGGTGAGGATGGCCATGTCCTGCAGCATCTCCTTGCGGCGATCACCGAAGCCCGGAGCCTTGACGGCGGCAGACTTGAAGGTGCCACGGATCTTGTTGACAACCAGGGTGGTCAGGGCTTCGCCCTCGACGTCCTCGGCGATGATGAG